>UMKF01028896.1_pt1 | contig 16057 bp, 13 predicted proteins | sample 1966251 | NCBI WGS metagenome assembly UMKF01 (sample SAMEA4836171, study PRJEB28245) | human gut metagenome | biome: gut microbiome; material: fecal sample | place: Denmark | collected 2008
CTGGCAGAAAACAACGTGAACATTTTAGACATCTCACAGACCATTGTACAGAAGTATTTCAACATGATGATGATTGTAGACATCAGCCAGACAACCAAAGCCTTCGAAAAGATGGTAGACGAGTTGACCGAAATCGGAACAAGCCTCGGTGTACAGATTAAATGCCAACGCGAAGAGATTTTCGACAAAATGCACCGTATTTAAAAAGAACCACCACTTCCGCCGGCTTCGAAACCAGCACAATGTTTGTAAAGAAAGGAAGCTTGCGAAACATAAACGAGAAAACCATCATGATTAATATTTCCGAAGTTATCGAAACCAACAAGATGATTGAGCAGGAGAATCTCGATGTGCGTACCATCACAATGGGAATCAACCTGTTAGACTGTGCCGACAGCGATCTCAATCACCTATGCGAAAACATATACCGAAAAATTACTTCTTTAGCCAAAGATTTGGTAAAGACGGGTGAAGATATTTCTAAAGAATACGGAATCCCTATTGTAAACAAACGCATCTCCATCACTCCCATCTCGTTGGTCGGCGGTTCGGCTTGCCATACTCCCGATGATTATGTAAAGATAGCCCTCACGCTGGATCGCTGTGCCAAAGAATTAAACGTCAACTTTCTGGGTGGCTATTCGGCTATCGTATCAAAAGGAATGAGCCGGAGCGATGAACTGCTTATCCGTTCCATACCGGAAGCAATGGCCTGCACCGAGCGAATATGCAGTTCCGTGAACGTCGGTTCTACCAAGACCGGTATCAACATGGATGCCGTACGGCTCATGGGAGACATCATTCTGGAAACGGCAGAACATACCAAAGAACAGGACTCTTTGGGGTGCGCCAAATTGGTGGTACTTTGCAACGCCCCCGATGATAACCCTTTCATGGCCGGCGCTTTTCACGGAGTGTCGGAGGAAGATGCCATCATCAATGTAGGTGTAAGCGGTCCGGGGGTAGTAAAATATGCGTTGGAACAGGTACGTGGAGAGAGTTTCGAAGTCCTCTGCGAAACCATAAAGAAAACAGCGTTTAAAATAACCCGTGTGGGACAATTGGTGGCGCAAGAAGCTTCGCGCCGATTGAATGTTCCTTTCGGCATTATTGATCTTTCCTTAGCGCCCACCCCTGCCGTAGGTGATTCCGTAGCCGATATCTTGCAAGAAATCGGGGTGGAACGTGCCGGAGCACCGGGCACGACGGCTGCATTGGCATTATTAAACGACCAGGTAAAAAAAGGAGGTGTAATGGCCTCTTCATACGTAGGAGGTTTGAGCGGAGCCTTCATTCCGGTCAGCGAAGACCAAGGCATGATAGATGCCGTGCTTTGCGGTGCACTAAGTATCGAGAAATTGGAAGCCATGACTTGCGTTTGTTCCGTAGGACTGGATATGATTGCCATTCCGGGCAGTACCCCAAGCACCACGATTGCGGGCATTATTGCCGACGAAGCGGCTATCGGTATGATTAACCAGAAAACAACTGCCGTCCGTATTATCCCCGTCATCGGAAAAGAGGTCGGTGAAATCATTGAATTAGGAGGTTTATTAGGCCGTGCGCCGATTATGCCCGTTAATACGTTTGGCTGTGCCAGCCTCGTCAACCGGACAGGACGGATACCGGCACCTATTCATAGCTTTAAGAATTAAACAGGCTATTCTGAATAAGAGGCATCTTTAAAAAAGGAACGCATCTTTAGCATTGGGTCGCGTAACGACCTGATGCTTATCTGAAGAAAATGAAACTTAAATAGATGCTTCACACCTTACATCCGCCACTATCGGAACGATTCTTACTTAAGAAAATAAAGACATCCCATACCGGAAGCCATTGAACAATTGGAAATGAAACAGAACATCGGTATATGAAACTATTGATTATTGAAGACGAACACGAATTATCGAAGAGCATTGTAACGTATCTTAGTTCGGAGAAATATTTATGCGAGCAGGCTTTCACTTTCAGCGAGGCGATGGAGAAAATCGAGCTCTACGATTACGATTGCATCCTGCTGGACCTGATGTTGCCGGGAGGAAACGGGCTGGATATCCTGCGCGAAATAAAACGGCAGAACAATCCGGCGGGTGTTATCATCGTTTCGGCCAAAGATTCACTGGAAGACAAAGTCAACGGACTACGTACCGGAGCGGACGACTACTTGCCCAAACCTTTCCATCTGCCTGAATTAAGCATGCGTATCTATGCGCTGATAAGGCGAAAACAGTTTACCAGCGCCAACACGTTGGAAAGCAACGGTATCAGAATCGATTTATTAGGCCAATCGGTAAGCATTAACACCACTCCTGTTGCACTTACCCATACGGAATACGAATTGCTGCTCTTCCTCATCGGAAATAAGAATAAAGTAGTTTCTAAAAGTGCCTTAGCAGAACATCTGAGCGGCGATATGGCAGATATGCTGGACAGTCACGATTTTGTGTATGCACACATTAAGAATCTGAAAGCTAAACTGACGGAAGCCGGTTGTAGAAACTGCATTAAAAATGTCTACGGAGCCGGATACAAATGGATAGAATAAATGGAATCCTGCAAAGCGACAGCATGAACAAAGAAAAGCATATACCAACCGATAAAAGCTCGGACTGTTTCTAATAAGAATTGCTTTTCAAAAAAGAGTCTTGCTTTTACAAACAAGCCGAATCAAAGATTATACATAAAAGAAACAGAGATGAAAAAAAGCAAGACCCATAAATATCTCACCAATAAGATCATCTTCATAAGCAATTAATTTCCAATATTATAAAGTAAACATTCTATTAACAGAAAAGCATGAAAAGCCTCCTCTACAAAAACATGATGCAGTTTATGGTCTGCACCTTCGTCATACTGATTCTTGCCGCACCAGTGTTTTACTGGCTTACCAAAAGTTTTTACGCTGAAGATATGATTGACATTGTCGAAGCCGTGCAACACAATGCGCCCCTCCCTGAACTTGATTTGGAAGAAGACATCATGCAAGGAATCATGATTCAGTACCTCCTTATCAGCGGAGTCCTGGGAATAGCCCTCATCCTTGTTAACAGCATGATTGCTAAACACCTGTGGAAACCTTTCGATGAAACACTCCAACAAATTGAAGATTTCCGATTAGAAAACGGAGTCATTCCTCCACTCTCCGAAAGCCATATCGAAGAATTTACAAGGCTAAACATCGCACTGAACCGGTTAATGGAAAACAGTCTGAAGAGTTATCAGACACAAAAGGAATTTACCGAAAACGCTTCTCATGAGCTTCAAACGCCATTAGCCGTATTCCAAAGCAAACTGGACCTCCTGCTTCAGCAACCGGATCTTACGCAGCAACATGCAACTATCATACAAGAGCTTTACAATGTATCAAACCGTCTCTCACGTTTGAATAAGAACCTCTTATTGCTCGCCAAAATTGATAATAAACAATACAATCAGCTAACATTCATTGATGTCATCACTACCTTGGAAGAAATACTTCCGCTCGTAGAAAACATCACGGATGACATTACATTCCACAAAGAATTTCATTGTACGGAACTAAAAGTACGTGGCAACCAATCCCTTCTGGAGAGCCTTATCAACAACCTCATCATTAATGCCATAAGGCACAACATACCGAAAGGTGAGATTCTGATTTCAATCACTCCGAACCGGCTTACCGTGTCAAATACTTCTTCGGAAGGAGCTTTGGACAAGCGTCTCTTGTTTAACCGGTTCTACCGCCCATCCGAAAAGATTAAAGGCAACGGGCTTGGGCTCTCCATAGCCAAAGCCATCTGTCACTATCACGGCTGGGACATCGACTATGAATATAAAGATGGATTGCATATATTCAAAGTCGATTTTACATAATAAAATACTTTTCATAACGATATAAAATAATCGAATGGTCCTTTATCTTTGGCATGCTCTACCAAAGAATAATAAAAAGCATCAAATCAATTCTGTGTTCGGCTCGTTCCTTGAAGTGCATTAAAAAAACATGTAGCTGTTCCAAAAATCAAAAGTGAATTAGCTAAAAGGACAGATTATCCCTAAATAAAAAGCGCCACTCTAACCTATAAGAATTAGGTGTAAAGTGGCGCTTTTGTCTATACTTGAGCCCTGACAGTTCTAAATTCAACTCTTAATCTAAACTCTCAGACTTTTTGAACGATCTCAATTGCCTAGTAATTAAAGCCGTAAAAAATCCATAGTGCACTAGATTGTTCCCGCAATAGTAAAAGTTGCAAGTATGACCGGTGTTACCATTACCATTGCGTACGCTGAGTTTCGTACCGTTCGCCATGTATTGATAAGTCGCTTTCAACACATTATCCTTTTTCACTTGATGCAACAAATTTAATACATTATAGCTGAATTCCAACCCTTTTCGAGTATCTTTTAGCTGATTCCCGTCCGAATCGTATTCATACGTGCCATTCGGTACACCTCTGGGCAAGTAGACATCTTGCGGAAAAACTTCTCGTACACTTTCTATGAGCGAAACCAAACGGTTACCCGTACAGTTGTACAATAAGTTATCCACCATTACTCCATTGGCAGTTCTTCTCATCGTTAAGATATTTCCATTCCTATCATAGGTTATATTTTTTTCCACGTAATCATTAGAGGACAAATCCCATGATGTACCGCTCTTTTGATAATGAGCTGTTTCTTTTAAACGGTTGACATGGTCATACGTAAAACCATACATTTGAGCTGCATCCGTCCCTTGTTGCCACTGCTACTCGCTGATATTGCCATTGTAACAAGCCGATGTTCCGGCTTGCGGATTATTATAGCACAACCTCATTTTGAATGGCGCACTTTCCTTACTTGTCAACCAGCCACGGATATTGTATTGCAAGTTCTCTTAAAGGGGTATTTTGGAAGAGATACCTCCCTCACCATTCAATATTTTGCCTTTTTCAAAGCATCCTCTACGAGAACCTCGGAATATTAATTTTCCTTCCACAAATGTTTGTGGGGCAATCATTTATTAAAGAACTAAGGGCTTGTAAAACAGCTTCCGCATAAGTTCTATTCTATATACAGAAGCGGTTGTAAAAGATTCACTTATCACATTTCCAAATCAGGAATATCTCCTATTATATATCTGGCAATGATAATTCCTTACGGTTCACAATCTTGGCATTTTCCACAATGATACCTGCAATGTAAACGGCCAAGTAACCATTTCCATCAAGCAGGAAAGTCACTGTATAAACCAGAAAGACGAAGCTTAACAACAACAAAGGATAAAGCGACGCATTGTTCAGATTTATTTTATTAATCATTCACACAGCCACCTTTCTCAACACGTATCCAGCTACTCCCCCACAATGAACTGAACACAAAACGAACCCAGTATGGTCCATACCGACATGCCGCCCGACTGGATGAACTGAATCAGCACAATGGTCAGCATATAAGCCATCGGATCATTACTTCCGTTCTCCAGTTCCAAGGTAGGACGAAGATTATACTTCAAGTTCATCTTTTGTGAACGAAGGATATTAAAAACCGAGGCCGAATCGATAGACAACATGGTGGCAGCTAGCAATAAAGAAACAATCAGCGGAAATGGATATTAGTAGAAGAAAGATTTGATACCCAGAAAATAAAAAAAACTCCCGCATCCCGCTCTATTCCATATCCGATGCATAATGGCCTTTTTCTCGCCAAAAAGGCTGTACATCTGTCTTTTCTATCTCTTTTGCTTCTGCCGCATGGTCTTCAACCACCCCCGACAAAAGGAAAGAAAAAATAATATGATAAAAACTTATGTACTTCATCTTCTACATTTCACAAGACAAATATACGTATATTCTTGAAAAAAACTTCTTTTAATGACTTCTGTTAACAAATTCTGAGAAATTTGTAATCATTATGCAATATAAAAAAGAGCATCTCTTAAGTTAGCCGTTGTGAGATGCTCTTTCCTGACAAGAATAAAAATACTTGCCTTATTTACTGAGAGAAATTTCCGTTATTTTTCCATACCCAGCGCTTTTAGCACACATTTTTCCAACTTTTCCCCTCTTATTCCTTCGGCAATAATCCGGTTGTCCTCATCGAGCACAAACAGATAAGGAATGGCGTGGATTCCATACACGTCAGTTACAATACTATTCCAACCTTTTAAGTCGGAGATATGTATCCAAGGCAACTGATCATCTTTAATAGCCTTGCGCCAGGCTTCCGTTTTTGCATCTAACGAAATGCTGACAATTTCTAATCCTTTCTCCTTATATGTCTCGTAGATTCTCCGCACATTAGGGTTTTCGGCACGACATGGGCCACACCAGGAAGCCCAAAAATCCAGAATTTTCACTTTCGCCTTTATCCCGTAAATAGAAAGAGTGTCTCCTTCAGGAGTTTGCATAACCAAATCGGGTGCAATGCCTCCTTGTACAATGCGAGCAATTTTTTCCGCATACGGTTTCAACCATTTTCCTTGAATGGAACTCCGGGCTTCTTCTCCCAACAATGCATACTTTTTCGACAGCGTTTTGTCACGAGACAATTTCTTGCAACGCATAGCAATCAAATTAGCACTAACCAGATTGTCATGTTTACGGATAAACTCATCTTCTGCCTTGCTATAAAGATTCTCGTATTCTTCAAATAGACCTCGAATCTGCAAATTTCCAAATAGATCTCCTTTTCCATATTCCATTTCATAAGCAATACGTATGGAATCCCTCCAATGCAACAATCTCAGTTCTTCTTTCTGAAACTCATTTCTTTGTCGCTGCATTTCACCACCTCCTGTCACATTATATATTGCAGGTTGTTTCGTATTTGCTGTTACAACAAACCTTTCATTTTCAAGAAATACAGGAATTCTCAATTTGGTGTTGATTGCGTGTATCTCCGAAGCAACAGGGCATTCAACTTTCCCTTCAAAATGAAACTTTCCATCAGCTGATACAATATTACCCAATGTATCATATGCTCCGGATAAAGTCGCAGCAAGCAATACAATACGGCCTCCATGGTTGTCTATCTTGCCAGAAACACTATACTGAGAAAAAACTTCGAGAGTGTCCACACATAGCAAACCGACAATCATCATGTATTTTTTTATATACATATCTTATAAGTTTGAGATTCTATTCGATTTATTGTTTATTTGAATCAGCGGCCCAATAACAGCCGTTTGCATATAACAGAAATTGTCATTGGGTCTGAAATTCAGTTTATTATCAGAAAGAGCTTATTATATATGACTTCCAAAAATCATCTCTTTGGCCTCTCTTTATAAGCGATGTCCACAATCTTTCCCAATTTCTTAAACTCTTTGACCTTTACCAGCGGTTCCATTAGGTTCGGTACGTCATATACACGCATAATACCGCATTCCTTTTCATCCATATTGTCGACATTTGTCCCTACAATCAACTGGTATCCACGAGCACGTTCCCAATCAGCATACTGTTCCCAAGCTGTGAAAGGATTAAATTTCATTACTCGAATCGTTTCACCCGGAAAACTTAATACTTCTTTAGCCGGTTCGTCCGGATGCCCCATATCGAACTGATAAACCTTATTATTGCTCAGATAGAACAGATAAGGATGCAAGTGGTGACACGCAAACATAGTTGCATCGGCCAAACCTTCCCCCTTCACTTCGCCATAGTACTCCTGAACGTTGTACTCTTCATACTCACCCTCTTCCCACCAATTTTCAGGCTCTGTGTAAATGGCACGTAACTTCATTCCATAAAAATAATGTTGCTGAGTGACAGGGTCTTTCAATATGGAATAAATAAGCCCGGGTTTCGTGGACTCCATGTGTACCATATCCCTTCCTGTCTGAGCGGAAAACAATATTTTTCCGCTGAATGTCATCACGGAAGGATAGACTGCATGATTCCGAATAACCACAAATTGTCGGTGAGTGGTATCATACAATACAACAGGAAGACATCCATACCCTCCACCATTGTAATCACTGTCATAGCTAACACCAACAAAAGGTGCTGCTTTGAACTCTTCTCCATCTATTTTATTAACCGGATACTCAAAAACGCTACCCGACACATCTCTATCCAATAAGTAGACATCGTTCTTATCATCTACCAAAGCCCAATATGTAGCTCCTGAAAATTGTGAATTAGCAGAAGCCAACACATGTACCGATTCCGGAATCATTCCAAAACGCCACTTCAAATCATTATCTTCTCCCGCATGCATATCGTATTTATCCAAATGATAAGTACCCTTATCGGTAACCAGTAAAGTCACAATTTCTCCCATATAATAATTATAAATCACTCTAACCGGCTTACCGGGGTCGAATTCATCCTCTTCCCAGATATTGTGCGCCACCAAATCCTTTTGCTCCGTTTCGTTAAATACAATATCCATACGTGATTTTCCATTTTCCTCGCAAAGCACCATCCAACCTTCGCTCGTTATGGATTTGACAGTCAAGGTAAAGTTTGTTGAAAAACTTACTCCGGTCTCTTTGTCTTTCACAATGAAAAATCCTGTATAATTTCCCGGTTTCAGTGTAACAAGCATATCAAGTTTACGTTCCCTCGAAACAGTCAGTTCTTCTACATTTTCAATTTCATTGAAATCTTTACCGTTAGGAATCAATTTCCATTCATATTCATAATCTTCATCATTCTTTTTTCCTGTAGTAGATTGAATTTCCGGATTGAAAATCAAATGATCTACAAAAGCAACCTTTGTATATAGTTTCCCCTTTTCAAGGTCGGTTATGGAAACTTCATTAATTTCCGTATAGTTGTAATTACCTTTGTCTTCATCACAAGCAACCAGCAACCATATTCCAATAAGATAAAACAAATATTTACATTTCATAATCTTCATCATTTTAATAATTAATTCTGAGATGCGAATCCCATTTCCATAGGCTCTCCATCCTCATCAATCTGTGGATTTTCCTGCAACCAGCGATGCATATATTTACCGGCAAACGTAATATATCCCGGAGTGAGGCCTTCTATATTGTTCATCACCCACACCTCTCTGTCAATGCCCATCACATCACAAATCAAAGCACTCTTAGTTACCGACCAATCTCCAAACGCATTTTCACCATACATGTCCCACCATATAGGCATAGGAAATTTCTCGTCCATACAAATCACTCTTTGATAATCCAACGGACGAAGATAAGACTCCTGATGTTCATCTTTGTTTTCAGTTTCATTTTCCACTGTTACAGTTTCTTCTCGAGTGTATAGGAACTGGAGTTCCTCAGACTCTACCAACTTAATGGTGACGCGCTTAGGATGGATTTTCAAGTCATCCGAACGAAACACTTTCACGTCAATATATGTTTCGGCTGCATTCGCCGGCATAACATACTCATAAGAAGCCAAGTTATAATCCATCCCTTCCTGAGCTTGCCATTCATCCGCTTTATTATCCGCCACTTCAATTTTGAACGGACGGTCATAATCAGCGGCATTTCCAAATAAGCAAACTTTCAGACGGACCGTCTGTTCTGTTACGGACGCATTTTTCAAGCCCCAATGTACCCGCACTGTATCCAACCCGATTTCACTGGTATCAAAATAAATTCCACTCTTACCCACATAAGTATCCAAATCCTTTTCACATGCTAAACAAGTAATTAGCAACAATAATATAGGTATAATTTTTTTCATATCTCTTATCCTCTATTTTTAAGGAACAACTAATTATATTTTAATTCTCCATCAGGAATAGGAAGCACATAGTTCTCCGGTTTCACCGATACGGTTCCCCACGGATCGGAAGCCGATTGCATACTGTTCTCGTTATTCCGCTTGTACCAAAAGAAAAGTTGTCCTTCGCCATAAAATTCTTTTTTCCACTCTTTCTCTAAGTAATACTCCACATCCCTTACACGATTTACCCCTTTCAGACCTCTCCCGTTACGGAACGTATTGAAATATTGAATTTTGTCATCATCTACCTTAGATGTTTCCGCAGCAATCATATACATCTCACTCACCCGCAGCATGGGAATCATTTGATTGTACAAAGAGTCTTTTCCCTGATATTTATTAAAGATGATATAGTTGACCCCAGCTATTTCCAGTGAATTGGCCAACGAACTTCTCCTGCGATAATCAGCCTTATCTTGTTCAAAAACTCTATCTACGACATCGGCACGCGGAGCCAGCAACGAAGCCAATTTCAGATTCTGCCCATCAAAATAGGTCGTATAAATATTCTCGCGCTCCAAATTTTGCAAAGCAAAAAGTATTTCCGTAGAGAATACCCGATCCATCATCGCACTGTTGGTAAGTTTCATAGGATTTATCCATGGAAACAAGTTTTCTTGCACGGCAATCACAGCTTCCGCATTCTGACAAGCTTCTTCGTCATTGCCTACATACCAATGCACACGAGCCAGCAGAGCCTGCACAGCATAAAAGTTCAAACGTAAGTTCCTGTATTGTAAAAATACGTCTTTACTATTTCCTTTTACTCCATATTCAATAATCGGATCATCTTGTAACTCCATCTTGGCATTGTTCAAATCCTCCAACACATACCCAACAAATTCCGAAGCAGGATAAGTAGGAGCCACGTCCAATGAAAAACTCTTATAATATGGTATGGAAAGTACTTCCGGATTCAAAGAATAGACCGGACCGAATAAACGGAATAAATCAAAGTGAAGATAGGCCCTTAAAGCCAACGTTTCACCTTTTATTAAATGATAATATTCTTCAGGCAATACATCCCGATGTTCTTCGCAATTTTTCAAAATCAGATTGGCATTCGCTATCAAAGTGTAAGCCTTGCTCCAAACCGATGTAAGAATGCTCCTAGCTGTAGAACCTGTATAGTTGAATTGCATAAGTTCCACATTAGCCTTATTATCTGTTCCCACAGCATAACGTTGCGCCAAGATTTCGATAAATTCACAAGACAAGGTACGTCCATACAGTCCTGTGCTATTCAATTCCACATAAATTCCATTCAAAGCTTTTTTAAATCCGGCCAGATTCGAAAAGTTATTATCCTCGGAAATCCGGTCACTCGGTTTCACGTCTAACCAATCGGAACATGACGAACAAACCGTAACCAACAGCAATATAATTGGTATAAATATCTTTTTCATATATAGCATTAATTAAAAGTTAACAGATACGGAAAAAGATACGCTTCTTGCAAAAGGATAACTGATTCCGCGCTCGTCTTTTATGGTAGAAAAACGGGCTATATCATTCATATAGGCGCTTAAAGTCATGCCCGAAAAGCCTATTCGTTTCATCCATTCTTGCGGCATTTCATATCCCACACGTACGGATTCGATGGTCAGATAATCATTAGGCTGTACAAAACGGGATGAGATGCGTGTATTGTCTGTCAACGATATTCCCTTAAATTTGGCAATGTCACCCGGTTTTTGCCAACGGTCATACAACGCTCTTTTATCCTGATTTTGGATTAGTCCACTTGAGGAAATGTTTTCCACTTTCTCGTACAGTGAATTATTGAAAGCATCCGCTCCTAAGCTGTAACGCATGTACAAACTACATGAGAAACCTTTCCAATAAAAACTGTTCCCAAAAACGCCTTCTATATCCGGGCGCGAATCACCCACCACGACTTCATCGTCATAATTATAAGAGAAAGTCCTTTTCCCACTCTTTGTAATGAATATCTCACGTCCTGTTGCCGGGTCAATCCCTGCAGAAGGCACAGTCCACAAAGCCGTGGGGCTTCCGCCATCATAATAACGAGTCAGATTCTTGGTCAGGTTTTCACGATTGTACTGATTCAATTTGCTTCCGATTTTGTCATAATAAGATTTCGAATGGCTGAAAGTCAAGCTCGTTGTCCAGTTCATACGGTCTTTCGGACGATAGATGATAGCATATTTAATTGTTCCGCTATATCCCTTTGTTACTTGTTTTCCGATATTGGTCAAGCGACTGGAAACTCCAACAGACAAAGGTATTCCGATAGAGGCTAACAAAGGATCGGTATTTTTGTGATAATAGTCAAAATTAATATGGAAACGATTCCACATACTTAAGTCAAATCCTACGTTCATATCAATTGTCTTTTGCCACTCCAAATCCGGGTCACCAAAAGCACTGACCAAAACACCGGTACCAAAGTTGTTCAGCATCCAGTTGTTATACTGATATACCGTCACACTATTGAAAGAGCCGAAGTTCTGGTTTCCCGGATTACCGATAGAAGCTCTTACCTTTAACATATTGAAAATGTCTGTATGGTTCTTGATGAAAGACTCGTTGTGCAGGTTCCATGCAACACCTGTAGCCCAAGTGGTAGTAAAACGTCGGTTCGAGCCAAACACTGAAGTACCATCCATACGAATATTTACATCAAATAAATAACGGTTCTTGTAAGAATACCCACCGTTGAAATAAAAATTAGCGGCTCTCGTTTTATAATCACTATAAGAAGGCTTCCCATTTTCGGAATACTGGTTGGCAAAACCGGGAGTCGTAAAATCTCCTTCAGGGAAACCTGTGGCACCAAAACCTTTGGTAGTACTGGAACTTTCTCTGACAGAAGCTCCCAAAACAGCGTTAATCTGATGCGCATCGGCCAGCAACTGGCCATACGTCACCGTGACATCACCATCATAGCCAAACGTCTCGGTGCGTTTATCATTGTAAGAACCCTTTTTCAAAAGTTCCACCTGATCAAACGATGTGTCTTCCGGAGATAGGAATTCTTCTCCATCCTCGGTAGACTTGTTGATACCAACTCTTGCTCGCACATACAAGAAACTGAAAGGACGGTATTCCAAGTTAAAATTATTACGTACGCCAAAGGAATTTCCTTTGTCGTAACTATTTAATGCCGCATTCCATAAAGGATTTCCTACGTATCTATCAGAGGTAGAGACAAAGTCTTCACTGGGGCGTTCCAACCATTTTTCCACACTTCCGTCATCGTTTCTTTTCGGATAGTAAGGATTTGCTCTGGCATATTCCGAAAAGTCCACCACAGGGTTCTTGTATTTCGTGAAATCTACTGTTATTTTGTTCGAAAATGTCAACTTCCCTACCCGGTACAGCAAATCGAGGTTACCACTTATTATATCACGGTCCGACTGCTTCATCACACCCTGCACATTATTGTAATTTACTCCCAATCCGAAACGAAACTGTTCGCTACCACCTTCCAGATATACATTGTGGCGTTGGTTTAATCCTGTACGCAACGGCTCCGACAGCCAATAAGTATCCACTCCTCGACGCACATTGGCCAACAATCTATTATACCGCATCTCTGCGTATTCCTGACTATCTGCAATATTCGATTTGAAGTTTCCTGCCAAGCGTTCAAATTCCAACTTTTCAGCTGCATTCATCAAATTATAATCCGACAAGTCTGCAAAAGAAACATTGAACGTACCATTATACGAAAGCTTCAATTTTCCCATTTGTGGAGTCTTGGTTTCCACCACAATGACTCCATTCGCTGCCTTCGAACCGTAAATGGCCGTAGAAGCCGCATCCTTCAAGATGGTAACCGAAGCGATGCGGTCCATGCTCAAGTCCATAATGCTCTGCAAGGTTGTCTCAAATCCATCCAGAATAAATAAAGGTTGATTGGGATCTTCACCGAATTCTTCTTTCAAACCGACGATGCTGCTCTTACCCCGGATTTCCAAGTCAGGCAGACGGTTGGGGTCAGAACCATATTGGTTGTTTTCTAATACAGTGAATGCCGGATCCAAAGTCTTAAGACTCTGTATGAGGTTTTGAGAACCTACTTCTTTCAATTCCTCCGCTTTATAAGTTTGCGAAGAACCTGTAAAACTCTCTTTCTTACGAGAATAAATACCTGTCACCACCACCTCATCCATAGAAGTCTGATCATCTTCCAGCCTCACGCTCAATATCTTTCCCGCCACAGCTTTTACTTCAACCGATTTTTTACCGATATAAGAAATAAGCAACGTCTCGCTTCCGTTGCTTGTCGAAAGGGTAAACACGCCATCCATGTCAGTAGTGGTTCCTGAGTGATCGCGCAAGTTGCGTACTGTAACCCCTATCAAAGGGGTACCGTCCACGTCATTCACCACACCGCGAATGACGGAATTTTTTACCCCCCCCCCTCTTCAACGTGATGTTAATGAATTGTCCGTCAAGGTGATATTTTAACGGTTTATCGCCTATAATCACTTTCAGAACCTGTTCAATAGAAGCATTTTTAACCTTTCCTGTGGCTTTGTAAGCACTGAGATCATCATAGGTAAATAACACTCTGTACTTCGATATTTTCTCCAAACGTTTAAAAATCGAGGGTAACTGTTCGTCCTTAAACTCCATCGTAATTTCCTTATCATCACCTTTGTAAGCCATTACATTGTGTAAAGGCACGCAGAGAAGAAGCAAGAAAAACACGACGGCCTGCACTCCTGTCTTTTTCATAGATTAACTTTGTTTAATTACTACTTTAATTCTACTCTTTGTAATTGGATACGAAGTGCAAAAAAAAATGGTTACCTTTTTCTTACATTTATTTTCAGATATTTTCAGAGAACTTTATAAACAAGCAGAAACAAAAGACTTCGTGAACGAACATTTTACCTGTTCGTTACACAGAGTTTACTACTATTCGTGTGTTTTTACTTAAGATATTCGAGGAAAAAATCTTTCTATCCGGTCATAAAGGAATCATGCCGCTCTCATTAGTCATACAAATCTACATGGTTGACACCCGGAATGATAAGTTTCGGATTGATTTCAAGCCTTTGAAACTGTTGTTCCATAAGTTTAGTTTCAACCATTTGACAAATGATGAAACTGCAGTTTCTTAATACATGCTTTTCTTCAAAAGATTTATGGCAAAATAGCGTATCTTGCCCATAAAAGTAGTAGGTATACAGATTACGGACATTTCATCTGATGATCAGATAGAACAGAGTTGTTTCATTCAATTACGACTTTTCCTTCTTCGTACACGGCATTCACTTTTTCCATACGGTTGAGCAACTCGACAGTATGAAGAATATTTTGTCGGCGGTCGGAAAAGAAATGGATTTGCAGGTTCATGGCCGCCTTGTTCCGGAACTCCACATCTACGTTATACCAACGCCCAATCTCTTTCATCATATCGGCCAAGGCGACATTGTCAAAATAGAAATAGCCCTCTTTCCAATATATATAAGGATCCAAATCCACGTTCTCCACGGCAAACGTTCCATCGGGGCGAAGACGGGTATTCTGCCCCGGAACCATCTCTACGGTTTGCACGCCACAGGTATCGCTGACCACCACCTTTCCTTCAATCAGGGTAACGCTGGCATGTTCCGCATCATAATAGCACACATTGAATTCCGTGCCTAATACACAGATGCGCAGACCACCGCTTCGTACAATGAACGGGTGTCCAGTATCTTTGGCAACTTTGAAATAAGCTTCTCCTTCGAGTAATACGACTCTTTCTTTCCCTTTGAACACTACGGGATAAGTAAGACGGCTGTCGGCATTCAAAAGCACTTCCGTCCCATCGGATAATACTACTTTAAATGTTTCTCCTCTGGGTATGCGCAACCGATGCATCCTTACCTTATTTTCTGCAATGGCCTTATCTATTTTTTCTTTCGTATAGTTTATTTCACCCGGAAACATCTGTACAATACGGGACATTTCTTTAACTGCCTCCTCCAACGGCTTAAATCCTTCTCCATCAGATACTTGCATAGTGATTTGCTGCACCGAAGAATCCACTTGAAAAACAAACAGGCCGTCTTTCTCCTGTACCAAAGGAACTGTCGGCCGTCGCAACACGAAAAATAGCACAACGGCAGCGGCGGTTCCCAACAAAACGGCTTCCCATACAACACGTATTCTTTTTCTTTCCAGACGATGTTTCCGATGGAAAGCAGCCAATTCTTTTTCTACATCCAGTTCGGGTATTCCCTTCTCCGTACGCATAGCTATCGCCATTTCTGCCAAGTCGCCACAAGCTTGCATGCATGCTTCATCTTCCAGAGCCTGAGCCTGCTCCGGATTCATGCCGAAAGTTCCTTCCATGGCTTTCAATGCCACCTCTTCCGATTTATTTAGGGACATTCAGGAAATACTATAAAATTAGCCAACTAATT
>UMKF01023834.1_pt1 | contig 15939 bp, 6 predicted proteins | sample 1966251 | NCBI WGS metagenome assembly UMKF01 (sample SAMEA4836171, study PRJEB28245) | human gut metagenome | biome: gut microbiome; material: fecal sample | place: Denmark | collected 2008
AACGGCTTCCTGGAGAAAGGAAACTTTTAAAAGGAAGACGTTTCCATAAAAAACGATATTTCCGTGAACTACAAACACACACTAAATATGAAAAAGATTCTATTATCAGTACTTTTCATTCTGCCTCTGCTCTTCCTGCAATCTTGCAAAAGCAGCAAAGAGTTACAACTTACTCCCGAACAAATGAAACGGGTAAGTACGAATGTATTTCAAGAAGACTTCCCTCTTGTGTATCAATCGGCTCTCTCTTTATTGGCATCCAAAGGTTTCATCATCACCAATACGGATAAGGAAAGTGGAGTGATTACAGCAGAAAAACGGACAGACAAGAAAACTTCCATTTGGGAGGAAGTGGTTACCGATGAAAGCAACCGAACGTACTTGACTACTGCTTCTATAGTAGTTACTCAATCTGCTGACCATACTACAGAAGTTTATCTGACACTCCACAACCGTAAGACGTTTTACTATGATAATCAACATCGTGAAATGATAGACCCCGATAATGTATTGCCACGCGCAAGCAATCCTCGAGGTGTTAGCGGCCTTATCCAACGTCCGCAAACGTATTTCGAATGGTTTGAAATGCTTAAGCAGGAAATCGCACGGAAGAAAACAGTTAATTAAAAAACAGTAATTAAAGAATCTCTTAGACGGCATAGATTCAGATATGCTACCTATGGACAGTGAGATAATAACTTGAATTAAGAAGCCGATAAAGAATGTTCTTTCCATTTACCATCTTACTTTATTGACTTACGATTGTTATTTCCACTATATAAGAACCTAGGAAACAAGGCTTTCTATAAAACAAATTCTCTCTCTATTTACTTAAAACGGCAACCGTAAAGTTACATTTTACTTATGCGGTTGCCGTTTCTCAAAACACGTACCAACACCTATCAAACGCAACCTGGATAACTAAGAATGCGCCACATTATTAGTTATTAAAATAACTATTATAGTCACGTAGCGTAACTAATAATGTTATTTTTAAGGTAACAAAAACTTTTTATTTTCACAATATTTGCCTTTATGAAAACTTATTACGTTCTTTGTAGAATAAAAGATATCGCAAACCAATAAAACATTTGCAGTTTGAAGACAAGTAATCTGTTTTTTCGTTTACTGAAACCATAAATTCGAATTATTCTTCGACCTAAACAGGAAGCCGTAACCAAGTTACGCATTCGCAAATATGTGACAAAAAAACGATTTACATTGTTTGAGGCAACAACATCTATGAAAACTAAAAGAGTTGTACATATAATCTTACTCGGTTTGTTGTTTGCCGGAGTATTCTCCACCCAGGCACAGAATAATCCTTATCGAATTAAGGATTCGCTATATTCTATTTATCAACGTGCATTCCAACAAAGGCATCATCCTAATGGATTGCTAATCGCTGATACGCTCTATACTGAAGCTCTCAAAAGCAACGATAAGAAAGCCCAATGTCTTGCTTTGACCGTACCTGTTCAATATTACTACAAGAAACAAGATACCAAAGAAATGGAGAAAGCCGTGGAAAGGCTCAGAACGGTTTCACGGGCAAACAATTACTTACAATATTACTATTTTGCTTATAGCAACGAGATAAAATATTTCTTGGTGCAAAATAACACGATACAAGCATTGCAAAAAGCGGAAGAAATGAAAACACAAGCTTTCCTCGACAAGCACGATTATGGAATATGCAATTGCTTGCGTATATTAGGTGATATCTATGTATCGCGCAACAATCAAAAATTGGCACTCCACTATTATAAAGATGCGGCAGATTACACAGAAAAGCACTTGCCTTCTCAGGATCCCAGCTCTTTATATCTGCAAATAGTTGGCTGCTACCGGACGATTTATCCAAGAGACTATAATCGAGCCATGGAGTATACCGAGAAAGCTATAAAGATGGCTAAAACAGAAAATGTACGTATACAAGCTATCATTATGAAATGCCTGTTGTTGGGAGATATGGAAAAATATGAGGAATTTAAGGATTCATACGAGAATGTGATGCAACAACTTAAACATTATAAATATCCGTCCGATAATTCATATCTATTGATTATTAAAATACGAAAATGTGTATTAGACGGAGAATACGAACAGGCACACGCATATGCCGACTCTTTTGCAAACAAAATATTGCAACTCGACTGGCACAGCAAAATTTGTATAGACGCTAACGATTACATGGGAGCTTATACCTACAGAACCTTGCAATATGTATACAGAGACTCCGTAAACAATCTCATGCAAATTGAAGATATTGCAGAACTAAATGCTCAAATAGGTAATGAACGTCTGAAAGTGGAAAATGTAAAACTGGACTTGAAAAATGCAGATTTACAAATGCAACAATTGCGTTCACAAATGGAGCTGGAGCGCAGCAATGCCGAAAACAAACAGCTGATGTTGGACAACCGTGAACTGGAAGTACAACGTCTTAAGGCTGAAACGAATCTTCAAAAAGCAGAAACGGAAAAACAAAAAAGTGAGGCCGAACGGCAAAAAGCATTATTGGAACAGCAACAGGCAGCTTCACAATATCGGAGCACTATTTTCTGTATCGTTATTTTTTTCCTGATCATCTCTATTGTATTCTTGATACTTTACCTTTATCGCCGCCGAAAAATTACAAAGCATCTTCGAGAAAAGAATGAGGAGTTAATCATTGCGCGCGATCAGGCGGACGCCGCCAACAAAATGAAATCGATGTTTATCCAGAACATGAGCCACGAAATACGTACTCCACTAAATGCAATCGTAGGATTTTCATCCGTTATTCTCGATCCGGATATAGAACTTTCGGATGAAGAGCAAAAAGAGTTCAGCCATTTGATTCAACATAACTCCGATTTGCTAACTACTATCGTCAACGATATTTTAAGACTGGCCGAACTGGAAAGCGGGCATTATATCATGGACCTGATGCCACAGCGCTGCAACGAAATGTGCCAGGTGGCTCTCTCAACAGTGGCTCATCGGAAACCGGAAAATGTAAAACTGTATTTCACATCTGAAGTAGATGACAACTACAAAATTACTACGGACAAACAACGAGTGGAGCAAGTATTGATTAACTTCCTCACCAATGCCGAGAAACATACTCAAGAAGGAGAAATTCACCTCCACTGTTCTCTTTCGGAAAACCCGGGAAAGATTACCTTTTCCGTTACCGATACAGGCACGGGAATGCCTGCCGATCAGGCCGAAACAATATTCGAACGCTTCAAAAAGCTGAATAGTTTCCAGCAGGGCACAGGATTGGGACTGAATATCTGCCGTCTGATTGCTGAAAAACTAAACGGCTCGGTAAAACTGGATAGCAGCTACACAAAAGGAGCCCGCTTCTTGTTTATCTTGCCGATTGACGGGCCTTTGTCCGTAAATAATAAAAATCAGGGTTAAGGTTTTATCACCCCTATTTCCTTTAGCCATTTTTCTACTAAGTCGCTCCATTGGTTAGCGGTTCCCGGATTTCGACGTAAATTAAGGGCATGTCCTCCTTTCGGAAAAATATGCAAAGTACTCCCTTTGACATTATTTTCTTTCAGAGCTTTAAAATAAACTAAGCTATTCAGGCAAGAAACAGTACGGTCGTCCAACGCATGTGCAAGAAATGTCGGAGGAGTTTGCGGCGTCACTCTCTTATCACACGAAAACAGATAGATCCGTTGCGGTGAATGATATTCACCCAACAGATTTTCCCAACTGCTCTTGTGACCGCTTTCATCCATCAAAATAACGGGAGACACAAGTATTGCAAAATCAGGAGTAAAAGAAACAGAATCCAAACTATCGCCCACACCGCTCCAGTCTTCTTTAAAGGTAGAAAGGCAAGCAGACAGATGACCTCCGGCAGAACTACCCATTACTCCTATTTTATTAGCTTTTATCCCCCACTTTTCCGCATTGCCACGAATATAGCGCAATGCTCGTTGAGCATCTTGCAGAGGAGCCTTATAGCACGTATCCACATCGGCCGATTGAGGCAAACGGTAAGTCAGAACAAATGCTGTGACTCCCAATGAATTCAGCCATTTGGCAAACTGAAAGCCTCCTATTTGATAAGCAATATGGCCATAACCTCCACCAGGCAGTATCAATACGGCAGCTCCTTCATTGGCCATCCGGGAGGGTTGAAACACATACATACCGGGGGTACCTATTTTATAGGCAATCTCGTTGACAATACTATCCCGCACCACACCCCCTTTACTATTCGGCATATTCTCTTTTTCCCAAACCGGAAGGAATGTCTGTGCCTGAATGGAGATACCAATAACGAAAAAGACACAAAATAAAATACTTGTTTTTCTCATAATCATCGTTGCAATATTCATTATTTATCTATTGGTTATTTAAGTATTAGCTATTTATCTATTGGTTATTTTAATCTTCCGAAAATAAAAACATTGACACTACACAAGAGTTATCACCACCGAAGCAAACGACATAGAACGGCTTAGAACCTTGTAGATAGTTTCATTCTGTTACTTTCTATTTCACTCTGAGAAAGTATAGTAGCTTTGCTTCTTCATTCCAATAAACAAATCTTTTCCTTATCCTCTTAATTACCACACATGAAGAATCGGAATGAAAAATAATCAGATTGCCGATTAGTCTTATTCCTCTTGATTGTTGCACAGAAGTGGCCGTCTGGATCAGTAATCTATTAAACGAACCGGTTATCGTATATAAAATTCACTTCATCAGATTACCGGGATACATTTATCGATTAATCTGCCATGTATGCCTGTATACTTTTCCATTACGGGAAACTCCTTCTATTACCACATCATGTGGTGCATCACTGTCCGAAGTATAGTATTTCACCACAGCACGGTCCTGTTTATCGAACTTTAAACACGGATTCCAGTATAGAGTGGAACGCATATCAGGATTCGGATTCCCCTTCTTTTCCGGAGTATCATAAGTTGGGTGATAAAACTCCATATTTAACGCATAGCCAATCGGAGAATAAGTTATAATGCCGGGCGTCGGCTTAGCAGGAAAATCCATTGGATGTTTCAAAGTTACAACAATAGCACCCCCCGAACCTCTCAGACCAAAAATGCTGGCACTCCCATCTTTTACAAGCGATAAACTATGCACTTCCTCTGGAGAATAACTGGACAAAATACTTTCACCATCCTCATAGGTTATATCATTGACAATAAAAAGAGGTGTTCCCTGGCAACGTGTCAGTTTTATACCTCCCGTATCATTCATTTCAACACCCGGAAGCCACTGTAAAGCATCCCAGACTGTGGTCGCGCCCGATTCTAACAGCTCATTACTATCATAGATTTTATCATTAATACCTACATACATGCTTTTCTCGTAAAGTTTTCTTTGGGCTGTTACCAGCACTTCTTTCATATTAACAACCCGCATGCCTCCTTCCGCATAATATTGGTTTAGTGTGTTCATCAGATATGAATCCGGTAAACGATTTACCCGGGAAGAAAAAGGGATTTTAGTATATGGCGGGGGAACAGGTATTTCGTCCATATGAATACCAACTCCGGCAAAGCCATATTTTGTACGGGCCTGTATTAGAAAGGTGGTGCTATCTGGAAAAGCTGTAGGAATAACAAAACGACCCTGCTTATCGGTTTCTGTTGCTTCTAAGATACCTTGCTTGGGCGCAACAGCAAATATAGGTCCTTTCTTTACCTTTCCTCCGAATAATCCTGTTATACGTCCACTTAAGGTTTGGTTATATTCCAATAAATATTTAGGCTTGATTTTCTCCCAGTGCGCTATATTCGTCATTTTATGCCTCCGCCATCCGTGAGTCATCATCAATAAATCGGCATTCCGAAATGTAAGATCATCCTGTTTCATAAAATAATAAGCCGGATTTTCTATATATCCTTTTAAATCGGAAGTGAGAAGTAGATTAGATACAATATGATCCGCCAACGAATCTAGTTTCACACATCCTGCGTCAGTAATACTTATTGAAAAATTACCTTGTAAGGGATTTCCCACAGAATCTTTTGCTTGAATAGATAGAGTAACCGGACTTCGTTGTGAATATACTTTTTGGTCGGTTGTCAAATTCCAAATAGTCGGATTGGGTTTATAGTGGAAAAAAAGACGCTCACTTAACACCTCTCCCTCCCCATCGACTAATAGGAAATGGGTAATACCATTATCAAGTAACTCTGTATCAAATTTCCCAAAAGGATGTTCGAGAGAGATCTGCTGAAAAGCAAAAAGCCGTCCTCGGGTATGGGCAACTAAATAGAGTTCTTTAGGAGATGGCGTTGCATCTGTTTTTTGTGCTCGATAAAGCACTGAACCTTTTCGTTCTGCCAAAGACAAAGAAAAACCTTGTTTTATAGCTTTAGGTAATTCAAAGCGACGGGTTATTCCATCGGATGAAGTAAATTCCGCAAAATATAATTCATCCGGACTAGCACTCAAATTAAACAGTCCCATCCCGTCATGTTCCGTACATACCTCTCCAAGCGTATCCCCTTTAGCATTGAATAATCGCCCTTCCACATCACACGAATAACCGTCTGCACCCTGTGCCTTAAAAGCAATCTTCTGAGGTATACCTTCCAACAAGGCACCCCCTTCGGGAAAGAACTGCACTGTAAAGTCTTTCGAGAAAACCGGAACATAAAATGTATTAGAATAGGTATATACCGGATCATCAAATTCTATCTCAATACGTCTCTTTAATGCTTTGTTCACAGCCGGAAGTTCCATCCGAATATGCCCCTCTTCATCTGTCTTCAAAAGACTGCGTCGTTTTAATTTCCCATCTTCATACGAACAACATTTTACCAATATCTCATTATAGGGGCTTCCATCTGTATGTAAGAAACAAAAATCTGCCAACCGTTCATCCTCACTTACCGAACGATAATCAACGGATGCCATAACATTCCGATCTATCGCATTGCCTATTTTCAATCGCCGCATATAAAAAAAGTCCGGATCAACATTTTGCATCCAACTGGAATATCCCCGCAAATAATATTCGCCTTCCGGCAAAGTTGCCGGTAAGACCAATGCATTATGGAAACCGATGGAGTCTCGAGCCACTTTTTTACGAATAATCACCGAATCGGTACGATTCAGCAATTCGACTGTTATAAAGTTCTCAGGCATATTATCCTGATGGCTTACAGCATTAAGTAAGTATCCTTTAAACCATATTTTCTCTCCGGCTCCATAATACGGTTTATCTAAATGTAAATAAAGCTTTCCTTGGGGTGTAGTAGCCATCGAATTGAAATAAGAAACAACACTATCGCGAAGATTTTGTGCCGGAGCCCAAACATAAAGCATTATATAAAAAATGCAGAGCAGTCCTTTTTTCATAAAAAACGATTTAAAGTTCTCAATATGATACGAAAGTAACACATTTTTTTCATTCTAAAGCAATAATTACCTTAAAAAGCTGAATTTATTCTGAGAGGTGACAAATGAATACATAAATAACAAAAGGCTGTCTCATGTTTTATTCTGAGACAGCCTTACATTCTATTTCCTCTGAAAAAAGAGGTTTTTTATTTAACCTTATATATAAACTGAAATTTATATGTAAGGTTACTTTATAGAAACTATTCTACTTCGCTATAGTCAAGTACATTTTTACGGTTAGCAAGAATCCGGTCATACTCTTCTTTTGAACCGACAATAATCTTGTCGAACTCACGTTGACCTGTTCCGGCAGGAATCAAATGACCGCAAATAACGTTCTCCTTCATACCTTCCAATTTATCTACCTTGCCATTGATAGCTGCTTCATTCAATACTTTCGTTGTTTCCTGGAAGGAAGCAGCCGACATAAAGCTTGAAGTCTGTAAAGCGGCACGGGTAATACCTTGAAGTATCTGAGTAGATGTAGCAGGAACAGCATCACGTACCTCAACAAGTTTCAAGTCGCGACGTTTCAACATACTATTTTCATCTCTCAACTTACGAGCTGTTACAATCTGACCAGGAACAAGATTTTCAGAATCACCGGCATCCGTAACGACCTTCTTACCCCATATACGATCATTTTCTTCCATGAACTCAAGTTTGTCAACAACTTGCTGTTCCAAGAAACGTGTATCACCCGGTTCGTTGATCTCAACTTTACGCATCATTTGGCGAACGATAATCTCAAAGTGCTTGTCATTGATCTTCACACCTTGCAAACGATATACATCTTGAACCTCATTCACAATGTATTCTTGCACGGCCGTAGGACCTTTAATAGCTAAGATATCCGCAGGAGTAATAGCACCATCCGACAACGGAGTTCCCGCACGTACATAGTCATTCTCTTGAACAAGAATCTGTTTAGAAAGAGCAACCAGATACTTTCTGATTTCCCCGGTTTTGGATGTTACGATAATCTCACGGTTACCACGTTTTACTTTACCCATAGTCACCTCACCATCGATTTCTGATACGACGGCCGGATTAGACGGATTACGTGCTTCAAATAATTCCGTAACACGAGGAAGACCACCGGTAATATCGCCAGCCTTACCTACTGCACGAGGAATTTTAACCAAAATATCACCGGATTTCACTTTCTGATTGTTTTCAACCACTACGTGACCACCTACCGGCAAGTTATATGTACGAATTAACGAACCGTCCTCCGACATAACATGCGCTGAAGGCACTTTCGTCTTATCCTTAGATTCTGTGATGATGATTTCACGCAAACCTGTAGCTTCATCCGATTCTACCTTATACGTTATACCTTCGATTACAGACTCAAATTCAACACGTCCAGCAGCTTCAGTAATAATAACAGCGTTGAAAGGATCCCACTTAGCAATAAGTTTACCTTTTTCAACAACTTCACCATCAGCAGCATATAATTTAGAACCGTAAGGCACATTGTGAGTAGAAAGAACGATACCAGTATTCACATCAATAAAACGTACTTCGGCCAAACGACCTACTACAATCTTCACCGATTCACCGGTTTCTTCTACAGTATCCACCGTACGAAGTTCTTCAAACTCCAAACGTGCATCATGCTTAGCAACAATACTTGCATTGGCTGCTATGTTCCCTGCCGTACCACCGGCATGGAATGTACGCAAGGTCAACTGAGTACCCGGTTCACCAATTGACTGTGCAGCAATGACACCGACAGCTTCACCTTTGTTCACCATACGGCTAGTTGCCAAGTTACGTCCGTAACATTTCGCACATACACCTTTCTTAGACTCACAAGTTAATACAGAACGGATTTCTACACTTTCAATCGGGGAGTCCTCGATCTTTTGCGCAATATCTTCCGTAATTTCTTCTCCACCGGCCACAATAAGTTCTCCCGTAGTAGGATGAATGATATCGTGAACAGAAACGCGTCCTAAAATACGTTCATATAAAGTCGCAATTACTTCATCATTATTTTTTAATGCTGTACAAACCAAACCACGAAGTGTTCCACAGTCTTCTTCATTCACAATCACATCATGCGATACATCTACAAGACGACGAGTCAAGTATCCTGCGTCAGCCGTCTTCAATGCTGTATCGGCCAAACCTTTACGAGCACCGTGGGTTGAAATAAAGTACTCCAACACTGACAGACCTTCCTTAAAGTTAGAAAGAATCGGGTTTTCAATAATCTGAGCACCTTCTGCACCAGCTTTCTGCGGTTTAGCCATCAAGCCACGCATACCGGACAACTGACGAATCTGTTCTTTAGAACCACGGGCACCTGAATCCAACATCATATATACAGAATTGAAACCTTGGTCATCAGAAGAAATAGTCTTCATCAAAATGTTCGACAGGTCATTGTTAACGTGAGTCCAAGTATCGATCACCTGATTATAACGTTCATTATCTGTGATAAATCCCATGTTATAGTTCATCATGATTTGCTCGATTTCCTCGTTACCACGTTTAATTAGTTCTTCCTTCTCTTTCGGGATAATAATATCACCTAAGTTGAAAGACAAACCGCCCTGATAAGCCATTTTATAACCTAAGTTCTTAATTCCATCAAGGAATTCACAAGCACGTGCTACACCGACAGTCTTAATTACATTACTGATAATATCACGCAAAGACTTCTTGGAAATAATGGTGTTCAAATAGCCGACCTCATCCGGAACCAATTCGTTAACGATAATACGCCCTACTGAAGTTTCGCGCATCATCTTCACAATGTTTCCGTTTTCATCCAAGTCATTTACCAATACCTGAACCGGAGCATGAATATCTACTTTACCTTCATTATAAGCAATAATAGCCTCTTCCGGACCATAGAATTTCAACCCCTCACCTTTAGCTCCTTTACGTAATTTAGTTATATAATATAAACCAAGCACCATATCTTGGGCAGGTACGGTAATAGGAGCACCATTAGCAGGATTCAAAATATTATGTGACTGAAGCATCAACATTTGTGCTTCCAATACCGCTTCATTACTTAAAGGTAAGTGAACAGCCATCTGGTCACCATCGAAGTCGGCATTGAAGGCCGTACATGCTAACGGATGTAACTGAATAGCTTTACCTTCAATCATTTTAGGCTGGAAAGCTTGGATACCCAAACGGTGCAGTGTCGGTGCACGGTTTAGTAACACCGGATGACCTTTCATCACATATTCCAGAATATCCCAAATAACAGGCTCCTTACGGTCAACAATCTTCTTAGCTGATTTCACAGTCTTAACAATACCACGCTCTATCAATTTACGAATAATGAACGGTTTGTAAAGCTCGGCAGCCATCAATTTAGGAATACCACATTCACCCATTTTCAGTTCCGGTCCAACGACAATAACCGAACGAGCCGAATAGTCAACACGCTTACCTAACAAGTTCTGACGGAAACGTCCTTGTTTACCTTTAAGACTGTCAGAAAGAGATTTCAACGGTCTATTGGCATCCGTTTTTACCGCACTAGACTTACGAGAATTATCAAATAATGAATCCACAGCCTCCTGAAGCATACGTTTTTCATTACGCAAGATCACTTCAGGTGCTTTAATCTCAATAAGTCTCTTCAAACGGTTGTTACGGATAATCACACGACGATATAAATCGTTCAAGTCAGAAGTAGCAAAACGTCCACCATCTAACGGAACCAGCGGACGCAGCTCGGGCGGAATAACCGGCACAATACGAACAATCATCCATTCAGGCTTGTTACGTCCGCGTGAAGCACGAAATGACTCGACAACTTGTAAACGTTTTAAAGCTTCTGTTTTACGTTGTTGAGAAGAATCACTTCCTGCCTTATCTCTCAATTCATAAGAAAGAGCATCTAAATCCAAACGTGAAAGCAAATCATAAATTGCTTCCGCTCCCATTTTAGCGATAAATTTGTTCGGATCGGTATCTTCAAGGAATTGATTATCTTTTGGAAGTGTATCCAAAATATCCAAATACTCTTCTTCAGATAATAAATCATATGTATTAATGCCATCTTCAGCCTTTACACCCGGCTGAATAACAACATAACGTTCATAATAAATAACAGAATCAAGTTTTTTAGTCGGCAAACCGAGCAAGTAACCGATTTTATTCGGCAATGAACGGAAATACCAAATATGTGCTACCGGAACCACCAACTGAATGTGTCCCATACGCTCACGACGTACTTTCTTTTCTGTAACCTCCACACCACAACGGTCGCAAACGATACCTTTATAACGGATACGCTTATACTTTCCACAGTGACATTCATAATCCTTAACCGGACCGAATATACGTTCACAGAACAAACCGTCACGTTCAGGTTTATAAGTACGGTAGTTGATAGTTTCCGGCTTCAACACTTCACCGCTCGAATTCTCTAGGATTTCTTCCGGAGAAGCTAATCCAATAGAAATTTTCGTAAAATTACTCTTTATCTTCGTTTCTTTTCTAAAAGCCATACTTCTTATATATAATGTAAAGAGTTATAAAATTATTCCAGATTAATGCTCAAGCCAAGACCTCTCAATTCGTGCAACAACACATTAAGTGATTCCGGAATACCCGGATTCGGCATAGGTTCACCTTTTACTATTGCCTCATAAGCTTTAGAACGGCCTACCACATCATCAGATTTAATAGTCAAGATTTCCTGTAAAATGTGAGCAGCACCGAATGCCTCCAATGCCCAAACCTCCATTTCTCCGAAACGCTGGCCACCAAACTGTGCCTTACCACCAAGAGGTTGCTGTGTAATCAACGAGTACGGACCAATAGAACGAGCGTGCATTTTGTCTTCTACCATGTGTCCTAACTTCAACATGTAAGTAACACCTACCGTTGCCGGCTGGTCAAAACGTTCCCCAGTACCTCCATCATAAAGATAGGTTTTACCATAACGTGGCAAACCTGCTTTATCGGTCCATTCAGAAAGATCTTCCAGCGTTGCACCGTCAAAAATTGGAGTGGCAAATTTAACCCCAAGTTTTCTTCCGGCAGAGCCTAACACAGCCTCAAATATCTGACCGATATTCATACGTGAAGGTACACCTAGCGGATTCAACACGATATCTACCGGAGTTCCGTCTTCCAAAAATGGCATATCTTCCTGACGAACTACACGAGAAACAATACCTTTATTTCCGTGACGTCCTGCCATCTTATCACCGACACCAATCTTACGTTTCTTTGCCACATACACTTTGGCCATCTGAACAATACCTGCAGGTAATTCGTCACCAATAGTAATAGCAAACTTTTTACGCTTCAACTCGGCATCTAATTCCTTATATTTCTTCAAGAAGTTAATGATTAAATCGCGAATCATATCATTCTTGTGAGCATCAGCCGTCCACTTACTCAATTGAACAGTCGTATAATCTAAAGCATCCAAATCACGTTTTGTAAACTTGGAACCCTTCGCAATAACCTCTGTTCCCAAATAATCTTTTACTCCTTGGGAAACATTACCTTCTGTCAATACAAGTAATTTATCAATCAAAACAGCCTTTAAATCGGCAACCTTACCTTCAAATTCTTCGTCAATTTTCGGTAACAACGCTTTATCTGCCAATTTAGAACTACGAGTCTTAATAGCACGAGAAAAAAGTTTTTTATCAATAACCACGCCTTTCAATGATGGAGACGCTTTCAAAGAAGCATCTTTTACATCACCAGCTTTATCACCAAAGATAGCGCGCAGCAACTTTTCTTCCGGAGAAGGGTCTGACTCTCCCTTCGGAGTAATCTTACCAATCAATATATCACCCGGTTGAATGCGTGCACCGATTCTTACAATACCGTTTTCGTCCAAATCTTTGGTTGCCTCTTCACTGACATTAGGAATATCAGAGGTCAATTCTTCCATACCGCGCTTCGTTTCACGAACTTCCAAAGAAAATTCTTCGACGTGCACAGAAGTTAAAATATCCTCTCTAACTACACGCTCATTCAACACGATAGCATCCTCATAATTATATCCCTTCCACGGCATATACGCTACCAATAAATTCTTACCTAAAGCCAGTTCACCTTTCTCCGTAGAATAACCTTCTGTCAAGATATCACCTTTCTTCACACGCTGTCCCTTTTCACAAATAGGACGCAGGTCAATTGTCATATTCTGATTTGTTCTACGGAATTTAGGTATTCTATATTCCTTTAATGCAGGTTCGAAGCTCACAAAATCTTCATCTTCTGTTCTGTCATAAAGGATACGAATAGTTGTAGCATCCACAAAATCAATAACTCCATCCCCTTCTGCAGTAATTTGAGTACGAGAGTCTTCACAGAGTTGTTTTTCAATACCAGTTCCCACAATAGGAGCTTCTGTTTTTAACAATGGAACAGCCTGACGCATCATGTTCGATCCCATTAATGCACGGTTCGCATCATCATGCTCCAAGAAAGGAATTAATGAAGCTGCGATAGAAGCAATCTGCTGAGGAGATACATCCATTAACTCTACCTGATTCGGTTCCACAACCGGATAATCGGCATCCTGACGAGCTTTTACCTTGTTTTTAACAAATAACCCATTATCATTCAATGGAGCATTTCCCTGCGCTATAATTTTATTTTCTTCTTCTTCGGCAGTTAGATATACAATTTCATCATTAGCCAGATCTACCTTTCCCTCTACTACTTTCCGGTAAGGAGTTTCAATAAATCCTAAATTATTAATTTTTGCATATACACACAAAGAAGAAATCAAACCGATATTCGGACCTTCAGGAGTTTCAATCGGACAAAGACGACCGTAGTGAGTATAATGCACATCACGAACTTCAAATCCGGCACGTTCACGCGACAATCCACCAGGACCTAAAGCAGAAAGACGTCTTTTATGTGTAATTTCTGCCAGCGGATTTGTTTGATCCATAAATTGCGACAAGGCATTTGTCCCGAAGAAAGAATTAATAACAGAAGAAATTGTCTTCGCATTAATTAAATCAGTAGGAGTAAACACCTCATTATCACGAACATTCATACGTTCGCGAATTGTACGGGACATACGCGCCAATCCAATGGCAAACTGATTAGACAATTGTTCACCTACTATGCGTACACGCCTGTTACTTAAATGGTCGATATCATCGACTACCGCCTTAGAATTGATTAATTCAATCAAGTATTTGATAATCTCAATAATATCTTCTTTTGTAAGAACCTTAACATCCATATCCGTCGACAAATTCAATTTCTTATTGATTCTGTAACGACCAACATCGCCAAGGTCATATCTTTTTTCAGAGAAGAACAGGTTATTGATAACCTCACGAGCACTGGCATCATCAGCTGGGTCTGCATTACGCAATTGACGATAAATATAGAGAACAGCCTCTTTTTCCGAATTACTCGGGTCTTTCTGAAGAGTATTAAATATAATAGAATAATCCGATTGGTTAGCTTCCTCTTTATGAATTAAGACATTTTGAACACCAGATTCGAGTATTTCATCGATATGTTCAGCTTCAAGAACTGTTTCACGATCAATGATAACCTCATTACGTTCAATAGAAACTACCTCTCCGGTATCTTCATCTACAAAATCTTCTACCCACGTTTTTAATACACGAGCAGCGAGTTTACGTCCGATACACTTTTTCAGGTTAGCCTTATTCACCTTTATCTCTTCCGCCAAATTGAAGATCTCAAGAATATCTTTATCATTCTCAAAACCAATAGCTCTAAGTAAAGTAGTAACGGGCAATTTTTTCTTACGGTCGATGTATGCATACATCACATTATTAATATCTGTAGCAAACTCAATCCACGAACCTTTAAAAGGAATAATACGTGCGGAATAAAGTTGAGTTCCATTTGCATGAATGCTTTGGCCAAAGAAAACACCTGGAGAACGGTGCAACTGGGAAACCACAACACGTTCAGCTCCATTGATGATAAACGTACCGTTATCGGTCATATAAGGAATCGGACCAAGGAATACATCCTGAATAACCGTATCAAAATCTTCATGATCGGGATCGGTACAGTACAATTTAAGTTTCGCCTTTAAAGGTACACTATAAGTGAGCCCACGCTCTAAACATTCAGAAATTGTATAGCGCGGGGGATCAATATAATAATCCAAAAACTCAAGAACAAAATTATTTCTTGTGTCAGCAATAGGGAAGTTTTCCGCAAAAACCTTATATAAACCATCATTTTTACGCATCTCGGGCGGCGTATCCAATTGTAAGAAGTCGCGGAATGACTTTAATTGTACCTCAAGAAAATCCGGATAAGGCATCGGATTTTTAATAGAAGCAAAATTAACTCTTTGATTTACAGTATTTGAAGACATCTGTCAGTGAATTAGTAGAACTTAATTTAATTATAGACACAAAAAGGTTAAGAACCCCCTACACGGTAGGTTCTTAACCGAATTTCCTGATTTACAGGCTATTGTTTTATTTAAGTTCAACTTCAGCTCCAGCTTCTTCCAAAGTTTTCTTCAAAGATTCAGCTTCGTCTTTAGCAAGACCTTCTTTTACTGTGCTAGGAGCACCGTCTACCAAGTCTTTA
>UMKF01032062.1_pt1 | contig 15914 bp, 15 predicted proteins | sample 1966251 | NCBI WGS metagenome assembly UMKF01 (sample SAMEA4836171, study PRJEB28245) | human gut metagenome | biome: gut microbiome; material: fecal sample | place: Denmark | collected 2008
GTGGTTTGTTAGGGTGTTTGGATGTGCGTTTAGATGCGTTGGAGCTTGTGTTTAGACTTGTGTATGTTTGTTAGGTTTTTGATGTGCGTTTAGATTCGTTGGAGCTTGTGTTTAAACTTGTGTATGTTTGTTAGGTTTTTGATGTGCATTTGGATGTATTTGTTTTGGTTTGTATGTATGGTCAACGTCATTGGAATCCTTGTTCACAAGCACCTAATTTTAAAGCGTTTGAAAACGTAAGAAAATACGCATGCTGTATCGGAATCGCGCCTTTCGGGTGCTCTTCAGGAACATCCATTAATAGGAAACGCATGTATGCTCAATAACCGCAAGGATATTGAAGGCGGAACTTTCTATGGCGGCAAAGAGCGTTATTGTACATGATCCACAAATTAAGGAATACTTTAAACGAAAAACTGCATAAGGAAAAGAGTTCGGTGTTGTCTTGAATGGCATAAAATATAAGATGATACAAAGAATGTTTGTAGTTGTACAAATAAAGCTCCTCTTTTTATAACAGCAAACATTCAAATATGGTACGCATAATTAGCATACAACTATTATTAACTATAAAACCAAAGGGAATTTTTGCATAGATTTTAGAATTTACGTTAGCATATGAATCTTTTAACGGGATAGCAGTGATTCTTATTGAAAAATTGATGCAAACTTTGTTATCGCTTAGGTTACTTTCTTGCCGTTCTATGTTAGTTGTAGATGGAAAAATTGGGAATCTCTTTTCTAAGGAAGAAGAAAATATGAGGATAGATATGGAAATATTGGTCTTAGATTGTATGCTTTTTGTTACCATATTTATATTAAATTAAAAATATTTCAGGAGATATATCCTGAGATTCATTGTTGTTTATAGTTCGAAAAAGAAAATTATGAAAATATTTCTGGGCGTTTAGGATATAATTAAGTATAATTATTTGTATCTTTGTCGCCCGAATTCAATTTTTTAGTACTTTTGCAGAGATTTATATAATGGGAAAGTTCGATAAATACAAAATTGATCTGAAGGGAATGAAAAATGATTCAAGTACATATGAATTTGTACTTGACAGTACTTTTTTCAATTCCATAGATGCACCGGAGGTGCAAAAAGGGAAGGTATGTGTGGCTTTAACTGTAAAGCGGACAGCAGGAATTTATGAACTTTCTTTTCAGACAAGTGGCACGGTACAAGTTCCTTGTGATCGTTGTCTGGATGATATGGACTTGGATATCACTACTACTGATAAAGTAAAAGTGAAATTGGGAAAAGATTATGCGGAAGAAGGTGATATCGTAGTGATTCCTGAAGAGGAAGGTGTTATTAATGTTGCTTGGTTTATGTACGAGTTCATTGCTTTGAGTGTTCCGATGAAGCATGTACACGCTCCGGGAAAATGTAATAAAGCAATGGTTGGAAAGTTAAATAAACATCTGAGAGTTGCATCGAATGAAGAAGATGAATGGAGTACTGATTTAGAAGAAACACTTACGGAAATAGATGAAGAAGTTTCTCAAGAAATGGATCCGAGATGGAATGATTTAAAGAAAATATTAGATAATAATTAAAGTTTAGAAAAATGGCACATCCTAAAAGAAGACAATCAAAAACAAGAACTGCAAAGAGAAGAACTCATGATAAGGCAGTAGCTCCTACTTTGGCAATCTGTCCAAATTGCGGAGAATGGCATGTTTATCACACCGTGTGTGGAGCTTGCGGATACTACAGAGGAAAGTTGGCAATTGAAAAAGAAGCTGCTATCTAATTAGGTAGTATAAAATATAGCCAGAGAGTATTGCTCTCCGGCTACTTTTATATAAAGCGAAAATTAAAGATTAATGGAAAAAATAAATGCTGTAATTACAGGAGTCGGAGGTTATGTACCTGAATATGTGTTGACAAACGAAGAGTTGTCTCGTATGGTGGATACCAATGATGAATGGATTATGACTCGTATCGGGGTAAAGGAAAGACGTATCTTAAATGAAGAAGGTTTAGGTACTTCTTATCTGGCACGTAAAGCAGCTAAGCAATTAATGCAGCGTACTGCTTCAGACCCAAATGATATTGATGCAGTGATTGTTGCAACTACAACTCCTGATTATCATTTTCCTTCGACTGCTTCTATTCTTTGTGATAAACTTGGATTGAAAAATGCATTTGCATTCGATCTACAAGCGGCATGTTGTGGCTTTTTGTATGGGTTGGAAACAGCTGCCGGATTAATAGCAACTGGTCGTCATAAGAAGATCATCTTGGTAGGAGGGGATAAGATGTCCTCTATGGTTAATTATTCAGATCGTGCGACATGTCCTATTTTTGGTGATGGAGCAGCAGCTGTAATGATTGAGGCTACTACAGAAGATTTTGGAATAATGGATTGTATTTTGCGTACTGATGGAAAGGGACTTCCTTTTTTACATATGAAAGCAGGCGGATCGGTATGTCCTCCTTCTTATTTTACGGTAAGCAATAAAATGCATTATTTGTATCAGGAAGGTAGAACTGTATTTAAGTATGCCGTATCCAATATGTCGAATATTACGGCTGAGATAGCGGAACGTAACGGTTTAAGTAAAGATAACATTAATTGGATTGTTCCTCATCAGGCAAATCTTCGTATCATTGACGCTGTAGCTAGTCGATTGGAAGTCCCGATGGAAAAAGTGATGATTAATATCCAACATTATGGGAACACAAGTGGTGGTACGTTACCTCTTTGCCTTTGGGATTTTGAAAACAAACTGAAAAAAGGAGATAATATTATTTTCACTGCTTTTGGTGCGGGTTTTACCTATGGTGCTGTGTATGTGAAATGGGGTTATGATGGTGCTACTAATAAGTAAAAATACTATAAAACCATATAAACAATTAAACGCATCTTTTTTTGGTGCGTTTTTTTGTCTATAAACGATTAAAAATATGCATAAAGCAGGATTTGTAAATATTGTCGGGAACCCAAATGTAGGGAAATCTACATTAATGAATTTATTGGTTGGGGAACGGATATCCATTGCTACCTTTAAAGCGCAGACAACACGTCATCGCATCATGGGTATCTTAAATACAGAAGATATGCAAATTGTATTTTCTGATACTCCGGGAGTGTTGAAACCGAACTATAAGTTGCAGGAATCAATGTTGAATTTTTCAGAGTCGGCCTTAGCGGATGCGGATGTATTGTTATATGTGACTGATGTTGTAGAGAAACCAGATAAGAATGGGGACTTTATAGAAAAAGTACGCAGGATGAATGTTCCTGTTTTATTGCTGATCAATAAAATAGACTTGAGTAATCAGGATGATTTGGTTAAATTGGTAGAAGAGTGGCATGAGATGTTACCTCAGGCAGAGATTATTCCGATTTCAGCAACTTCGCACTTCAATATTGATACGGTGATGAAGCGCATCAAAGAATTACTTCCCGATTCACCTCCTTATTTTGGTAAAGATCAGTGGACTGATAAGCCTGCTCGTTTTTTTGTAACGGAGATTATTCGTGAGAAAATACTTTTATACTATGATAAGGAGATACCTTATTCAGTAGAAGTGGTGGTGGAACAATTTAAGGAAGATGAGAAAAGCATCCATATAAATGTGGTGATATATGTGGAAAGGGATTCGCAAAAAGGTATTATTATCGGAAAACAAGGAAAAGCTTTGAAAAAAGTTGCCACAGAAGCGCGTAAAGCGTTGGAGCGTTTTTTTGGGAAGAGCATTTATTTGGAGACTTTTGTTAAAGTAGATAAAGATTGGAGAAGTTCAGATAAGGAATTGAAGAACTTCGGTTATAATATGGATTAAGTATTCATCCGGCTGTGACAGCCGTAATTAAGAAAAAGTATGGGAAATTTAGTAGCAATTGTTGGACGCCCGAATGTGGGTAAATCAACTTTATTTAATCGTCTAACGCAGTCGCGTCAAGCTATTGTGAATGATGAAGCTGGTACTACGCGTGACCGGCAATATGGAAAAACAGAGTGGAGCGGCCATGAATTTTCGGTGGTAGATACCGGAGGATGGGTAGTCAATTCTGATGATATATTTGAAGAAGAAATCCGTAAGCAGGTAATGATTGCCATAGATGAAGCTGATGTGATTTTGTTTGTAGTAGATGTGGTAAATGGTGTAACGGATTTGGATATGGAGGTTGCTTCTATATTACGGCGTACTAAGGTTCCGGTAATATTAGTTGCTAACAAGACAGATAATCATAATTTACAATACAATGCTGCCGAATTCTATTCGTTGGGATTGGGTGATCCTTATTGTATTTCCGCTTTAAGTGGGAGTGGTACGGGTGATTTATTGGATTTGGTAGTTGGCAAATTCAAGAACGAACCGGAAGAACTGTTGGATGATGATATTCCTCGCTTTGCCGTGGTAGGTCGCCCGAATGCAGGAAAATCTTCTATCGTGAATGCCTTTATTGGTGAGGATCGGAATATTGTAACCGAAATTGCAGGAACGACACGCGATTCTATTTATACACGTTATGACAAGTTTGGTTTTGATTTCTATCTGGTAGATACAGCCGGAATTCGTAAGAAGAATAAAGTGGTAGAAGATTTGGAGTTCTATTCTGTTATGCGTTCTATTCGTGCTATTGAAAACTCGGATGTATGTATTTTGATGTTAGATGCGACGCGAGGTATAGAAAGCCAGGATTTAAATATTTTTTCGTTGATTCAAAAGAATCAGAAGGGGCTTGTGGTAGTTGTGAATAAATGGGATTTGGTGGAGGATAAAACGGCGAAGGTTATGAAGACTTTTGAGGATGCTGTAAGGACTCGTTTTGCTCCGTTTACTGATTTTCCCATAGTATTTGCGTCCGCTCTGACGAAACAACGTATTTTTAAAGTGCTTGAAATGGCAAAGGAGGTATACCATAATCGGACTACCCGGATACCGACAGCCCGTTTGAATGAAGAGATGCTTCCTCTTATTGAAGCTTATCCACCTCCTTCTAATAAAGGTAAATATATTAAGATTAAATATTGTACGCAGTTGCCGAATACGAGAGTGCCTTCATTTGTATTTTTCGCAAATCTGCCTCAGTATGTGAAGGAACCGTACAAGCGTTTTCTTGAGAATAAGATGCGAGAACGTTGGTCGCTTAGAGGAACTCCTATTAATATCTTTATTCGACAAAAATAAGGTATAGGTGCTGCTTGAACAGGATAAGGTGAGTCGTTAAACAGGACGCATTATCTTTGAAATGGGAGGTCTCAAAATAGGATTCCAGTAATGGGTCTTATAGGCTGATAGTTTTTCAACAGGGGGTGTGCCAAACTTTTTTAGAGATGTTTTGAAGTTATAGTCTATAACTTTTGTATAATATTAAAGCCGTTTCAGCTTATGTTTTGAAGCTGAAACGGCTTTATTATTAAAGTGGAGAGGTTTTAGTTGCTGCGAAAAGAGTTTTAAGGTATAATTTCCTCTTTTTAATTCCAGCTTACAAATTAGGAATCGGTTAGTCTCTTTTTTCTATTTTTTGAGACATTATTTAATATAAATATTCCTTTCAATATAAAGATTATTCTCCCCATTTGGTTGAAAAAGGAATGTTCTGAAGAACAGTTTCTCCGAGGCATGTTAGGATACTTTTTTCAATTCAGTTGAAAAAGAAATTAGATAGTTATAATACATCTCTATTATATAAAGAGAGTATAAACGGTAAAGAGTCTTACACTTCAGTTAAATTGAAGAGGAACCTATGTAAGTGTATGTTTAAAAAGTGAAAATTGTTGCGAACAGACTTTAGTACATTGTTTAAATTATAAGAATACGGGACTTTTGTAATTCTTTTTAGCTTGTATGTGTTTTGTCAGGATATAGTTTTATTGATTTTTTTGCTATCCTTCCATGTTTTGCATTTCCACTTCTTTTACTTTTCTGAATAGGTCAGAGGCAAAAACAAAATTATTTAGCCTTTCATTACTTGAAGTGAAAATATCAGATTTGGTTCCTTGCCATTCTTTGTGTCCTTCGTAAATGAAAAGAATATCATCACCGATACCCATTACAGAGTTCATGTCATGAGTGTTGATAATGGTGGTCATGTTATATTCCGTAGTGATATCATGAATCAATTCATCTATTACCAACGATGTTTTAGGATCTAATCCGGAATTAGGCTCATCGCAGAAAAGATATTGTGGATTGAGGGCTATAGCACGTGCAATGGCAACCCTTTTTTGCATTCCACCGCTAATTTCTCCCGGATATTTCTGTTGCGCTTCAATCAGATTTACCCTATCCAGGCAGAACTGAGCCCGTTTTATACGGTTGCGTACTGTATCTGTGGAAAACATATCCAGCGGGAACATTACATTTTCCAGAACAGTCATCGAATCAAACAAGGCTGCACTTTGAAATATCATTCCCATTTCACGACGCAAGGCTATCTTCTCTTTTTTAGTCATACTAAGAAAGTTTCGTCCGTCATACAGCACTTCACCTTGTTCCGGGGTCAGTAGTCCCACAATACATTTCATCAGAACCGTTTTACCCGAACCGCTTTGGCCGATAATCAGATTGGTTATTCCATTTTGGAAAACAGCGTTGATGTCTTTTAAAACGTTTTTTCCTTCGAATGACTTGCTAAGCGCTTTCAGTTCTATCATTTTGTTAAAAGTTGGGTTAAGAATAAATCGGAAAACAGTATCAGAACACTGCTGCATACAACTGCGTTCGTACTGGCTTTACCTACCTCTATGGAACCTCCTTCTACCGAGTAACCGAAATATGAAGAGACACTGGAGATGATGAATGCGAAAAAAAGTGATTTGATGATACCGCACCAAATAAACCATTCTTTAAAGGAGTATTGCAAACCATAAGTTAAATCTTCCTGATTGATAATTTGTCCAAACCAGGCTGTCGCGTAGGCTCCGATAATGCCGGCAAATATACTAAAAGTAACCAAAACGGGAATCATGGTGACCAATGCTGTGATTTTAGGCAATATCAGAAAATTTGCCGAATTCACGCCCATAATTTCCAAAGCGTCAATTTGTTGGGTAACACGCATCGTACCTAGTTCCGAAGCAATGTTTGAGCCTACTTTTCCTGCAAGAATGAGACACATGATGGATGACGAAAATTCGAGCAACATGATTTCCCGGGTAGTATAACCCGTTACGAAGCGGGGCATCCACGGACTTTGGATATTCAGTTTGATTTGGATACATATAACGGCTCCTATAAAAAAGGAAATAAGCAATACGATACCAATGGAATTGACCCCCAACTGAGATAATTCTTTGATATATTGCTTGAAAAACATCCGCATCCGTTCGGGCCGGGTAAATGTTTTTCCCATCAGCATCATGTAACTGCCTAATGTTTGGAGTGCTTTAAACATTTTTGTTTTTCTTAATTTCTTGCAAAAGTAATTGTTTTATGTTGAAAACCGGATGAATTAAAATAGTTTCTTCACATAATAACCTTTTTTAAATACAAATGTTGTATTTTTGCCCCAAATTATTACGTATGACTGAAGAAGTTAATAAAACAGAATCACAAGGGGCACAACAGCAGAAAATGGTTCTTCGTACGGAGAATTTAGTGAAGAAATATGGAAAACGGACAGTGGTAAGTCATGTTTCTTTTGATGTGAAGCAGGGAGAAATCGTGGGATTGCTTGGCCCGAACGGAGCCGGTAAAACAACTTCATTTTATATGACTACCGGATTGATAGTTCCCAATGAGGGGCATATATATTTGAATGATCTGGATATAACTAAATATCCGGTATATAAACGTGCGCAAAACGGTATCGGTTACTTGGCTCAGGAAGCATCCGTGTTTCGTAAAATGAGCGTGGAAGATAATATTGCTTCGGTTCTGGAGATGACCAATACATCGAAAGAGTATCAGAAAGAGAAATTGGAAAGCCTGATTGCGGAATTTCGTTTGCAAAAAGTACGTAAAAACCTCGGTGACCAGCTTTCGGGTGGTGAGCGTCGTCGAACCGAGATAGCTCGGTGCTTGGCCATCGACCCAAAATTTATTATGCTTGATGAACCTTTTGCCGGAGTCGATCCGATAGCTGTAGAAGATATTCAACATATAGTGTGGAAATTGAAAGATCGAAACATCGGTATCTTGATAACCGACCATAATGCCTTAGAAACATTGCGTCTGACCGATCGTGCTTATTTGTTGTTCGAAGGGAAAATACTTTTTCAAGGTACTCCGGAGGAATTGGCCGAGAATCCTGTCGTACGTGCTAAATATTTGGGAACCAATTTTGTGCTTCGACGGAAGGACTTCCAATTGGAAGAAGCTTAACGTTTGTTTTGGACTATCGTGAGCCACCTTGTAAAGAGTGAGCTTTGCAGGTCGTAATGTAGATAGTTCAATGTTTTGATGTAGACAGTTCGACCTCTCGACGTAGACAGCGCAACGTCGCAATGTAGATAGCGCAACGTCGACCCGTAGCAGGAGAGCCTTTGAATGAATGATTTTTTGTTAAAATAGAAAAAGTCCGCTATCAAATGATGACAGCGGACTTTTTATGTTTGAATGTTACTTATGCTTTCTTAGGAAGAGCTTCTTTGATAACAATCTGGCGACCTTCGAACTCAGCGCCGTTTAATTCGCTGATAACTTTAGTCGCTTCTTCATCGTTCGGCATTTCTACAAAACCGAATCCTTTAGACTTTCCGGTTTCGCGATCCTTGATAATTTTTACTGAATCAACTGTACCGTAATCTTCTAACGCATGTTGCAAATCATGTTCCTTAACACGGTAGTTAAGGTTTCCAACGTAAATGTTCATAATGAAAATAATAAAAATATTAATAAAATAAAAAACTCTCCGAATGGTAACCGAATAAGAATGAGATTAAAGCAACAGAGAGTTTACCATGGCGTTGTTGAGACGGGTGAAGTAAAAACTATGTGATAAAACCGTGTAACCAATTGCGTTACCATTACGCTGCAAAGGAAAGCATAAATTTTGGATAATCAACGAAGAAAGGGCATTTATTTTTCTCTATGTTAATGTTTTTTTTGTTTCCTACTTTGGTATTTGAAAGATTAGCACTATTTTTGCGAGCTCTTTATGATTTGGAAAACAAACAAGAAATAGTAATCATTAAATAAATAATTGTCAGAATGAACGTTTCACTGCAAAACATTGACAAAGTAAGCGCGCTGCTTACAGTAAAACTTGAAAAGCAAGATTATCAAGAAAAAGTAGAAAAGTCGTTGAAGACTTTCCGTCAGAAAGCAAATATGCCAGGTTTCCGTCCGGGTATGGTCCCGATGGGATTAATTAAAAAACAATATGGTAAGGCCATTCTGGCAGAGGAAGTTAACAAATTACTTCAGGAAAAGGTATATGAATATCTTAGAGAAAATAAGGTAAACATGTTGGGTGAACCGCTTCCCAATGAAGAGAAACAGCAACCCGTTAACTTTGATACACAAGAAGATTTCGAATTCGTTTTTGATATCGCTTTGGCTCCTGAGTTCGAAGCCAAATTGGATATGAATGACAAGATTGACTATTATACGATCGATGTAACCGATGAAATGATAGACCGTCAGGTGAAAATGTACACCCAACGGACCGGCAATTATGAGAAAACGGATGTATATGCCGATGACGATATGCTGAAAGGATTGCTTGCCGAACTTGATGAGAACGGAAGCACCAAAGAGGGCGGCATTCAGGTAGAAGGCGCTGTCATGATGCCTTCTTATATGAAAAACGATGCCCAAAAAGCTATTTTCAATGGAGCTAAAGTAAACGATGTTCTCGTATTCAATCCCAGTGAGGCTTATGAAGGTAGCGAAGCTGAAATTGCTTCTTTGTTGAAAATAGAAAAAGAAAAAGTGGCGGAAGTGAAATCGAATTTCAGTTTCCAGATTGAAGAAATTACTCGCTTTGTGGAAGGCGAACTCACACAGGAAATCTTTGATCAAGTTTATGGTGAAGGCGTGGTGAAGAGCGTTGATGAGTTTCGTGCAAAAATCAAGGAATCCATTGCAGCGCAATTTGTGGCCGACAGCAATTACAATTTCCTGATCAATGTTCGTAAATATTTGACAAGAAAAGTTGGTAAATTAGAATTCCCCGATGCTCTGTTGAAACGTATCGCGTTGCTCCATAATGAAGAGAAAGGTGAAGCTTTTGTTGCCGAAAATTACGATAAGGGTATTGAAGAATTAACTTGGCATCTAATTAAGGAACAGTTAATTAATGCTAATGAGATAAAAGTAGAACAGCAAGATGTTGTGGCTATGGCCAAGGAAGCTACTAGAGCACAGTTCGCACAATACGGTATGATGAATGTACCCGACGATTTGCTTGAGAACTATGCGAAAGAAATACTGACAAAGAAAGAATCGGTAGACGGACTGGTAAATCGGGTGATTGAAGCTAAATTGGCTGAGGCTTTAAAAGGAAAAGTAACCTTGAACGAGAAAACTGTTCCTGTTGAAGAATTCAATAAGATGTTCGAATAATAAGCAAGTCATTTGCTAAATCTTCCTAAAGGAGGGGCTCTTGGTTAGAACAATGTTGTATTTTTGTTTTTATGAGATACAAAGGCCAATAGCCTCTCTTTTTAGTGTATATATTTACGAACTCAAGTTTCGTATGTAAATAATAATAACGGATTTATCGGCTACTTAACCGGTTTGGAAGTTGAAGAAAATAGTTTCTTTATCCCTCTCTGGAATTTTTTGTGAATGATGACTCCTTTATTATAAAAAAGATAAAGAACTTACGGAACTCAAATTAAAACTATAGTAATATGAATGATGATTTTAGAAAGTTTGCGACCAAACATTTGGGTATAAGCGGTTTGCTGGTGGATGATGTGGTGAAAAGTCAGTATCTGAATCCTTATATTCTGGAAGAACGTCAGTTGAATGTTACGCAAATGGATGTGTTCTCCCGTTTAATGATGGACCGTATCATTTTTTTAGGAACTCAGATTGACGAGAATACCGCAAACGTATTGCAGGCCCAATTGCTTTATCTCGATTCTGCGGATTCCGGAAAAGATATCTCTATTTATATCAATTCCCCTGGAGGCTCAGTCTATGCAGGTTTGGGTATTTATGATACCATGCAGTTTATTGGAAGCGATGTGGCAACAATTTGCACTGGCATGGCCGCTTCTATGGCTGCCGTCTTGCTTGTGGCCGGTAAGGAAGGCAAACGTGCGGCTCTTCCTCATTCGAGAGTAATGATTCATCAGCCTATGGGAGGTGCCCAAGGACAAGTTTCCGATATGGAAATCACCTTGACCGAGATTCAAAAATTGAAAAAAGAACTCTATAGTATTATTGCCGATCATTCTCATACAGATTTCGATAAGGTATGGGCTGATTCCGACCGCGATTATTGGATGACAGCCGATGAAGCCAAAGACTATGGAATGATTGACGAAGTACTTAAACGTAAAAAATAAAAACGATTAGCTTTGGAAGAGAAATCTAAAAGTAGGAAAAGATGTAGCTTTTGCGGCCGCGCCGAAAATGAAGTGTCTTTGTTGATAACGGGTTTGAACGGTTATATCTGCAACGATTGTGCTTTTCAAGCTTATGAGATAACGCAAGAGGCTATGGGCGGTGCTAAAAAAGGCAATTTGAAGAATCTGGATTTGAAAGAATTGCCTAAGCCTAAAGAGATAAAAGAATTTCTCGATCAATATGTAATAGGGCAGGAAGATGCGAAACGCTTCCTTTCTGTTTCCGTTTACAACCATTACAAGCGTCTTTTGCAGGAAGATAGCGGTGATGACGTGGAGATTGAAAAATCTAATATCATTATGGTGGGAAGCACAGGTACAGGTAAAACCCTGTTAGCCCGTACCATTGCCAAAATGCTTAATGTTCCCTTTACTATTGTCGATGCTACCGTGCTTACAGAAGCCGGATACGTGGGCGAAGATATTGAAAGTATCCTTACCCGCTTATTACAAGTTGCTGATTATAACGTGCCCGAAGCCGAACGGGGAATCGTGTTTATCGATGAGATTGACAAGATAGCCCGGAAAGGTGATAATCCGTCTATAACCCGCGATGTTAGCGGCGAAGGAGTTCAGCAAGGACTGCTCAAATTGTTGGAAGGTTCTGTGGTAAATGTGCCCCCTCAGGGAGGACGCAAACATCCTGATCAGAAAATGATTCCGGTCAATACAAAGAATATTCTGTTTATTTGCGGTGGAGCTTTCGATGGAATTGAAAAGAAAATAGCCCAGCGCTTGAATACTCATGTGGTCGGATATAATGCAGTTCAAAATACATTGCGGATAGATAAGAACAATATGATGCAGTACATTGCACCTCAAGATTTGAAGGCATTTGGTTTGATTCCCGAAATCATCGGACGTTTACCGGTCCTTACATACTTGAATCCTTTGGATCGCAGTGCATTGCGTAGTATTCTTACCGAACCTAAGAATTCGATTATCAAACAATATGTAAAACTTTTCGAGATGGACGGCATTCAGTTGAAGTTCCGGCCGGAAGTATATGAATATATTGTAGATAAGGCTGTAGAGTACAAGTTAGGTGCCCGCGGACTACGCTCCATTGTAGAAACCATTATGATGGACGTAATGTTTGATATTCCTTCTCAATCGGTAAAGGTATATGAGGTGACGTTAGATTATGCCGAGAAACAGATGGCAAAGGCAAATATTTCAAGATTACAAACGGCTTAATGAGGAGAAAAAGAGGTTGGTTAGTAATCATTTCTGCACTTTTGTAAAAAATAGTAAGCAAAATATTTGTATGTTATGGTAAGTTGTTTATAACTTTGTTTGTTGTCCGATTTATGATTGTGACAATATCTAACACAGCGAAAAATAATACAATATGGCGGAGAAGATTAATTTAACAGACCAACTCAAAAAGTATTTCGGTTTTGATACGTTTAAAGGCGATCAGGAAGCGATTGTTCGTAATGTATTAGCCGGAAACGATACGTTTGTGCTGATGCCTACAGGAGGTGGCAAATCCTTATGTTATCAACTACCTTCTTTATTGATGGAAGGAACAGCCATAGTTATTTCTCCACTGATTGCTTTGATGAAGAATCAAGTGGATGCTATGCGGAACCTGAGTGAAGAAGATGGAATTGCTCATTTTATAAATTCTTCGCTGAACAAGGCTGCTATAGACCAGGTGAAGGCTGATATTATTGCGGGAAAGACAAAACTACTGTATGTAGCGCCGGAATCATTGACAAAAGAAGAGAATGTCGAGTTCCTGAAGGGCATAAAAATTTCTTTTTATGCTATAGACGAGGCTCATTGTATTTCTGAATGGGGACATGATTTTCGTCCGGAATATCGAAGGATACGACCGATTGTCAATGAAATCGGGAAAGCGCCTATTATAGCATTGACAGCTACTGCAACCGATAAAGTTAGGGGAGATATCAAGAAGAACCTGGGTATGGCCGATGCCAAGGAATTTAAATCGTCTTTTAATCGTCCGAATCTTTATTATGAAGTTCGTCCGAAGACTAAGAATATCGATAGGGATATTATCAAATTCATTAAGGCTAATTCGGGTAAGTCCGGAATCATTTATTGCTTGAGCCGTAAGAAAGTAGAAGAATTGGCTGAAATTTTGCAGGCCAACGAGATAAATGCACGTCCTTACCATGCCGGTATGGATTCTTCTACGCGTTCTGCTACACAAGATGATTTCCTAATGGAAAAAATAGATGTGATCGTGGCGACTATAGCCTTTGGTATGGGCATTGATAAACCGGATGTACGTTATGTAATCCATTATGATATTCCGAAAAGTCTGGAAGGATACTATCAAGAAACCGGTCGTGCGGGACGAGATGGCGGAGAAGGTCTTTGTATTACATTCTATTCGAGTAAAGATCTCCAGAAGTTGGAGAAGTTTATGGAAGGAAAACCTGTGGCAGAGCAGGATATAGGCAGGCAGTTATTACAGGAAACTGCTGCATATGCAGAGTCGTCCGTATGTAGAAGAAAGTTGCTGTTGCATTATTTCGGAGAAATATATACGGAGGATAATTGCGGAAATTGTGACAATTGTTTAAACCCTAAGAAGCAAGTGGAAGCTCAAGAATTATTATGTACCGTTATTGAAACAATTCTCGCAGTGAAAGAGAATTTTAAAGCGGATTATGTTATAGATATTTTATTAGGTAAAGAGACTAGTGAAGTTTTAGCGCACAAACACGAAGAGTTGGAAGTATTCGGTTCCGGAATGGGCGAGGAGGATAAAGTCTGGAACGCGGTTATTCGTCAGGCTTTGATTGCCGGCTATCTGAGTAAGGATGTCGAGAATTACGGCTTGTTAAAAGTTACTCCGGAAGGGCATAAATTTTATAAGAAGCCTCAGTCATTCAAGATTACCGAAGATAATGATTTTGAAGAGGAAGAAGATGAAACTCCGGTTAGAGGAGGAGCTTCTTGTGCGGTAGACCCTGTTCTATATTCAATGTTGAAAGATTTACGGAAGAAACTTTCTAAAAAGTTGGAAGTGCCTCCCTATGTAATTTTCCAGGATCCTTCTCTGGAGGCTATGGCAACCATTTATCCCGTGACCTTGGATGAATTACAGAATATTCCGGGCGTAGGAGCCGGAAAAGCGAAACGTTACGGAGGAGAGTTCTGTCAACTGATAAAAAAACATTGTGAAGAAAATGAAATAGAACGTCCCGAAGATTTGCGCGTGCGTACGGTAGCAAATAAATCGAAGCTGAAAGTCTCCATTATTCAAAGTATTGATCGTAAAGTGGCGTTGGATGATATTGCTTTGGCTAAAGGTATCGAATTCGCTGAATTATTGGACGAAGTAGAAGCTATAGTCTATTCAGGCACGAAATTAAATATCGATTATTTCCTCGATGAAATCATGGATGAAGATCATATGCAGGATATCTATGATTATTTTAAAGAATCTACAACGGATAAAATAGATGACGCTATAGAAGAACTGGGTGATGATTATACTGAAGATGAAATCCGTTTGGTTCGCATCAAGTTCATCTCTGAAATGGCTAACTGATTGTAAGGAAATTGTAGAAGATATCGCCTTGCTTAGGAGACAAAGAAAGTAAGGTTACATAAAGGAATAATGAAGGATTCCGTTTTCTTTAAGTAGTCTGAAACCTAAGGCGGATGTTTAAGTTAAGAAAAGGAATGAATAATAAAGAAGTAACCATCTAAATGGAAAATCTTTATTATTTATTCCTTTTTCTTTCTTTTTAATTGCATTCGATTTAGTTTCTTGGTGGATAAATCTGTAGTAGTTAAGGGGCTTTCTCGAAGGGGGTACCTTAAACACAATTATCAGGCTTAGAAGCTTAAATGTTAGTACTTCGCTACACTTTTTCTTAAGTTTAGGCCTGACTCTTTGTCGGACATCGAAAGGTATTTGATTCTAATTTTATTTGTTCGTTACGATGGAAGTAAATAAAAGTATAAATGGTTTCGGCAAGATATTTGTTCCCAAAAATCTGTTTGCCTTTTGCGAAAGGTAATGGTTCCTTTTTGTCCATTTGAAGTTTCTGGTAGTAAGATTGCGATGTCTACTAATTGCGGGCAATTTGAGATGAGAAAGAAACAGCCTTCGTTAATCCGCGTTAATCTGCGTTTACTCTTTTTAAAAACTTTTCTTTCTTTATAAGAGATTTTGAATAAAAGCTGTATATTTGCACGCAATAATTTCAAAAGCATAAAAGCCCTATGTCATTTATTGCAGATAAAATTGTAATGGACGGATTGACGTATGATGACGTTCTCTTAATTCCGGCCTATTCTGAAGTATTACCCCGAACAGTCGAATTAACGACTAAGTTCTCACGCAACATTGAGTTAAAAATCCCGTTTGTGACAGCTGCTATGGATACGGTTACCGAAGCTAAAATGGCGATTGCCATTGCTCGGGAAGGAGGGATCGG
>UMKF01014789.1_pt1 | contig 15908 bp, 21 predicted proteins | sample 1966251 | NCBI WGS metagenome assembly UMKF01 (sample SAMEA4836171, study PRJEB28245) | human gut metagenome | biome: gut microbiome; material: fecal sample | place: Denmark | collected 2008
AAGTCCCAGCTCCTTGCGCTTGATGAGCCGGTCCAGTAACAGCTTGGCCTTGCCGGCGTTTTCGATTTCATCGGGGAAGATACCGAACTTTTCCAGGGCTTTGAGTTGCTTGTCCGACGCCGGCATCATTTCCCAGCCAAAAGTCGGGACGTAGCCTGCCAGGTCTTCTGCCTGGATGGACATTTCAAACTGCAACGGGTCTACCAGTTTCCGCTTGCGCTTCTTCATGGCTGCCAGCTTTTCGGCCAGGGCGGCTTCGCGATCGGCGACGACGTCTTCTGCCGCTTCCTTTTCCAGGACTTCCAGGTCTGCCGGCTCGCCGGACTCGTTGAGCTTTTCCGTCATCTTCTTGGCCACGTCTTCCGTTTCGGCGATGAGGCAGGCCGGGCGGCACAGCTCATGCTTTTCCGTGTTCCAGAGGAAGTCGAGGAGCAGCACTTCTTTCTTGCCTGGGAAGAGCCGCGTGCCGCGTCCGACCATCTGACTGTACAGGCTGCGGCTCTTCGTAGCCCGCAGGACGATGACGCAGTCTACAGATGGGCAGTCCCAGCCTTCCGTCAGCAGCATCGAATTACAGAGGACGTTGTATTTACCGGCATCGAAGTCGGCCAGGACCTGCGCCCGGTCTTCGCTGTTGCCATTGACTTCGGCGGCCCGGAAGCCGGCTTCATTCAGGATGTCACAGAATTTCTGGCTTGTCGCAACGAGCGGCAGGAAGACGACGGTCTTGCGGTCCTTGCAGTAGGTCTGCATTTCCCTGGCAATCTGGCCAAGATATGGGTCCAGTGCCGTCCCCAATTCACCGGCTTTATAGTCGCCGGCCGAAAAACCGACGCCGGAAATATCGATCTGTAACGGGATCGTCTGGGCCACGATACGGCAGAGGTAGCCTTCCTTGATGGCCTGGACTAAACTGTATTCGTATGCCAGGCTATCGTAGTAGCTCCCCAGATTGCGCATATCGGCCCTGTCCGGCGTGGCCGTGACGCCTAAGACTTTGGCATCGCCGAAATACTGCAAGACGCGCTGATAGCTGTCTGAGACGCTGTGATGGGCTTCGTCGATGATGATTGTATCGAAGTAGTCCGCCGCGAATTGATGCAGCCGCTTTTCCCGTGTCAGCGTCTGGACACTGCCGACGACGATGCGCCGCCAGGACCCGATGCAGGTCTGTTCGGCTTTTTCCACGGCACTTTTCAGCCCCGTAGCTTTCTCAATCTTATCGCTGGCCTGCTCCAGCAGTTCGCCGCGATGGGCCATGATAAGGACCCGTTCGCCGACCCGGACCCGGTCCTCAGCGATTTTGGCGAAAACAATGGTCTTGCCGGTCCCTGTGGGAAGGACCAAGAGTGTTTTGGTATGGCCGCTGTCCCATTCATGCAGGACGGCCTGTTCGGCCTCCTGCTGATAGGGACGCAGCGTGACGTCGCTGCTCATTTAGAACGCCCCCTGTGTGTAAGCGGGACGCTGTGCCGGCTGACTCTGCGGCTGTGAAGCCTTGGGAGCTGCCGTCTTGTCGTAGAAGCGTTTCACATCGTTGTAGTCTTTCCCGTTATATTTACGGACGCTGACTTGCATACGGCCTGTGGCTCCGATGAGCTGATTCCAGGCAATTCGGAAATGGCCATCGCCACGCTGCATCATGCCGACAGCGCAGGCGAAGTTCGTCAGCTGCCATTCGCTTTTGGAGTGCAGGAAGAGATTCTGGCGGATGCGCCCTTTCGCGCCGTCCGGCGTCTGCACTTCATATGTCAGCTTGGCCATCGGGCAGGGCGGCATCTTATCGCTGCCGTCAAAATGAGCCCGTTCGAAATCAACAATGGTAAAATCATAATCACCAGGAGGGACGATTTGAAATGAGTCGTCCACTTCGGTAAATTCATCATCCCAACTAAATGCGCGTTCTTCTGTCATTGTTATTACCTCCTATTTAAAACGGAACTTTCTTTAACTGATTGATAACTTGCAACATTTGCGGAAAAGCCGCTACCAGGCACCCCATGACGAAGTCTTCCGGGTAATTTGCAATCGGCATGTCTGCCGGGAAATAGCCTTTGTACGCTACGGCCTGTTGAATGTCCTGGGCTGTAACGTTATTGGCGGCCATGAGATCCGCCAGGGCCTGGGGAATGTCTTCTTCGTTCGCCTGGACGTCGGATCGTTCGGCTTCTGCTCGAACAGGTGGCTTCGGCGATTCTTTTGGCGGATCCGGTGCTTTGGGAGCTGGTTCTGGTTCAGCAGGCGTTGGCTGCGGGGTCACTTGGTTCATGACGGGGATGCAGTTGGTGATTTCCTGATAATCAAAGGGCAGTTCTTCGGCCAGGCCATGCCGGTTCTTAGCATCCCAGCATGGGTTGTGTGCCGTATACATGACTCGCTTGCCACCGCTGACTTTCTTTTTGTTGTCCTTCGTCGTAATGACGATTTCCTTGTAATTCACAAAGAGAACCATATCAGCCCATTCTTTGGCCAGAGCGGCACACTGGTTGCCGGCCTTTTGCCCCAGTTTCAGCTCATACCGATCGTAGGCCCCCGTTTCTTCAGGGAGCTCGAACTTTCGGATGATACTGTGAGCCGTCAGAACGACATTCATGCCGGCGTCGATCAGATCCGACAGGCTGTCTAAGAGCCGGCCGAATTCTTCCTTGACGTAAGTGTAGCCCTTGCCGTAGCCAAAATCTTCAATGCCAATTTTTCCATTCGACTGGCAGATAGCTTCTTCGCAGAGCCGTTCGGCCCAGTCCGCTGTATCAATAACCAGGGTATGGTATCCCATCGTATCCCCCTTGAGGTCCTTGATATACTGCTTGAGCATCTGCCAGGACGTCGGCCTGGGAAGGCGGTCTACCTCGAGGTGCGACGTGCTGCCTTCCGTATCGATAAACAGGGGCTTGGGGAATTGTGCGGCAAATGTTGATTTGCCGATACCTTCCGGGCCGTAGATGACGACTTTCTGGGGCTTTATGATTTTCCCTGAGATGATCTTCATGATTTACTCCTTTCTAAAACGTGCCAGGCGTCCACTTCGGCGTTTCTGCTTTTGGTGCCGACTGCGTGACTTCTTGCGGGCGATCTTCTTTGATGTATCCATCTTCGATGATGATGCTGCAAGTGTCGTCGGTCCCGACGCGGGTAGCGATGACCTGCAGGCCTTCCCCTTCCAGCCATTTGCCAAAGGCGGCTAATGTTTCCGGGTCCATCTGCTCTAACTTATCCATGAGAACAAAGCCGCAATCCGGGTTGAGCTTGCGAACGATGGCAGTCGCTACCTGCAGCTGTTCTGCACCGCTCATACAGTCCCACTTCTGACCGTTATACGTCAGCTCGCCATCTTGGACCGACAGCCCTGGTAGGGGCATGTCTGCCGAATCCAACAGCTTCATCCGCTGTTCTTTCACGGATTCAATCTGCTGAGTCAGGTCGCCGTATTGGCCGGCCAGCTCATCGGCTTCGGCCTGGACCCGGTTCTTTTCGGCATTCGCCCGGACCTTGGTATTGATGGCGTCAATGTTGGCGATATCCTGTTCCAGTTCGGCCGTGCTTTCATCCTGCCAGTTCGCTGAAGCCGTTTCAGCGCTGTTGATGTCAGCCGTGACGGCGGTACGTTCATTGATAAGCGCTTTCTTCTTGGCTACCAGTTCATCCATTTTTTCATCAATCTCATCCAGTTCAACATCAATGCAGGTCTGCTGATCTTTTAAACTTTCCAGCATATCCCGCTTGCGCTGGTTGTCGGCATTCTTGGCCAGGATGGCCTGTTGACGCTTGATGAGGTCAGACGCGCTGACCGGTTCTGCCGGCGCATCGGGATACCAGACCAGTTCTTCCGCGTGTTTCTTCTTGCGGTCGGCAATTCGGCCGACTTCCAAGCGCTGGTTATACAGCGACTTTTCCTGACGGTCTAAAACGGCCAGCTGGTCGCCGACGCCGATGATCTGCAACAGTGTTTCTGCCTTTTCATCGTTCCTGGCTTCCATGAATTTCGGAAGGTTCAGGGCCAGTTTTTCAATGAAGCTGTCTAAGAGCTGCTGGCCGGCCTTCTGCCCCGACGGGTCGATGACATGGAGTGCAGATGATTTGCCTTTGCGTTCCACTACCAACCCGTTGCTGAGTTCGATGTGGATAGACGGCGGAGCGGCGCTGCCAATACGCTGCGATTCGGACGGCTTGAGCTTGTTGCCACCCAGTGCCCAGGCAATGGCATCCAATACGGAAGTCTTGCCCTGGCCATTCCGGCCACCGATGACGGTCAGTCCGTTTTCCGTCGGCGTTAGCGTAACGGCCTTGACGCGCTTCACATTTTCAATTTCTAACTGTCTGATTTTTACTGACATATATCTCACCCTTTCTATGGTATAATCACACTCATAAGGAGGTGATCCTAATGAGCGCGGAAGAAATAACAAAGGAAATCGTAGTAGCAATGATTCAAAAAGGATACTTTGACCAATGTACTGACAATCACAATCAAACAACTCGAACAGATGAGCGAATTCAGTTAATATCTAAAGCGTTTAGGGAAATATGCTCGACCGTTAAAGATGCGCGGTAATTAGTACTACATTTTCTCTGATTTCCCTGATGGTATCAGGGTCTATTGTAGTTACAGAACTATGCATTGCATCCTGTATTAAAAATAATGTCAGTTCTTCAAATGCATGGATAATTTTTTCTTTATTCTGATTTTGCAGTTCCATAAGTTACCTCCATCTGGTATAATAAATTTGAGTATTTTGGTATGTGGCTGTTGTCGGCGGTTGCCGGCAGCAGCCAATTTTTTTAGTAGCGGATGACCAGCCGCTGGCCTGGCTTCAACGTTGGGTTCGGTCCCAAATCATTGTTGATTTGGATTTCATAAATCACTTCGCGGATGTCTTGCCCGGTCTTGTCGGCTACAGGGCCAGCGATTTCCCACAGCGTTTCGTCTGTGTCGACGACGTGGATGATAGCTGTGTCGTTCGCAATGGTTTCGGCCTGGGACCAGGGCGTCGTGCTACCGAGATACAGCCCGATTCCGAAGGCCATGGCGATGGCCAGCCCCGTCCGGATCATCCGGAAGCGCGTTTTACGCTTTGGCTTGGTCAGTCCATGATCGTAAATTTTCATCGTCTTCATGGCTTTCCCCACCTCCTTCCACGAAGCCAATCAACTGAGTTTTTGTACACCGGACGGTACGCCCATACCGGAACCCGATATCATGAATGATTTCATAGGCCTGGTTCATGCCAATCCGCAAAAATTCGGCAACATCCTTGGCCGTTAAAATTGGGGGTAATCCCTTGTAAATGTCCTGATTCATGATTTTCTCCATTCTTCTCCCGTTCTGGTATAATGACCATGAAGGGAGGTGAGTATAATGAGTACAACCATTAATGGTTTCGATGAGTTGATAGATTCATTAAAGAGTCTAGAAAAGAATGTCCATGATCTTGAAGGTACCCACACAATCAGCTTTGATAAGCTGTTTACAAAAACTTTTATGGAAAAGCATACTGCTTGTTCTTCTTTTGATGAATTCTTAAAAGCCGGAAACTTTGTAGTAGATTCACAAGAAGATTTCGAAGCTATTCCTGATGACGTATGGGACCAATTTGTTTCACACGCTACTGATTTCGATTCATGGGATGATATGCTTAAACAGGCAACGAATGATTATCTTTCTTCTGAACTTTCTTTGTAACAGCTTCGTCCCCAACAATCACATCAACATTTGTTTTACCGGTTACTTTTAATCTGAAAGGGCAATCAGGCAATGGTTGCCCTTTTTTCACATGCAAAGAAGCTTTCAGTTCACTCTTCTTCTGTTCCATGTTCCCACTCATCTCCTCTCATACGTCAGCTATTTAACATATATAGCGAGACACTAAGTGCTCCGCAGGCGACTAATAACGCTGCGATTGAAATAGCCAGTACAATTAAATCAACCTTTTGCTTTTTATCCATGTCATCACTAAGCTCCTTAAATGTCTTTGAAGAAGTTCCTAAGGTGCTCTCCAAAGCTTTATGCAAATGATTAGCTAATTGTTCAATGGATTCGCAGGAAAGGTCATCAAGTGCCAGCTTGGTGGCCTTTTCTTCTTTTTTCATGCTACGCGCCTCCTTTTTGGTAAGTTATGTTTTATAACTTATATTGGTAAAAAAAATTAGGTGTACAGGTTTTCTATGCTACACTTAAGTATTTTTGCCATCATTGGCATAATATTAGCCGTAAAGCGGCGATTCCCGTTTTCATAGTGATTATACCCGGAAGATGAGCTAAGTCCTAACGCAGTAGCCATTTCAGCTTGAGTAATATGTAGCTCTTTTCGTCTCTTTTTAATGAATTCGAGATTAACCTTCGGCATAGTATCACCTCCTTTATTTAGTTACGTTTTGTAACTCTCTATGCCATTATTATAATTTACAAAATGTAACTTGTCAATATAATTAGTTATGATTTATAACTTTAATTGATTTTACAATTTGTAACTATTATAATTAAATCAAGTTACAAATTGTAAATAATCAGAGGTGATAAAAATGACATCTGGGCAAAGAATTACGAAGCTGAGAAAAGAACGAGATTTACAACAAAAAGAAGTTGCGGCTGCCATAGGAATGAACCGTATAGTCCTTAATAGAATTGAGTTAGGGAAACGCCCTTTGAGGGATGATGAAGCTGTCGCACTCGCTGATTTCTTTCATGTCACAACGGACTATCTGTTAAAAGGGGTTACTGCACAACCACGAGATAAAAAAGGCGTCCGCATCCCGGTCCTGGGGCGCGTCGTGGCAGGCATCCCCATAGAGGCCGTGGAGGAGATATTAGACTATGAAGAAATCACCCCTGAACTTGCCGCCACGGGTGAATTTTTTGCATTAAAAATCCGCGGTCACTCGATGGAGCCGCGGATGATGGAAGGCGACGTCGTCATTGTACGCCGGCAGGATGACGTAGATAGCGGGGATGTCGCCATCGTTCTCGTCAATGGTGATGAAGCCACCGTGAAACGCGTAAAAAAGCAGGAAGAAGGTATCACGCTCATTGCTACCAATACCAGCGTGTACGAGCCCCATTTTTACTCAAATAAAGAAATCGCAGACCTTCCCGTTCGTATCCTCGGCAGAGTCGTTGAGCTTCGGGGGAAGATGTAACATAAGAAAGGATAATTTTATTATGATATTAACTCAACATGAAGCAGACACATTGCGAGAAATAGAAAAATGTTTAGCCAGTCCAACTAGTGTCCGACTGCCTCAACGACGAGAAACTAAATTGTATCCATTATGGTATCAATATAATGGCCGGAACAAGGATGATATGACCCTTTCGGCCTTCCGGGGCAATAAAAACCCAAAAAAAGTCTCTTTCCGCTTATTATATTCTCAATGTATAATATTGGTAAGGATCGATACTCAGGATCCTACGCCACACACAAATCCAGATGGGACAAGAATAGCACCGTTGGAGCCGCATATTCACATTTATAAAGAAGGCTATGGCGATAAATTTGCTTACCCCTTGCCAGAAGAATTTAGTCATACTAATGATATTATTGATTTGTTTATGGATTTCTTAGCATACTCACATGTTATCAACAGGGACCAAGTGCATCTTGTAGAACCGGAGGTGCTTTTTGATGGATACTAATTTCGATTGGATTGCTGAATATTACCAATGGATAAAAAAGAATTTATCTGCCAGACGGCTAAAAAATGGATGGACAGAAATCGGCACACCGTTTATGGACCGTCATAATGATGGGCTGGTAATCTACGCTAAGAGGGATGGGGACAGCATCACTTTATCTGATGATGGATATATTATTAACGACTTGATTGCTGACGGCGTTTCCTTACGCGGTTCTAAGCGAGCCGCTTTTTTAAACGGTCTCCTTTTTTCTTATGGCGTCGAAAACCAAGACAATGAAATGGTGATGCGTACTACCCCCAAAAACTATGCTGTAAGTATGCATATGTTTATTCAAGCTATGCTTGCCGTAAATGATATGTTTATGTTAAACAATGCTACAATAAAAACCATTTTCTTGGATGATGTCGCTAATTATTTTGACCAACAAGGCCTTATCTATACTCCAAACTTTTTGGCTAAAGGCAGTACAGGCCTGGAATTTAATTTCAACTTCCAGATTGCTGGACGAACGTCAGAAATACTTATCAATTCATTTAATTCTATCAACCGAGGGAATCTTGCGGCGTTCCTATTTGATTGGCAGGATATACGTGATGAACGACAGAAAAGATCCCGTAAGAAAGTGAAAGGCTTAGCAATCATTAACGACGAAAAGGAAGTTGACAGAAAATATTTGGATGCATTGATTGCTAAAGGCACGGACTATATTCTTTTTTCTGAACGATTGAAGCCTGAAAATCTCCAAAAATTAACGGCGGCCTAACTCAATGCAAAATGAACGAATTTCCCAAATTTTAATAAAGGAAGGAGGTAAATCATGCACGTTTATAAAAAGCCTTCTGGTTTATGGGCCTACAAAATTGACATCGGCAAAAATCCACGGACAGGAAAAAGACAACAGAAAGAAAAAGGTGGATTCAAGCGGGCAAAAGATGCGAGGATAGCCGGAGAAGAAGCACTGCGGCTGTATCGAAATAAAGGCTTCGCACGGCCGGAAGCTGTGACATTTGGAGATTTTGCCCAGGAGTGGCTAAAGTCATACGCAACTACAGCTAAAGTATCGTCTGTCCGGATCCGAAAACATCAGCTGGGGCACCTTAACCGGTACTTTGAAAAAATCCCTGTTCAAAAAATTTATAAAAAACAGTATCAAGACGCCTTATTATCTCTTGCTAAGACGCTTGCTCCAAATACGATATCTGGTATCCATGCTACAGCCAAAATGATTTTTAGACGGGCTATAGAATATGAGCTTATTTATTCAGATCCGACGGAGTTTGCTACAGTTCCCCGTCCAAAACGGAAAATCGTAGATCCGGATGAAAACGTCCCTGCTTATCTGGAAAAGTCTCAGCTTCTTGATTTCTTGGAAACAGCGAAGGAAAAAGGAATTATGCCCGACTATCCTTTATTTACGCTACTTGCTTATACGGGTTTGCGAATTGGTGAAGCTCTGGCGCTCACTTGGGAAGATATAGACTTTAAACAGCATGTTGTCAAAGTATCAAAGACGCTTTACAACCCGACAAATAACGCTGAAAAATATGAACTTCTCCCTCCGAAAACAGAAACATCGGTTCGGATTGTCACCATGCCGGGACATCTGGAAAAGGTGCTCGCCGAATTTAACTTTCAATCTTCTAAATTCCGTCTTGAATATAAAGAGATGTGGTATTATCCAAAAGACAGCAAATTAGGCTTTGTTTTTACGGCCCCTGCCCATCCTGGGCACCCACTTACCCAGCGGCTCGTACAGACTCGTATAGACCGTATTCAGCGTCTGATGAATACCCCGGTGAGCCTTCATATACATCCTCACATTTTCCGTCATACCCATGCGTCTCTGCTGGCAGAGGCCGGCGTAGACCTGGTACAAATCATGAAGCGTTTGGGACATGCCGACGATACGATTACACGGCAGATCTACCTGCACATCACAAAAACATTGGCTACGGAGACGGCAGAAAAATTTGACGAACTGTTAAATAAGGCATAAAAATAAGCCCCTTGCGATTAATTTCGCAGGGGCTTATTTTTTGGTTCTCGTTTTGTTCTCTGAGTACGATTCAGAAGGTCTTATAAACGCCTTCGTTATCGTATTTACGGCACTTTTAAATTTTTATTTACATCATGCCAGGCATACCGCCGCCCATGCCAGCCGGAGCTGCCGGAGCTGCCGGAGCCGGTTCCGGTTTGTCAGCGACCAAGGTTTCCGTCGTGAGGACGAGGGCTGCGATGGAAGCTGCGTTCTGGAGAGCTGTACGGGTTACTTTAGCCGGGTCGACGATACCAGCTTTTACCATATCGACATATTCTTCTTTGAGGGCGTTGAAGCCTACACCGTCTTCAGAAGCTTTGACTTTAGCAACGATGACCGAGCCTTCGAGGCCAGCGTTTTCAGCAATCTGGCGGAGCGGAGCTTCGATAGCGCGTTTGACCAAGTTGATACCCGTCTGTACGTCGCCGTCTTCATTGAATTCGTCGAGAGCCGGGAGGATGTCGATGAGGGTCGTGCCGCCGCCGGCTACGATACCTTCTTCAACAGCTGCACGAGTAGCATTGAGGGCATCTTCGAGGCGATATTTCTTATCTTTCAATTCGACTTCGGTAGCAGCGCCGACTTCGATGACAGCTACGCCGCCGGACATCTTAGCCAAACGTTCCTGCAATTTTTCTTTGTCGAAATCAGACGTCGTTTCAGCAATCTGAGCTTTGATCTGAGCAACGCGGTCTTTGATGGCCTGAGGATCACCGTGGCCTTCAACGATGGTCGTTTCGTCTTTCGTTACGCGGACCTGACGAGCCGTGCCGAGGTCTTCCATGGTAACACTATCGAGTTTACGGCCTACATCTTCTGTGATAACCGTAGCGCCCGTCAAGGTTGCGATATCCTGGAGCATTGCTTTGCGGCGGTCACCAAAGCCCGGAGCTTTGACAGCAACTGCTTTGAAAGTACCACGGAGTTTATTGACGACCAAGGTTGCCAAGGCTTCGCCTTCGACGTCTTCAGCGATGATGAGGAGTTCTTTACCAGCCTGGACGACTTTTTCGAGAACCGGGAGCATTTCCTGGATAGAAGCGATTTTACGGTCCGTAATGAGGATATACGGTTCGCTCATGACAGCTTCCATTTTATCCGGATCCGTTACCATGTACGGAGAAATGTAGCCGCGGTCGAACTGCATGCCTTCGACGACGGAGAGCTGCGTGCCCATAGTCTTCGATTCTTCAACGGTGATGACACCATCTTTGCCGACTTTTTCCATAGCATCAGCAATGAGGCCGCCGACTTCTTCGTCACCAGCCGAAATGGAAGCGACCTGAGCGATGGAAGCTTTATCGGATACGGCGATAGAACGTTTCTTGATTTCTTCGACGAGTTTAGCGACAGCTTTTTCAATGCCCCGTTTGAGAATCATCGGGTTAGCACCGGCTGCGACGTTGCGCATGCCTTCCTGGATCATAGCCTGTGCCAGGATGGTAGCTGTCGTCGTGCCGTCACCAGCGACGTCGTTAGTCTTGGTTGCGACTTCTTTGACGAGCTGTGCGCCCATGTTTTCAAAGGGATCTTCCAATTCGATATCGCGAGCGATGGTAACACCATCGTTAGTGATGGTCGGTGCGCCGAATTTCTTGTCAAGAACGACGTTGCGGCCTTTAGGCCCTAAAGTAACTTTTACGGCATTTGCCAAAGCGTCTACGCCTTTGCCGAGAGCGCGGCGTGCATCTTCGTTGAACAAAATCTGTTTAGCCATGTTGAACACACTCCTATGTGAAAGTTAAGTAGTTTTAAATTGATGATTTATTAGATGATAGCCAAGATGTCGCGTTCGCTGACGATCAAATATTTGGTGCCTTCGAACTTGACTTCTGTGCCGGCATATTTGGAGAAAATAATCTTGTCGCCTACTTTGACATCCAAAGCAACGCGTTTACCGTCGTCCTGTACTTTGCCCGGACCTACGGCTACGACTTCGCCCTGGCTCGGTTTTTCTTTAGCAGTGTCCGGTAAAAAAATACCGCTTGCAGTTTTTTCTTCCTGTTCCAATACACGGATAACTACGCGATCTCCTAACGGTTTTAACATTTTATATTCCTCCTTAAAAGTAAGTTGCTACTCTTTATTAGCACTCCATACTTCCGAGTGCTAACTTACAATATATATATTAGCCATTAAAGGTAAAAAAGTCAAGGCCTTAGCCCTGACTTTTTCCTGAAACGTTTTATTTTTTTTGACTTTTTATCTTTTCCGCACTGGCGACGACCGCATCGGCCACGGCTTTCAAGGATTTCCGGTTCTTCATGCTGTACTGCTGCAACCGGCGGTAAGCTTCGTGTTCGGATATATGATATAAGTCCATGAGGCAGCCTTTGGCCCGGTCGACGGCTTTGCGCGTCTCGATGCGTTCGTTCATATCATCGAGCTGCTGGGCCACTTCGCGCTGGTGGCGGAACTGGGAAATAGCGATTTCGATGGCCGGGAAGAGATTCACCGGGCTGACCGGTTTGACCAGATAGCCGAGGACCCCGGAGTCCTTGGCCTTGTCGACGATATCCTGCTGGCTGTATGCCGTGAGCAGCAGGACCGGTGCCAGGCCTTCGTGGCCGATCATGCGGGCCGCGTGGATGCCGTCCAGGCGGGGCATCTTGATGTCCAGGAGGACGATGTCCGGCTTCTCCTTGCGTACTAAATCGAGGGCCTCGACGCCATCAGCCGCTTCCCCGACGACGGTATGGCCGGCATCTTCCAGCATTTCACATAAATCCATACGGATGATCGATTCGTCATCCCCTATTACAACGCGATATCCCATTGGTTATTCTCCCCTCTCTGGTAATGGAAAACGGATGGTGACGACCGTCCCTTCCGGCACGCCGTCATCGAAAGCAATCGCCCCTTGTAAATCTTTCTCGATCAGCGTCCGCACGATGGCCATGCCCAGATGCTTGCGGCCCGTATCGACCGGCGCCTGGGCCATGCCGACGCCGTCATCACAGACCAGGATGAGACCGGTATCCCCGTCCCGGCGGATCGTGATAGACAGGGTCCCCTGGCTGCGCCCTTCAAAACCGTGGATGATGGCATTGGTAATGAGTTCGTTCAGGACCAGCGCCAGCGACGTCGCAGCATCGGACGGCAGAGGCAATATTTCCCCGGAAAATTTCGTCTCTACATGGCAGTCCTTGCTGACCAGGCTGTGAGCCAGGAGGCCCAGCAGTTTCTGGGCCACGTCGGAAATATCAATGTTCTCTTCATCGTGGTGGGACAACGTCTCGTGGACCAAAGAAATGCTGAGGATCCGGTTCAGGCTTTCTTTGAGGACGTCCCGCGCTTCTTCACTGGTCGTGCGCCGCATCTGCATGCGCAGCAGACTGGCGATGGTCTGCAAGTTGTTCTTGACGCGGTGGTGGATTTCCTTGATGACCGACGTCTTGACCATCAGTTCTTCTTCCTTGCGGTGCAATTCCGTCCGCTCGGTCAGGATGGAAATGACCCGGCGGACTTTGCCGCGCTGCAGGATAGGAATGACCCGGCGGGAAACGACGGCTTCACCGAGCGTCACGTCATCGGTCAGCCCCGTCGCCTGGGACAGGGCTTTCTTGGCCCCGGTCAGGTCGAGGCGGGTATTGTAGATATTGGTCCCCGTAATGGCGCCGCGCTGGCCGCACATGTGCAGGATGCTGTCGGCCATGTCGTCGGCATAGATGACGACGCCGTTGCAGTTGACCAGGACGACACCATCCTGGATGGACAAGGGCCGGTACATGGAATGGAAATCCATGGGCACCTGCAAGGACAAAAAGGCCGTTTCCGTCAAGATTTCCCGGTTGTCTTCGACGGCTCCGACAAAGGCAATGACGGCAATCGTCCCGCCGCCGTTATCGACGAAGGGATAGGACACGATCGGCGCCATGCGGCCGTATTCGATTTCCCTTTCGCCCTGCAAGGCCTGCCCGGTCTGGAAGACCTGATAGTTGAAGGGTTCTTCATACCGGGAAAAGACAGCGCCCGGATCGGTCGTCTCGGTCTGCCGTCCTTTTTGCAGGAGCGGCGTCCGGTGGGCGGCCAGGACCAGGGTCCCCGCGTCCTTTCCCGGCACGTAGACGAAGAGTTCCCGGTGCGACAAGTCGCTGGCGAACTGCAATAATTCTTCACTGTTCTGTAAAATATGGATCTGCACGGGCGACAACGTGCTCTGAGTCCGGCAGACCGCTTCAAGTGTAGCCATAGAAGATTCCCCCATCTCTTCACAGGATTAGTCCGATGTAATCGGCAGGGCCGGCTTGGCGTTGAGCGTCAAATCGGCAAAACGGCCGTCCAAGGCCATATAATAGGCCCGGCAGCCGATCATGGCGCCGTTATCGGTGCAGAGGATCGGATCGGGCCGGTAAAAGGCATAGCCCTTGTCGGCACAGGCCGCACTCATGGCCGCTGCCAGGCCGCTGTTGGCCGAGACGCCGCCGGCGACGGCAATTTTTTTAGCCCCACAGTAAGAGGCGGCGTCCATGGTCTTTTCGACGAGCGTTTCGACGACGGTCTTCTGGAAGCTGGCCGCGACATCGGCCGCATTATAGGACTGGCCGCGCTGTTCTTGCGTGTGCAGGTAGTTGAGGACAGCCGACTTGAGGCCGCTGAAGCTGAACTCGAAGTTATGCTTTTCATGGAGGGCTTTCGGGAAGGCGATGGCATCGGGATTACCTTCCTTGGCCAATTTGTCGATCTGCGGACCGCCCGGATAGGGATAGCCCATGACGCGGGCGATCTTGTCGAAGGCCTCGCCGGCTGCGTCGTCGCGGGTCTGACCCATGAGTTTGAACGAATTATAGCCATTGATCTGGACCAGCTGTGTATGGCCGCCAGAAACGACGAGGGCCAGGAACGGCGGTTCCAGTTCGGGATGGCTGAGGAAATTGGCAAAGATATGGCCTTCCATGTGGTTGACACCGACCAGGGGCTTATCGGCAGCAAAGCTGATGGCCTTGGCGGCGGCGACGCCGACCAGCAGAGCACCGACCAGGCCGGGCCCGTAGGTAACGCCGATATGGTCGATATCGGCCAAGGTGACCTGCGCCGTATCGAGGGCTTCCTTGATGATGGGCAGGACGTATTCGATATGCTGGCGCGAGGCGATTTCCGGTACGACACCGCCGAACTTGCGGTGAATCGGTACCTGTGTCGATATGATGTTGGAGCAGATGTGGCGGCCGTCTTCGATGACAGCAGCCGACGTTTCGTCACAACTCGTTTCTAAAGCTAAGGTATACATAGATTTCATCCTTTTTATCGTGAATGGCTGAACCATTGGTAATTTTCTTTCTGACACTGCATGATGCAGGCATCTTCTACAGGCTGGGAATAGTAATCCTTACGGACGGCAACGCCTTCGTAGCCCAGCTTGCGGTACAAGCCCTGGGCCGGTGCATTGGACTGGCGGACTTCCAGGAACATACTCGTACAGCCGTCCTGGAACAGGGCTTCCATAGCCGTGCGCAGGAGGGTCTCGCCATAACCGTGGCCCCGGGCGGACGGGTGGATGGCGATGTTGGCTAGCTGGCCTTCATCGGCGATGAGCCAGACGTCAGCGTACCCGAGGACCTGACCTGTTTCCCCTTCCAGGACGTAATACTTAGCGACAGGATTGTCCAGTTCCGCTGCCAGGGACTGATGGGACCAGGGCACGGAAAAGGAGGCCTCTTCGATGGCGATGATGGCCGGCAGATCTTCCCGGCCAGCCTGACGGACCGTTACCGGCATGATGCACCGCCGTGGCGTTTTTCCCAGAGCACTTCCGCTTCGCTGCGGCGCAGGTACGACGGCGTCAAGGTCATGCAGTCGTCGTAGTCACCGGCAGCAAAGCGGACATTGGCCGCCAGGGCTACGCTGCCGGCGCGGGGAATGACCATCGTCGGCGGCGCCATGCGGAACAAGGGACTGCGCCCTTCGATGTCCTTACGCCCTTTGAGGGAGCCGTCGCCGCAGAAGACGACGGGCTGACCTTCCTGTTCCAGCGTATCCAGGACTTCCGTCCGCGGGGCGATATAGATTTCTTTTTCCGTCGTCAGCGTCGTCCGGTCCCAGCGATAGACTCCGGCATAGACGTTGCCTTTCTGGGCGTCGATGAGGGTACAGATACGGTCGGAGACGCCGACGAAATTCCAGGCCAGGCTGACTGGGGTCGTCACGCCGACAATGGGGACGTTCCAGGCAAAGGACAGGCCTTTGGCTGTGGCCAGGCCGATGCGCAGGCCCGTAAAGGAACCGGGGCCGACGGCT
>UMKF01030446.1_pt1 | contig 15895 bp, 19 predicted proteins | sample 1966251 | NCBI WGS metagenome assembly UMKF01 (sample SAMEA4836171, study PRJEB28245) | human gut metagenome | biome: gut microbiome; material: fecal sample | place: Denmark | collected 2008
TTAATTTTCACTAACCTGTGGTTTGTGGGTATTCAAAAAAAATGTTATTTTTCTTATGAACAAAGAAAAATATTATTAGAGGCTATTAGATATGTAGATCTTGTAGTCCCAGAAGAGAAATGGGAACAAAAGAAAACAGATGTTCAAAGATACCATGTAGATACTTTTGTTATTGGTGATGATTGGAAGGGAAAATTTGATTTTTTAAAAGACGAAGGTTGTGAAGTGGTTTATTTACCAAGAACACCAGAAATAAGTACAACACAAATAAAGAAAGATCTTAATGACAATAAGTAATGGGGTTATAAAGTGGATTGTAAAAAGGAGTGATTCAATTGAGTTAGATTTTGATGCACTTAGTCATTCTTTTTTAACAAGAACAGCATTATAATGGAAAAATTATTTATAATCACGAGGCACTAAATTGGAATTATTGGTTAGCTACACCATAATAATCACTATCTTCATTGGATTCTGTTAACTCAATTCTAATTGGTCCAAAAAATAATAGTGATATAGCAGAAAAAGGAGTTAAACATTTTCTTCGTTATCATAAAATAAAGGCTAAAGTAGAAAAATCTGAGATGCCACTTAGATATTAGATGCAGTTCTTCTTGATGGTCAGTAAGTAGAAGTAATCTCAATATGCTCACATTACTAGATCAACTATAAACCTAAAACCAAAAAGACTGATTAGAATGAACTCCATTCCAATCAGTCTTTTCATATGTTTATTTAAATCTTATAAAACTTTTTATACCACTCTGCAAACTTACGCAAACCATCTCTTAAAGAAGTATTAGGCTTAAAACCATAATCTCTCTCTAAAGCACTTGTATCAGCATAAGTAATAGGTACATCACCTGGCTGCATAGGAACTAACTTCTTATGAGCTTCAAAATCATAATCAGCAGGTAACACTTCAGCACGAATCAATTCTTCCTGTAAGATAGTTACAAAATCCAACAAGTTTTCAGGATTACTATTACCAATATTATATACAGCATAAGGAGGAATAGGTAAACCATCTTCACCATTCTTCTTCTCTGGTGCTCCCTGCATAATACGTTTAACACCCTCTACAATATCATCTACATATGTAAAGTCTCTCTTACAGTTACCATAGTTAAAGATCTGAATAGTATCTCCCTTAAGTAACTTATTAGTAAATCCAAAATAAGCCATATCAGGTCTTCCAGCTGGACCATAAACAGTAAAGAAACGTAAACCAGTAGAAGGGATATTGTATAACTTACTATAAGCATGTGCCATTAATTCATTAGATTTCTTAGTAGCTGCATATAAAGATACAGGATTATCTACCTTATCTTCTGTACTATATGGTACTTTCTTATTAGTACCATATACTGATGAAGATGAAGCATATACTAAGTGTTCAACACCCTTAGCACCATTATCATATGAATGACGACAAGCTTCTAGGATATTATAGAAACCAATCATATTAGACTGAATATAAGCATCAGGATTACTAATAGAATAACGTACACCAGCCTGAGCACCTAAGTTGACTACAATATCAGGTTTATGTTCTTCAAAGATATGATCAATAATGGCTTTATTTGCTAAATCATCTTTATAGAATACATAACTAGAATCACTATGTTCCTTTAAACACTTTTCAATCTCTTCTAAACGCCACTCTTTAATACTTACATCATAATAATCATTCATATTATCTAAACCAATAATATGAATAGGGGATTGTGTCTTTAATAGTTCTAATACTAAGTTACTACCAATAAAACCAGCAGAACCTGTAACTAAAACAGTTTTATTCTTTAAATCAATATGGTTCATATCATTCAACCTCCATATTAGTCTCTCTTAAAGATATCTCTAGTGTATACCTTATCTTTAACATCATCTAAACAAGAATCATATCTATTAGCTACAATAGCCTGACTTTCTTTCTTGAACTTCTTTAAATCATTAATAACTAAAGAACCAAAGAAAGTATCTCCATCCTTAAGTGTTGGTTCATAAATAACAACCTTAGCACCCTTAGCTTTAATTCTCTTCATAACACCCTGAATAGAAGACTGTCTAAAGTTATCAGAATTAGACTTCATAGTAAGTCTATATACACCAATGACTTTTTCTTCTTCTTTGCTTGGATCATAATCGCTATTTGCTTCATATCCACCAGCCATTTCAAGTACTTTGTCTGCAATATAATCTTTTCTAGTTCTATTACTTTCAACAATAGCACTAATCATATTCTGAGGAACATCATTAAAGTTAGCTAATAACTGTTTAGTATCCTTAGGTAAACAATATCCTCCATAACCAAAGCTTGGGTTATTATAATGAGTACCAATACGTGGATCTAAACATACACCATTAATAATTTCCTGTGTATTTAAACCTTTTGTTTCAGCATAAGTATCTAATTCATTAAAGTATGATACACGTAATGCGAGATATGTATTAGCAAATAGTTTAACTGCTTCTGCTTCAGTGAATCCCATAAATAAAGTATCAATGTTTTCTTTAATAGCACCCTGCTGTAATAGTGATGCAAATACTTCTGCTTTTTCTCTAGTGTCTTCATCACAAGAAACAATAATTCTAGAAGGGTATAGGTTATCATATAAAGCCTTAGATTCACGTAAGAACTCTGGGCTAAAGATAATATTCTTAGTATTATATTTAGCTCTTACAGAGGCTGTATAGCCTACAGGAATAGTAGACTTAATAACCATAATAGCATTAGGATTCACTTTTAATACTAATTCAATAACTGCTTCTACTGCAGAACAGTCAAAGAAGTTCTTTTTACTATCATAGTTAGTAGGTGCTGCAATAACAACATAATCAGCATTCTTATATGCTTCTTCACCATCTAATGTAGCAGTTAAGTCTAGTTCTTTTTCAGCTAAATATTTTTCAATATAATCATCCTGGATAGGAGACTTCTTATTGTTGATGAGTTCTACTTTACTAGGAATAATATCAACAGCTGTTACATGGTGATGCTGAGAAAGAAGAGTTGCAATAGATAAACCTACATATCCAGTACCAGCTACTGCAATATTGTATTTCTTATCTACTACAGGTTTACTAGTTTCTTTCTTTTCTTCTTCGAATAAGTCTGTTACTTCAAAATCTAATACTTCAGCTAATGATTGTAACTGATCAATAGAAGGAATATAATCCTGTCCTTCTAATCTACTAAGCATTGCTCTATGGATACCAGTCATATCAGCAAGCTGAGCCTGTGTTAACTTCTTTTCTTTTCTTTTAGCAGAAACAACGTCTGCCATCTTTGAATAAGAGATCTTCTTCATCTTATTTCCTCCCTAAATGTTATTTATAATCACAAATATAATAAATATTACTTACTTTTAAAACAGTCATAGTTTATCAAAGTTTATTTTGTATGTCAATTAAAATAGAAGAATATACTGATATTTACTTCTTTGCATAGAATCAATGTTATTTAAAGTAGAATTATAGATTGATGATTGTTTTGTTTTAGTAATTTCTTATAGGGTATTGAGATTGAACTGATACCACGCTATAATGTAACGATTTAGCAAAAGCTAAATGAGCGGCATGGGATGAAAAGGAGATTATTATGTATAATTATGTTGAAGACAAGCAATTAATAAGCAGAATGCGTTCTCTGTGTGGAAACATTATGCAAGATCTATGTCATACCCTGAAATTAGATTATGATATAGGTGCGATGTTTTATCTTGTTGGTAGTGGGGAAAGAAACATGATATTTTTAAACGGCAATGAACAACACATTGACTTAGATTATAACCTTGAAATAGTAAGAATTGATGACTGGTATAATCTTGAAAATATCAAGGAATGTGTTAGAGAATCTTTTAATAAAGTTCTTAAAGAATATGAATTTGGATATTGTCAAGATTCAACCTCTTGTTTAACTGCAAAAAAAATAGAAAAAATAGATTCTTGGCAGTTAAACCAAATAAAATTTTCAATGGATGTTGCTATTGTTCGTGAAGGTGCTAATGGTTACATTTATCGTTTGATTCATGAAAAGAAATGCATGATTGATAGGGGTAGATACTATTGGAATAAAGCTCCTCATTCAAAAAACATAAATGCTAAAGCTCATTATATTAAACATTATGGTAAGTGGAAATTAGTCAGAGAACAATATAAGGGTATTAAGAATAGATACTTAACACAAAACGATCATAATCATCCTTCATTTATTTGTTACATTGAAGCGGTAAATAACGTATATAACTCAAGAAAACATTGGAAGCAATAAACTGCTAAGATTATTTTTAGAAATGGCTTGAACTTAATTAATGGATAGTATATATTGTTCTATTCCATTTTGGAATGGAGGGATTATAAATGGAAAAACTATATGTAAATAAACTTAACGATTCAAAATACGTCGCATTAATTACAGTCCTTGATTATGAAATATCAGTCAACAAGTATCTAAAACAGTTATCATTTGAAGCTTCTTCCAATAAGCCCGAACATGTACTTGTAGATCTGGCTTTGAAAACAGGAATAGATAAATATAGATTTGTTGAATTTGATGTTAATGAATTAGAGAAGATAGAATTAGATAGTTACAAGTATGTTTCACTTAATACCTTCTATGAGACTCTAGCAAACAACTTTCTAAAAGAGAAAAAAGAAATAGTATTAAACTCTATTCTGACTGATTCACAAATAAATCAGCTATTGAATTTTGATTAGTTTCATTGACAATTCATCAATCTGTGATATCTTATAGATAAAAGTAAAGGAATAGTAACATTCTCGGTGTACAGGCACCGTAAAAAGTCGAATTCAAGAGGTAGAATTCAAAATAACCTCGTCCGAGTATATATCAAACAGATATATGAGCCTTGCAGTTAGGAGATAAACTGTAGACAAGAGATAGTCTTAAAAACAATCTCGTCCGAGTATATATCTAATAGATATATGAGCCTGGCGACCAGGATAAAACCTGTAATTTCATAACTGAGCAGGATGAATTTCCTGCTTTTTTATATGAAGCAGTTTGTCTTATTTCGGTCACCGTGGTATTATTAACATATGTGAATGGGGGTGTAGTATCTATGATTTTAGTAGATAAGGATATAATTGACAGAAGTAAGGAGATATTCATTAATGGATATGATGAAGAGAATGTGAAACCTATTTCTTATGATATTCACATTGCTGAAGTTATTACTGAACATGGTAATGTAGATGAATATGATTTAAAACCTCAACAAGCTATTATGGTTAAATGTATTGAAGAAATTAGTGTTCCTACGGATCTATTAATAAGAGTAGCAAATAAGAACTCTTTAATAAGGAAAGGCATTACTGTTGTATCACCAGTATATAACCCAGGACACAGAACACCTATTTATATTAGAGTAGAGAATATTTCTCCTGATATATTTAAGATATCTAAGAATCTTTCTATTGCTCAGTTGATATTTGAACAACTCTCTTCAAAACCTATTCATACTTATGATCAGCAAGTAAATGCATCATTCAATAATGAATGGAAATACAGAGGGTTATCTAATTATAAGGATTATTATGAAGAAAGAACGAGCAAAGTAAATCAGGCAAAGAAAGAACTTGATGACAAGGAATCATCTATTTATACAAATATTTTAACGATGATGGGAATATTTGTTTCAATCTTCTCATTAATAACTGTTAATTTTAATGCTCTGAACTCAAAGAATTTAACTAGTGCTTTTATTTTCAAGATGAATTTGTCATTGGGGATTATTATCACATTGTTTATGGCATTAATAATGATATTTTTGAGAAAAAGAGAAGATGATAAACTTATGACATGTTTAGTAATTGGAGTGATTGTTGTACTTATCATTTCATTAGTGGCCTTATCAAAAGGCTTAGTTTAATTATGTTTTCGTGAGATTAATCTCATTTAATAAACTTATTCATGTCCTGATTGTCCACACAATCAGGTTTTTCTTATGTTTTAATATTTATTACTTCCTCTATCTAATGCATATAGTAATCTTAGACTCTCTATTTACTACATATAGTAAACTTAGTACTAAAATCACTATATATAGTATTTTTAGCATCTCCATTCTCTATATAAGAGTACTACTATTTCTATCCTTCACCTATATCCCAATTTTACTAGACATAATCAACTAAATATGGCATAATACATCTCTGTACGAAAGGAAATGTAGACTATGATATCAACACATAATGTATCACTCAGATACGGAGATCGCGCTTTATTTGAAGATGTATCAGTAAAATTTACTGAAGGAAATTGTTATGGGATTATTGGTGCAAATGGTGCTGGTAAATCCACATTCTTAAAAATATTATCAGGTGAAATAGAACCAAACAAAGGTGAAGTTATTATTGAACCTAATAAGAGATTATCTGTTTTAAAACAGGACCACTTTGCTTATGATGACAACAAAGTAGTAGAAACAGTTATCATGGGTAATAAGAGACTATTTGAAATCATGCAGGAAAAAGAAAAGCTATATGCTAAAGCTGATTTTAATGATGAAGATGGTATAAGACTAGGAGAACTTGAAGGTGAGTTCGCAGACATGGATGGCTGGAATGCTGAAAGTGATGCTGAAATCATGTTAAATGGTTTAGGTATTACAACAGAATACCATGATATGTATATGAAAGACTTAGATGGTAACCAGAAAGTCAAAGTATTATTAGCCCAGGCTTTATTTGGAAACCCTGATATTCTTTTACTAGACGAACCTACCAACCATCTAGACCTAAAGAGTATCAGATGGTTAGAAAACTTCCTATTAAACTTTAAGAACACAGTCATTGTTGTATCACATGACCGTTATTTCTTAAATAAAGTATGTACACATATTGCTGATATTGATTACAGCCGTATTCAGCTATATGTAGGTAACTATGACTTCTGGTATGAATATTCTCAGATGCAGATCCAGCAGATGAAAGACCAGAATAAGAAAGCAGAAGCTAAAAAGAAAGAATTAGAAGAATTCATTGCACGTTTCAGTGCCAATGCTTCTAAAGCAAAACAGGCTACTTCTCGTAAGAAACTATTAGATAACTTAGAAATGGCAGATATGAAACCTTCATTAAGAAGATATCCATTCATTGGTTTTAAACCAGGTAGAGAAGTAGGAAACATTGTATTAAATGTAGAAAACCTTACTAAGGTAGTAGATGGAGAAACTCTTATTAATAATGTTTCTTTCTCTATTCTTCCAAATGAAAAGGTTGCTTTTGTAGGAGACGATAAAGCAACAGAAGCATTCTTTAAGATCATCATGGGAGAAGACAAAGACTTTGAGGGTTCTTATAAATGGGGTATTACGACTACTCAGTCATACTTCCCTAAAGATAATTCAGCATTCTTTAATGATTGTGAATTATCTTTATTAGACTGGTTAAGACAGTTTACTGATGGTAGTATGTATGAACAGGAATTAAGAGGATGGTTAGGTAGAATGTTATTCTCTGGTGATGAAGCATTAAAGAAAGCGAATGTTTTATCAGGAGGAGAAAAGGTAAGATGTATGCTTGCGAAAATGATGATGCATGATGCAAATGTATTAATCTTTGATGAACCTACAAACCACCTTGATCTAGAATCTATCCAGGCATTAAACCAAGGTTTAATGCGTTTCCCAGAAAACATTCTATTTACTTGTCATGACCACCAGTTTGTTCAGACAATTGCGAATAGAATTATCGAATTCACTGCAGAAGGTACAATTGACCGTCTTTCTACATTCGATGAATATCTAGAATACAAGGACACACTTGATGCATAAGAGCGGATTAAACCGCTCTTTTTTTCTTCTCAAGGTTAGTTATTATACGATGAGGATGTTAATACCTGTATCATCCTATAAGGCTTAGAAAAGCTAAAAATCATTTTCTAAATCTGAAACTCACTTATAAACAAATTCTAAAAGTATTATCATGATACATATAGAAAACAGGAGGATAACTTAATGGGTAAACTATTATTAACTGGTGTTGATGGAAACTTAGGTCAATTAGCTGCTGACGTATTACTTACATTAGAACCAGTAGAAAACTTAATCTTTTGTGGTTATAATGAAGAATCACTAAAGAAATATGCTGAAAAGGGTGTAGAAACACACGTAACTAACTTTAATAATCCTGATGGATTAGTTGAAGCATTTAAAGGGGCTGATGCTCTCGCATTAATCTCTATGCCATTTGTTGGTGTAAAAAGACAAAATGCACATAAGAATGCTGTAGATGCAGCTAAAGCAGCAGGTGTTAAACAGATTATCTATACTTCTTTAGTCAATGCTGATGATGAAACAAACCCATCAGTAGAAAAGAAAGACCATATCTATACTGAAAAATATATTAAGGAAGTAGGTCTAGACTATCAGTTCATGAGAAACTCTCAATATGCTGAAGCAATGATTACTAACTACTTTACTTACGCTCATATGAATGCACCACTCACTAATTCACAAGGTGATGGTCTAATGGCTTATATTTCTCGCAAAGACTGTGCTAAAGCATTAGCTTATGCATTACATAGATCAAATGAATTCCATCATAAGGTATGGAATATTAATGGATTAGAACTAATGACTATTTCAACATTCTGTGCTATTGGTGATGTAAGTACAGGAAACCATGTACCATTTGTAAACGTCACTGATGAAGAAAACTATCAGATCTGGGATGCAATGGGTGTCCCTAGAACAACTGATGGCGTATTCCTAAAGGATTCAGAAGCACCATTCTCTTCAGATGGCATGGTTACATTTGCACAGGCTATTAGAGAAGGTAAAATGGATATTCATACAAAAGACTTCACTGAACTAACAGGAGATACACCTATTTCAGTAAGATATATGTTTGATCATAATGAAGAATTCCAGATTGGTGAAAGACATTCTCAAGACAAATAAACTATACACTAGAGCGGATTAAACCGCTCTTTTTACTTCTTAAGGCTAGGAAAATATATTGTTGCTATTAGAATGAGATAATAGTATTGAACGCTTTACTAATAAAAGGCATAATATCAGTAAAGGGGGACAGAGGAATGAAGATATGTTTATTTGGAATTTCTAATGTTGGAAAAACAACTGTGGGTAAATTACTTGCTGAACGATTAGATATTAAGTTTGTTGATTTAGATGAAGAAGTGAAAAACCGCTTGAAAATGTCTCTTGAGGAATTTGTTAACACTGAGAATTTACGGTGGAGAGATCAGAAACGAGAAAGTATTATCAAGAAGATTATTAAAATGGAAGAAGATGTTGTCTTTGCAATTTCACCCATTTCTTATATTGAAAGCTTTAAAACAAGCATTATTTCGGACGATAATTTGCTGATTGAGCTGTACGATACTCCAGAGAATATTTTTTCGAGGCTTGTATTTAGTGATGAAAATGACGAGATCTATACTGATGATAATTACAAAAATGCGAATAAAGATTATTATATGAAAGAGATTCAAGCAGATCTAGATTGGTACGGAATGGTTAATGCTAAGATAGGGATACACAATCGTGTATTTGTTAATAACAAGTCACCGGAAGAAGTTGTGGATAGAATAATCACGGAGTATAATTTAAAAAATGACGATTGTAGAAAGTAAAGGAGTTAGGTATTTTTTTCAATCATACAGAAAAAGTCTTAGAATATCTAAAACCGGTTAGGAGGATTTCTTATGCCAGAAAAAATATATAGTTTTAATGGAAAAGACATTACGATGAATGTATGTATACAGATCAGAGATGTAGTGAAATTATTACAGGAACATTTTCAAATTAGTTTTGAAGAAGCTGTATTACGTTTTTATAAATCAGAAACATATAAGACGTTGCAGGAAACAGAAAACGGTCTGTGGGCAGAGTCAGCGGAATATATAGCAGATAGATATTATGAAGAAACGGCAGGCTAATATTCTGACACTGATAGAGTGGTTGAAGAAAATAGACAAGTGAGTTTAATAGAAAAGGCAAGAGTGCATTTGATATCTTAGGTAATTCAAAATAACTAGGGGTTTCCTATATTTTATTTATCACGTAGTATGGGTGTAAATGGGAGCTTATTGTTTCAAGCTTATTAAGAGGCTCAAGTTATAAAAATGCAAAGGTATGCATAAAAATATCGAGTAGCATATTACAAGTTAGTTTATAGAGCATAAAAGGAATCCTAAACACTAAGGATTCCTTTTAAAGTAGACTTGCCTCTTTTTCAAACTCCTCATAACTACTTACAAAACGATAAGGTTCATACTCTCCATATGCAGTAGGTCTACTGATAGTAATAATCTCTATGTCATACCCAAGTTTTTCTTGTATTCTATCTACAAATTTTGCCATTTCTTCTCCAGGCTCTGTCTGTAATGCGATACATCCAGGTTTATGCATCCTTTTTGCGATAAGATAACACATATGTTTATACCTCCTGCTTTGATTCTACTAGCTTCACACTATAAGTGCAATATAGTTTATCTTCTCTTGATAATCACTCATTCCAATAATAGAATACTCCTAAAGGAGGCTACTATGGACATCAATAATGTATATGTAAGAGATGCTATTTTGTATTATACAATCCAACAATATTTCAATTGTAACGATAAGAAAACAAGTCAATTCATAGTACAACTAGACCACTTCAATTATAGAAGTGGTCTCATACATAATATCCCTTACTTATCCTTACAATTACACGTATCAGAGAAGGATTTCTATCATACCTATCTAAGAGTCAAGGACAGTTTCAAAACACTCCCAGAAGACGTTATATTAGTTAAAAAAGGTGATGAGATATACTCTAAACTATTAGCTGTGATTCCAACAGCACCACCATATTTATTCCTTAAAGGCAATGTACGTTTATTAAATGAAAAGTCTGTTAGTGTAGTAGGGAGTAGAGATGCTTCTAGGGAAGCAATGGAAAAAACAGAAATACTTGTAAAAGCATTAGTCAAAAGAAATATAGTTGTCAATGCAGGATTTGCGAAAGGTATAGATACAATAACCCACCATACAGCATTAAAAAACAATGGAAGAACTATAGCTGTCATAGGAACACCTATTAATCAGTACTATCCTAAAGAAAACAAAAACCTTCAACTCACAATTGAAAAACATGGACTTGTTGTCTCACAATTCCCACCTTGTAATAAAGTATATAAATGGAATTTCCCTACAAGAAATGCGACTATGAGTGGTATTTCTATTGCGACTATTATCATGGAAGCAGGAGAGAAGAGTGGGGCATTAAGACAAGCAGATCACTGTATAAAGCAAGGTAGAGACATCTTGATACCTTACTCATTACTACAATCTTCTCTCTTATGGCCTAAAAAGTATATACAAAAGGGAGCACATACCTTTAAGAATATAAAAGAAGTATTAGAACTATTAAGTAAAGAAATAGATTAAAAGGAGAGCATATATGTGTATTGAAATAGAAAACTATAAACAACATAATTTATTCAATTACTTTGATTACAACCAACTAGATACTGATGCTGAAGATTTACTCAATACTCTATTGAATAATCCAGAATACAACTTAAAACTCAATAAAAGAAGAGTACCTGTTATGGGAATTGCGAAAGTTTTAGGCTTTACAATCTATACTACAAAATTCAATGATTACCGTATCAAAGCAACAATAGGCATATCAAATCAACTCATTGATAAATACAAAAGTAATAAGATCATTATTTTAAGTAGTGAATATACTGATGAAGAAATTCTTTTCTCTTTATGCTATGAGTTGGCTCACTACATCTATGATAGTAATCCAAGTAATGAGTATTCTCATACATATAGAATCAATGATATAGAACTAAGAGCTATTCGTTTTGCGGATGCTTTATTAATGCCACTAACATCTTTCAAAGAAGCATATACTGAGTTATCTCACAATATTAATGATCTAGAACTTCTTATTCGTGCATTATCTGATACATTTAATGCGCCCCAAGTTGCAGTACAAAGACGTTTAAAACAAGTGATAAATACAAAGCTTTAAAGGAGTGTCAGATTTTTTATGAGTTTAAGCTTGAATAAGTCAGAGAAATCTGGCTTATTTTTTATTGCAAGAATGTTCATGCTTCTATAAGTTGGAAGAGATAAAAACTAATATGCATTTTTATTAAGTAATCTTTACGTATAAAGGGTATAGATAATATAGGAGACTTATTTTGTATCTAGAAGAGAGTATTTTCATAATCCATGACAAAGAATTAAGCAGAGTATTAAATTGCTTAAAAGAGTTTTAGACATAAATATCAGTGAGAAAGGATGGTTTTATGAGCAAAACAATTGAACAGCTTATTGAAAGCTTAGATACAATACCTTTTTTGTTTGTTGGTTCAGGATTATCAAGAAGATATTATAATTTACCTGATTGGATAGGATTGTTAAAAGTAATGGCTGATAAATTAAAACAAGATTCATTTGCATATCGTTCTTATGAAGATCGAGCATCTTTTGAAAATAGTCCATATGGTATTAATCCTAAAATAGCATCACTTATAGAGGAAGACTTCAATAAGGAATGGTTTCGCCGCAAGTTTCTTTGTCTATAGTCGTGAATCAAATCTTTGGAATAAGAAGTGTCTACATAGAATTATCTTGAATAACTTAAACCATCTTCTTATAGAGATTTCCTGTCCAATAGCCTCGATTCTTTTTTTTGTTACTAAGTATTTATTTTAATAATGACAATCTAAAATTTTATCTAATAAGTTTAAATCCTTCTATAATCAACTACATAAATCAATATGATCTGTCATAATACCCCATACAAAGCATGCAAGTTCTCTTGCAATAGCTGTTTTAGCTACGTTATATCTTTTACCTCTTCAGGTCATTCGATAATATTTTCTTCTTAATCTTTCATTGGCTCTATCCGCATATGCTACTACTTCACTGCTACAATTTTCTTGTCTTGATTTCAAAACTTTTGATTTGAATCCTACTTTTCCTCGTGTATAACCTTGTGCTGCTTCAACCAGTAATTTTCTTAAGTGACTATTCCCTGCTTTGGTAATTCCAAGCTTATTTTCTTGACCTCCTGATGAGTCATCTCCAGGAATCAAGCCTAAATATGCCGAATACATGTTTCCTTTTTTAAAGCGATTGAAATCACTTGTTTCCACGATTAAAGATAGTGCAGTATGTGTTTTAATCCCAATCAAACATTGCAGCTGCTGCACTTTTTCTACATATTCCTCTTTTAATGATATTTCTTCAATTTGTTTATCTAAAGTCTCTACACGATCGCATAGATGATTATATTCAATCATATATTCTTTCAATGTATCTTGAAGTAATGGTTCACTAAAAGAAACTGTATTGATCCAATCAATATGTTTTCTTGTCCAGAAACTTTTTCCTTCGAATTGTTTACCGTTGCGTGTTAAAAACGCAATTATTTGTTGCTTGATACTTTTCAAGTTTTCTTTTATATCATCTCTCATACGAATGAATTCTTTTACTGAATTATCAAGTTCAGTAGGAACATGTACAGCAGAATATCCACCATAAGCCAAACATTCCGCAATCATCTTGGCATCACGATAATCATTCTTGAGTTTTCTTCCACCTTTTTCAGTTTTCATGGTTGTTGGAGCCAGGATAACACATTCCACACCTTTTTCTTTTAATTCATGATATAAAGAATATCCTAGACATCCCACTTCATAGCCACATACAATATTCAGCTCTTCATTTTCATGTTTCTTTTTAAAAGTTTCAATAACATGAATGATGTTTTTAACTTCAGGTTTTACCTGTGTAATACAGTGAACTGTACCATCATGTTCAAAAGATGGTTCAAAAATGCATAAAGTGTAGTTTGTAGTATGGACATCCATCCCAATTTTTATTATTCTATTCATAGGTAACCCTCCTTATTTGTTTGCGGTAATCCCACAATACTATGAATTTTTGTTTCTACTCAAAGTATAATGGCAAATCCACGATTGAACAATTAAGGAGAGTTACTTTTTTGTTTCCTCCTCGTCATTTCATATTGTCTATAACTCACTGTCGGTCATTTGCTTCCAACAATTCCAGCAGCATTTGTTCTGCCAACCATTTATATTCTGGTCGGACAACGCTTTTGAAATCATCTTCGTATTCATCATATTCGTTGATATGTTCCATGTTCCTCCTTTCGAGCATGAAAAAAGCAGCTAATCATTATCGACTAACTGCTTTATGTCTGTTATTTAATTATAAATGTCTGTCCGTATCTCTTGCACCATACATCAAACGTCGTACTTCCATCACATCATCAATCACTACATAATAAACAACGTAATTGCGTACATAAATCCGATAGTAAGGGTAGTCACGTTTTTTTGCGGATGGATATGGTTCAAAGGCAACAGGATTGTTCAGCCTTTCCAGTATAGCAGCTTCCACATCATCAACCAGACGGATTGCTGTGTCCTCGTTCTTTAAAACATTCGTAATGTAACTCGCTGTGCTAATCAAATCCTGTTCAAAAAGCGGTAAGTACCGCAGCTTATAGGATTTATTTTCCATGTATAGCTCTCCTTACATTACTGAATACTGTTTCGTGAGAAAGACGTTCCTCTGTCATAGCTGCCTGTCGGTCAGCTTCATCAAGTTTCATTTCTATACTGTCTGTCAAACTTGCATATTCTTCCAGACTTAAAACAACCATAGCACCGTAACCATTCTTTGTCAGATATACAGGTTTCCCTCCGTTTACGATAGCTTCAATTTCTGGAAATTTATTTCTAAGGTCTGAAACAGGTCGAATTTGTATCATGTTTAATTGCTCCTTTCATATTGTTTATTCTATCCTAATTTTATCAGAATATTATCACAGAAGCAATATTAACTTGTGATTCTACCGGGATTCTACCGAAACATATCGCCAAATGTTCCAATAATTGTTTCCCAAAATCCAATAGGTTCTCGAACCCTTTTTTCGACTTTTTTAAGAAGTTTGTCAATTTCTTCAATTAATCTGTCCTTTTCTCCACACAAGCTATTAAACTCCTCAATATTATTGTTAAATCTTTCATAAATATATTCAATATATTCTTCCACACTTACATTCAAACTGTCAGGATAAATTTTGAATGTATATTTCATAGGATATCCTAGCGAAAATTCCACAGCACATGACGAGGTATCAATCTTTTGCAAAAGTGCTTTGGTGGCTTCTTTGTTATAGAGGATAAAGTAATCTCTAGGGGAAAAAGTTCTACAATTTGTTGGATTTACAGATTCAAAATGTGCTTTTTCATCTTCAGACCTATTGTAAGTTTTAAAGGAATATCCGTCTCGGTATATATCAAGATTAGATACTAATTCATTATGCAAATCGGGAATATGATGTTTTAAATTCCATGAATATATCAAAATTCTTTTTTCCAAATCTAATGAACTTTTCGCTATTTTTTTCTTGATAAATAAAATATCTCCTGTGCTTTCAAGTTCTTTTATCAGTGGCAGATATTCATCATTCTTTTTATAATGCTCCTATAATTTGGGACAATCATCTGCCAATGCTTCCTTTAATTCAGAAAAATGTCTATGAATATTTTTATAGAGTTCTTGTAGTTTTGCACGGTCTGCTTGATTTTTCCCAGATTTTAGACCAAGAATAAAAGTCACCATACTGACAAATAGGCTCGTTGCTAAACTTAATAAAACTGTTTGCATGGTTTGTGACATTATCTACACCCCTTATCCTTTAAGTATAAATAACATTATATCTCGATTTACAAGCACCTACAATATACTTTCAAACCAGTTAATTATTTCTAAAGTGAAAAGTTAAATTCCACTTTAGGTGGGTTAAAGTTGCGTTTAGTCTTTCCTTGATAGCCTCATAAAGTACTTTTACTGGCTGCTTATAA
>UMKF01003116.1_pt1 | contig 15677 bp, 8 predicted proteins | sample 1966251 | NCBI WGS metagenome assembly UMKF01 (sample SAMEA4836171, study PRJEB28245) | human gut metagenome | biome: gut microbiome; material: fecal sample | place: Denmark | collected 2008
CTTATAAAATAAGTTAAACTAAAATGCTGCGGAATTTAGGTCCATAAGAGATTATTCCGATCTAAATAAGCGTTACGTATTCCTTTAGTTTGCGGGTTGGAGTGAGGAATCGGAAAATGTACCGGTTTGTTTTCGGCTTTCTGTATGAAAAATCCATCCAGAGAAGTGGCATACACGGTTTGATTGCCGGCTTGTTTAATGTATTTTACTTTGGAAGTTGCCTCAATTCGGCGGATGAAGAATTGTTTCTTTTGTTTATTGTACTGCCATACTTCTCCGTGGTTGGAGCCAAACAAAATTTCTTCATGATTTTCGTATACCGCATAAAACCCTTGTTGCTCGCTTCCTCTTATATGCCGGATTTCCTTTGTTCCGTTTTCGAATTGATATAAGCCGCTTTCCGAAGCTAGAATCCATTCGTTACCTGTTATATCTTCATATAAAATGATTCGTTCAGTAGACGGATTTCCATTGCATTGGAACTGAATTTCCTGCATTGTTTTTTGTGTAAGGGTGTCTACAACCATACGTATGACGCGGTTATTTTTGTTCAGCATCCAAACATGATTATTGTTGCATACTTTAATGGAATTGACAATAAAATCGGATGGAGTCGGAACTTGTTCGAATATTTCTGTTTGAGGATTGAAACGGCTTACTTTTCCATCGTAACAAACGGCCCAGATAAATCCTGAATTGTCTTCGGCAATATTGAGAATGCGGTTATTGGTAAGGGACACATTCTCGCCGGGATATGCTTTATAATTTTGGAAATTATATCCGTCGAATTTATTTAGACCGTCCCAGGTAGAAAGCCAGATTACTCCTTTATGGTCTTGAATCATGCCGGTGACTGTATTTTGTGTTAATTCATTATTTACCGGATAGGCGGTAATCGTGAAGTCCGATTGCGCTTTAATCGGAATCAGAACAAAAAATAGGATGATAACCAAAATGGAAGCGGCTTTCATAATTGTCATAGTTTGTTTTAAGGTATATTATCTTTTCGGATCCGAAGCGGATGCGGCTATCGGATTCTGGTATAGTTTTGTTTTAAGGTGTGTTGTTTTTCTTAAATTCTTGCCGGAATGTACAACCGTTTTTCCATTCGGAGCAACCATAAGCTGTTTTTCCTTTAATAATAGTTCCTTTCCTACATAGTGGACAAGGCTTTCCCACCCAATCATCGGAATGAGCCGGAGAGGTATTTAATGCAGTGTTGTTTTCTATATCAACACGAGGATTGTTTTCCATGTTGGAGATCGAAGCCGATGTTTCTTTAAAAAGAGGTTGAACCGATGTTTCCGGTTGCGGAGAATCCGTAGCAGCCGTTTCCTCCTCGGGAGAAACCCCGGAAAGTGTTTTCGGTTGTGAATCTTTTCCGGTCTTTTCTTTGGATTCGGAATATTTCTTTTCCGTTTTGTTCCCGGTAGATTTACGTTCTCTTTTTTTCTTCTCTTTTATTTCTTTTTCTTCAACAGGTTCCATCACTGTTACACGGCGGTTGCTACTGTCGCTCAGCACCTGATGCACCAAATCGCATACCATTTGTTTCAGTTCTTCCAGGAAGGTGCGGGCATCGTAATTCTTTTTTTCTATTTCCCGGAGTTTCTTTTCCCATATACCTGTCAGTTCGGCCGATTTTAGCAATTCCTCCCGGATAAGCTGTATCAGTTCGATACCCGTATCCGTTGCAACCAGGTTCTTTCGTTCTTTTCGTATATAGCGGCGTTTGAATAATGTTTCTATAATAGCTGCGCGAGTGGAAGGACGTCCTATGCCGTTTTCTTTTAAAGCGTCGCGAAGTTCATCATTATCGACCAGCTTTCCGGCTGTTTCCATAGCACGTAAAAGAGTTGCTTCTGTATAAGGTTTGGGTGGTTGTGTCCATTTTTCGTTTAAGTCGGGAATATGCGGTCCGCTTTCTCCAATAGTGAAAAGCGGAAGCACACGTTCGTCATCGTTCCCTTTGTCCGTGTCTTTTTCTTGCTCTTTTCCCTCTCTATGAACGGCTTTCTCTTCCGCTAGTTCCTTTTGGTACAATACTCTCCATCCCGGCTCTAATATTTGTTTTCCGGTTACTTTGAATTCGATCTTCTCTACTTCTCCAAGAACCGTGGTGGTAGAGAATTTGCAATCGGGGTAGAAAGCGGAAATGAAACGGCGTGCCACTAAATCGTATACTCTTTTTTCCATATCCGTCAGGTTCTGCGGATATACACCCGTTGGGATAATAGCGTGGTGGTCGGTTACTTTCGAGTTATCGAATACCTTTTTCGATTTAGGCAGCTTTTTTCCTGCCAAAGGAGTAGTGTAAGCAGCGTAATCCCGCAGGCCATTTAAGATGCCGGGGCATTTGGGATAAATATCATCACTTAAGAAAGTCGTGTCAACACGAGGATAAGTAGTGAATTTCTTTTCATAAAGCGACTGAATGATTCGTAACGTATCATCTGCCGAATAAGCATATTTTTTGTTGCATTCTACCTGTAGTGAAGTAAGGTCGAATAATCGTGGAGGAGCTTCCGTTCCTTTTTTAGCCGAAACGTCCGTAATGGTAAAAAGAGATTGTTTAACCGTTTCCAGAAATCTTAATCCTTCCTCTTTGTCGGTAAAGCGGCCTTTAGTTGCCGAAAAAGTAGTATCCCTGTATATGGTTTTCAATTCCCAATAAGGTTCCGGTTTGAAGTTGGCAATCTCTAATTGGCGGTTTACAATCAGTGCCAAAGTAGGAGTTTGTACCCGTCCGATAGAAAGAACTTGACGGTTTTGTCCATATTTCAGTGTATATAAGCGGGTAGCATTCATTCCTAAAGTCCAGTCACCGATAGCCCGTGAGAGTCCGGCTTCATATAGCGGTTGGAATTCCGATTGGTCTTTCAAGTTAGAGAAACCTTCACGGATAGCTTCTTCCGTAAGTGAAGAAATCCATAAACGTTTTACCGGACATTTGGCTCCCGCTTTCTGCATTACCCATCGTTGGATGAGTTCTCCTTCTTGTCCAGCATCACCGCAGTTAATGATTTCGTCAGCTTTTTGCATCAGCTGTTCTATAATCTTAAACTGTTTTTCGATACCCGTATCGGCAATCAGTTTGATACCGAAACGGGGAGGGATCATCGGTAAGTTCGACAAACTCCATGTTTTCCATAAAGGGGTATATTCATGAGGTTCTTTCAGGGTACAAAGATGTCCGAAAGTCCACGTTACTTGATAACCGTTTCCTTCGATATATCCTTCGCGGCGGTTTCTGGCTCCTAATACATCCGCTATATCTTTCGCAACACTGGGCTTTTCGGCAATGCAAACAATCATCTTTCTTTGTTATTGGTGTAGTAAGATGCAAAGATACATTTTTTAGCCATAAAGGAAAACATAAAAATGAAAAACCTTAGGTAGTGGAGAATAGTCGATACTCACAGAGAAATTCTTTATTCTTTTGTTTTTTTTGATACTTCATTTTCGTCAAGAGTTTACATTTGTTTCAAATCTATTGTTTTTTTCCATCTTCTAAATACCTCAATAGGATTAGGTTGTACATCTGTCGGATACTAGCTTTTTATTTCGTCATCTTCCTCGTATCTATCTTTGTCGGGTAATCTGCTTGATACAGTTCTTTATCTTCTTAATCTTCCCCGTACCTCGTCTTCGTTAAATTTTATATTTGTTTGGTGCCCACTCTTTTCTTCTTATCTTCTCACTCCCTTAATTTGGATAAGTAATTAGGTCAGCTTTTCATTTATTGCTGTTTTTATTTCATTTTTTCGCTAATTCTTGGATTTTATTCTATTTATTATAACATTATTTTGATTTTATCTGAATTATGCGTTAATTTGTTTGGAAAAACGTAATGATTTCTTTTATATTGCGTAACTATTAATCTTAAAATTATAAACAAATGAAAAAGTATTTAGCAGAAATGGTCGGTACAATGGTGCTTGTACTGATGGGTTGCGGAAGTGCAGTCTTTAACGGGGGTTGTGGAACGACTGCACAGGTTTTGACGGTAGCCATGGCATTCGGTTTATCGGTTGTAGCCATGGCTTATGCTATAGGCGGTATTTCAGGTTGTCATATAAATCCGGCTATAACTTTGGGATGTCTTTTGTCTGGACGTATAAGTGGAAAGGATGCCGGTATGTATATGTTGTTCCAAGTGATAGGCGCATTTATAGGGTCAGGCATTATTTATTTGATTGTTTCTAATATTGATGCTGCTTCGGCCACCTATATTGCTGCGAACGGAGATTTTGCCACCACTACGGGAGCGAATGCTTGTCAGGCAGGAGTTAGTACAATGGGTGGTTTGATTGCAGAAATTGTTTTTACTGCCATATTTGTGCTGGTAGTCCTAGGAACAACCGATTCAAAGAAAGGAGCAGGAAACTTTGCAGGACTTGCTATCGGTTTATCATTAGTATTGGTTCATATTGTATGTATTCCTTTAACGGGTACATCTGTGAATCCTGCACGTTCCATTGCTCCGGCAGTATTTGCGGGTGGTGAGGCTCTTTCTCAATTGTGGCTTTTCATTGTCGGACCATTTATTGGAGCTATTTTAGCTGCAGGTATTTGGAAGATGATTGGTTCAGAAAAATAAATATTAGTTTAGTATCTTTTGCTTGTAATAAAGCAAAAGGGTGTTTTTCATATAATATCTGTTTCTTTTTAATTTAAGAAAAGCTGATTCGTGAAGAATCGGCTTTCCTTATTTTATGGACAATCAATTCTGGAAAGACAACACATCGGAATCCTATTTTTTCCAAGAGTAGGGAATGCCGTAAGCAAAACGGGATTAAAAGCGGTTCAATGGAGCAAAGGCGGCCGAAAGGATGTGTTTGTCACATAAAAAAGTGCGGTAAAAGCCGTTTCCGACACTTTACCGCACTATTTTGTTAGATAAAAGGAAAGTAGTGTTCTATTCTTCGTCCAAAAGAATTTCCATTATCTGGCATGCTGCTTTGGCTACGGATGTTCCCGGACCGAAAATGGCAGCTACCCCAGCTTTATACAAGAAGTCATAGTCTTGTGCGGGGATGACACCACCGGCAATTACCATGATGTCCTCGCGTCCTAACTTCTTCAGTTCATCGATAATCTGCGGAATCAATGTCTTGTGGCCGGCCGCTAATGAAGATACGCCTACTACATGTACATCGTTTTCTACCGCATCTCGAGCCGCTTCCGCCGGAGTCTGGAACAAAGGTCCCATATCTACGTCAAATCCGCAGTCGGCATATCCCGTAGCTACTACTTTAGCACCCCGGTCGTGCCCGTCCTGTCCCATTTTGGCAATCATGATACGCGGGCGACGTCCCTCTTTCTTCGCAAATCTCTCGGTCAGTTCGCAAGCTTGTGCGAAATCTGTATCTTTCTTACTTTCTGATGAATACACACCTGATATTGTTCTAATTACTGCTTTATATCTTCCGACAATCTTTTCGCAAGCATAGGAGATTTCACCCAGCGTAGCGCGTACGCGGGCTGCTTCCACTGCCAGTTCAAGCAAATTACCTTTCTTTGTTCTGACACATTCGGTAATGGCGTCTAGAGCCCGTTGCACTTCTTCTTCGTTGCGGCCTTCGCGCAAACGTTTCAGATTTTCGATTTGTTCCAGACGAACGGCTGTATTGTCCACTTCGAGAATGTCGATCGGGTCTTCTTTCTCCAAGCGGTACTTATTGGTTCCTACAATGGTTTGCACGCCGGAGTCGATGCGTGCCTGAGTACGGGCAGCAGCTTCCTCGATACGCATTTTAGGAATACCTGTTTCGATAGCTTTCGCCATACCGCCGAGTTTCTCGATTTCTTGAATATGCTCCCAAGCCTTGTGGGCTATTTCGTTTGTTAAAGACTCTACGTAATAAGAACCTCCCCATGGATCTACGTTCTTGCAAACATAAGTCTCTTCTTGTATGTAAATCTGGGTGTTACGAGCAATACGAGCGGAGAAGTCGGTGGGTAAAGCAATGGCTTCATCCAATGCGTTGGTATGCAGCGATTGGGTATGTCCCAATGCGGCAGCCATCGCCTCGATACAGGTACGTCCCACATTGTTGAACGGGTCTTGTTCGGTAAGCGACCATCCCGAAGTCTGGCTGTGAGTACGTAGCGCCAATGATTTAGGATTCTTCGGATTGAATTGCTTTACAATCTTTGCCCATAACATACGCGCTGCACGCATTTTGGCAATTTCCATAAAATGGTTCATACCAATAGCCCAGAAGAAAGAAAGACGCGGAGCGAAAGCATCGATGTCGATACCTGCCGCCACACCGGCACGAAGGTATTCTAAACCGTCGGCAAGCGTGTACGCCAATTCGATATCGGCTGTAGCACCGGCTTCTTGCATGTGGTAACCGGAAATGGAAATAGAATTAAACTTCGGCATCTTTTGAGAAGTGTATTCAAAAATATCCGAGATAATCTTCATAGAGAATGCAGGCGGATAAATGTAGGTGTTACGCACCATAAACTCTTTTAGTATATCGTTCTGGATGGTTCCCGCCATTTCTTCCAGCTTGGCGCCCTGTTCCAGTCCGGCATTGATGTAGAATGCAAGGATAGGAAGAACGGCTCCGTTCATAGTCATGGATACAGACATCTTGTTCAAAGGAATACCGTCGAACAAAACTTTCATGTTCTCTAATGAACAAATGGATACGCCGGCTTTTCCCACATCACCTACAACCCGTTCGTGGTCGGGGTCATAACCGCGGTGCGTGGGAAGGTCGAATGCTACGGACAAACCTTTCTGTCCGGAAGCAAGGTTACGACGGTAAAATGCATTGGATTCTTCTGCAGTGGAGAAACCCGCATATTGGCGGATAGTCCACGGGCGGAAAGTGTACATCATAGAGTACGGACCGCGTAAGAAAGGAGGAACACCGGCTACATAGTCGAGGTGCTCCATGCCCTCAAGATCTTCTTTTGTATATACAGGCTTTACTTCAATGTGCTCCGGAGTTTTCCAGTTCGCTTCAATGCCGTTAGCCTTTTGCCATTCCATTCCGTTTTGGGCTGAAATTCCGGCATAGATATCTATATGTTTAAAATCTTTTCTCATAGTGTTTCTTACTTAATTCCTAACTTGGCATTGTATTGTTTCAAAGTTTCCAGTACGTTGACGCGAACATGGATAAAATTCTCGATACCTGCGGCTTGCAGTTCTTCCATACATGCCGGAGCTCCGGCCACGATAAACATGGCGCGTCCATCCAGTGCTTTGTAAGCTGGGATGGCATATTCGGCGTATTCGTCGTCACTCGAGCAGAGAACCACGATATCGGCACCTGCATTCATGGCAGCTTCAATGCCTTCTTCTACCGTCTTGAATCCTAAATTGTCGATTACTTGATAACCGGCACAAGCAAGGAAGTTGCAAGAGAATTGGGCACGTGCCTGACGCATGGCCAGATTACCGATAGTCAGCATGAATGCTTTCGGACGCTTGCCGGATGCCTCGGTTTGCAAGCGGAGTTCCTCGAACTCGCTGGCAGCGCGGTCGAAGTTCAGGGTAGCGAACGGTTTCTCGCATTGCTGGTCGTGTCCGCCGCAACAGCAAGTTTTTGCCACCGGTTTCTTTTCTCCTGCCAGTTCGTTGAAATTAGGATATTGGTTGGTTCCTAATAAAACTTCTTTCCGTTTGGAAACTGCCGCATGACGTGCTTTACCGCTTTCATTAATGTCGGCTTGTACCCGTCCGGCCTTGATAGCTTCAAGAAAACCTCCTTCTTCTTCCACTTTCAGAAACAGGTTCCATGCCTGTTGCGCAATAGAAGCGGTGAGATTCTCGATATAATAAGAACCGGCAGCCGGGTCCACCACCTTATTTAAATGAGATTCTTCTTTTAAAAGCAACTGTTGGTTGCGGGCGATGCGTTCCGCAAATTCGTCCGGAGTTTCGTAAGCCTTGTCGAACGGGGTTACGGTAATGGAGTGAACCCCTGCCAATGCAGCGCTCATAGCTTCGGTTTGTGTACGCAGCAAGTTAACATGTGCATCGAATAAAGTAAGGTTGAATGTAGAAGTTTCGGCATGAGCAATCATCTTGCAGGCATCATAGCAGAAACCGTCTTCTGTACGGTCGGTACATTCTTTTCCGTCGCAAGTAGGCTGATATTCTTTTACGATGTGAGCCCATAACATACGGGCCGCACGGAACTTGGCAATCTCCATAAAGTAATTGGAGCTGATACCGAAGTTGAATTTGATTTTTCTGGCAGCCAATCCTGAAGGAATACCTGCTTCTACCAACTGGTTCAAGTATTCGTTACCCCAAGCCAGCGCATAGCCTAACTCCTGTGAGATATAGGCTCCGGCATTGTTCAGTGACAAAGCATCTACTGCAATACAACGATATTGAGGTAGAACAGATAATGTTTCGACCAATTCTTTGGCAGTAGAGGCGAAGTTACTCATGTCTTTACCCTTACTCAACATCTTTTCCATCGGGTCGTATTGTACGGAACCTACCAGTTTAGTGAGATCGTATCCTTTCTTTTGGAAGTAATCGACTAATAATTTAGCCAGTTCTACCGTATGTCCTTGACAAGTAGAGAAGTTCAATTCTACACATTCCGCACATATATCGTTTAATAAAGTTTCGATATATTCGGCACCCAGGTCTTTTGCTTTGAGTTTGAATCCTAATGAATCCACTCCCTTATTCAAAATATCCAAGGCTTTAGCATTCGCTTCTTTAGCATCGGTCACTTTGATGTCTTGACGGATGTACCAAGTGTTGTCATTCTTTTTTGTTCCTCTCAAGTAAGGATATGTTCCCGGAAGTGCGTCGGTGGTTTTGAGTCCTTCCAGATCTTCCTGTCGGTAAAAAGGCTTCACCTTAAATCCCTCGTTGGTTTTCCATACGAGCTTCTTTTCAAAGTCGGCGCCTTTCAGGTCTACCGTGATTTTGTCCATCCATTCTTGCGTAGAGACGGGAGCAAAATCTGAAAAGAGTTTTTCTTTACTATCTGCCATAGTTTATTATACATTAAGATTAATAAAATGTCGGTATTTTGTTTATAATCACGCAAAGATATGTAATTCTCTGTGAACTCAAACTAATTTTAGTGATTTTTTAGGTTGTGTTCGGGCCTCGAAGTGTCGTTTTGTCAAGAGTGAACAAAGCTGACCCTATTGGTTGCAAAGTCGGAGTGGCAAAAGGTTATTTTCCTCTTTTGCCTTCAATACTTGCAACGGATTAAATTTATTACCTTAAATATTGGTTTAAAATTGCATAAATAACTAATTTTGCAGCCTAATTACAAAAAACTATTAATTGAAGGTATGGATTGGTTGCAAAGTCTGTTATTTGATGAAAACTCTATCGCGCACATTGTGTTGCTTTATTCATTTGTAATAGCGGTGGGAGTGTTGTTGGGAAAAATTAAAGTATTCGGTGTCTCTCTGGGAGTTACCTTTGTTTTGTTTGCCGGCATTTTGGCCGGTCATTTCGGGTTTACCGGGAATGGGGCTATCTTGAATTTTATACAGGATTTCGGATTGATTTTATTTGTGTTCTGTATCGGTTTGCAGGTGGGGCCCTCTTTCTTCTCTTCGTTTAAGAAAGGAGGTATTACCATGAATATGATCGCCGTAGGCATTGTTGTGCTGAATATTGCAGTAGCGCTTGTGCTGTATTATTCTCTTGGAGGACGGGTGGAGATGTCAATGATGGTGGGTATCCTTTGCGGTGCGGTTACCAATACGCCCGGACTTGGTGCTGCCAACGAGGCGTTGAGCCAGTTGCAGTACAATGGACCGGAGATTGCTATGGGATATGCCTGTGCTTACCCGTTAGGCGTTATCGGTATAATAGGTTCTATTATTGCTATACGTTATATATGCCGGGTGAATTTTAGGAAAGAAGAGGAACAGCTTCAAGATGAAGAAGCGGCAAATCCCCACATGAAGCCTCATATGATGCATTTGGAAATGCACAACGATGCGCTGGAAGGAAAAACATTGTTGCAGGTAAAGAATTTCTTGGGACGAGAATTTGTTTGTTCACGTATCCTTCAGCATGGGCATGTAAGTATTCCGCGTGCCGATACAGTGTTTCACATGGGAGACCAGTTGTTTATTGTGTGCGCCGAAGATGATGCGGAAGCTATTATTGCTTTTATCGGACCGAAAATCGAGGTAGATTGGGAAAAGCAGGACACTCCGATGGTATCGCGTCGTATTTTGGTAACCCAGTCGAATATGAATGGTAAAACATTGGGTGAGATGCATTTTAGCAGTATGTATGGGGTGAATGTAACCCGTGTTAATCGTTCCGGTATGGATTTATTCGCCAACCGTAATCTGACGCTTCAAGTGGGCGACCGTGTAATGGTGGTAGGTCCGCAAGATGCGGTAGAGCGTGTGGCAGCTAAGATGGGTAACTCATTGAAACGTCTTGATCATCCGAATATCGTTACTATTTTTGTCGGTATCTTTGTGGGAATATTGTTCGGCAGTTTGCCGATAATGGTTCCGGGCATGCCGACTCCGGTGAAGCTGGGTTTGGCCGGCGGTCCGTTGATTGTTGCGATCCTTATCGGCCGATTCGGATATAAAGTGAAATTGGTTACGTATACCACGATGAGTGCAAACCTGATGTTGCGTGAAATAGGTATTGTATTGTTTCTTGCAAGTGTCGGTATCAAGGCCGGCGGCAACTTTGTGCAGACGGTGGTAGAAGGAGATGGGTTGCTTTATGTCGGATGCGGTTTCCTCATTACCGTGCTCCCGTTGCTTATTATGGGAACCATAGCGCGTTTGCGGTATAAACTCAACTATTTTACGTTAATGGGACTGATTGCCGGTAGCAATACGGACCCTCCCGCTTTGGCTTATTCAAATCAAACGGCTGGAAACGATGCCCCGGCGGTGGGATATTCTACGGTATATCCGTTGTCAATGTTCCTGCGTATTCTTACCGCACAATTATTGATTCTGATATTAGCAAACTGATATTGCTTAACGGGAAGTTGAAGATTGAAAGCTGGATATTTCCTATGCGGATATGGTTATCGGCAAGGCATGTTCCGGCATCAATTTCCAACTTTCTTTTTTTTGTCGCTTCGGAAGAAACGCTTCTTTAGTTCTCCGGAATTAACTTAATAAAATTCTTAATTAAATATGATTTCAATAGATGGCCTTGCCGTTGAATTCGGCGGAACCACACTTTTTAGCGATATATCCTTTGTAATTAACGAGAAAGACCGTATCGCCCTGATGGGAAAGAACGGAGCGGGTAAAAGTACTTTGCTTAAGATTCTGGCAGGCGTGCGCCAACCTACGCGCGGAAAAGTTTCTGCTCCGAAGGACTGCGTGATAGCTTATCTTCCGCAACATTTGATGACGGAAGACGGGCGGACGGTATTTGAAGAAGCTTCGCAGGCTTTTTCCCATCTGCATGCTATGGAGGCCGAGATAGAACAGATGAACAAGGAATTGGCGGAACGTACTGATTACGAAAGCGATTCGTATATGGAACTTATCGAGAAAGTGGCTTCTATGAGTGAGAAGTTCTATGCTATAGACCTTACTCATTTCGAAGAAGATGTGGAGAAAACATTACTCGGATTAGGTTTTGAACGTACTGATTTTAATCGCCAGACAAGCGATTTCAGCGGCGGATGGCGAATGCGTATCGAACTGGCCAAATTGTTGTTGCAGAATCCGGATGTGCTGTTGCTCGATGAGCCGACTAATCACTTGGATATCGAGTCTATCCAATGGCTGGAGGATTTCCTTATTAATAATGGTAAGGCAGTGATGGTTATCAGTCACGACCGCAAGTTTGTCGACAACATCACTACCCGTACTATCGAGGTAACTATGGGACGCATCTATGATTATAAGGTGAACTATTCGCAATATCTGCAACTTCGCAAAGAACGCCGGGAGCAGCAGCAGAAACAGTATGAAGACCAGCAGAAGATGATTCAGGAAACGAAGGACTTTATCGAACGCTTCAAGGGTACTTACAGTAAAACCCTGCAAGTGCAGAGCCGGGTGAAGATGCTGGAAAAGCTGGAACTTGTGGAGGTGGATGAAGAAGATACGTCAGCTTTGCGGCTGAAATTCCCGCCTTCGCCCCGTAGCGGCAACTATCCCGTAATTATGGAAGGGGTAGGCAAGGCTTATGGCGACCATGTCGTGTTCAAGAATGCATCGCTAACCATCGAACGTGGCGATAAAGTGGCTTTTGTCGGACGGAACGGTGAGGGTAAATCGACCTTGGTGAAGTGTATCATGAACGAGATAGAACATGAGGGAACATTGACGTTGGGACATAACGTACAGATTGGTTACTTTGCCCAAAACCAAGCTTCTTTGTTGGATGAAAACCTGACCGTGTTCCAGACTATCGATGATGTGGCAAAAGGGGATATCCGCAATAAAATACGCGACTTGCTCGGTGCTTTCATGTTCGGCGGCGAAGAGAGTACAAAGAAAGTGAAGGTTCTTTCCGGAGGTGAACGTACCCGCCTGGCCATGATTAAGTTACTGCTAGAGCCCGTTAACCTATTGATTCTTGACGAGCCTACCAACCACCTGGATATGAAGACCAAAGATATTCTGAAACAAGCGTTATTGGATTTTGACGGTACGCTGATCGTTGTTTCGCATGACCGTGACTTTTTAGATGGTTTGGTAACGAAAGTCTATGAGTTCGGTCATCAACGTGTACGCGAACATCTTTGCGGTATCTATGAATTCTTGGAAACCAAGAAGATGGAATCCTTGCAAGAATTGGAGAAGAAATCCAATTGAACTATATAAAAAATAGGAAACGGGGGCTTGGAAATAAGTCCCCGTTAAACTTTACATTTTGTCTCTATACACGATGATAACGTAGATAGCGCAACCTCCCCACGTAGATAGTTCTAGCTTGTGACGTAGACAGCGCAACCTCCCGATGTAGACAGCTCTATCTCCTAACGCTGTGAAACGTATTTGAAGAAATACCACATTATTAGTTGCGTCCCGCCACATTATTAGTTATGCCTCACCATATTAAGAGTTACAGGAAGCGTTCTGTCTTATAATAAGATTGAACCGGCAATTCGAACTTTTATCTTGACGAAAGGAAATAGTTGAAGCCTGATTTAACTTATTTCGAGTATGGGGTTTACAGAGGATAGAGGCTTGTTTATTTTACATTGTTTAGTAGAAATACAAATATATATTGATCTTTGTTTGGATATGTTATTCTTTATCTTTTAATTTGTTCACAGCTAATCTCTGATTTCTTTTTATAAGATAAATTTCCCTAGACGTTAAGCCTTATTTATAGTATGGTTTTATGGATTGTCAGGTATATATAATTTTGAAATGAGTGTTATGAAGAAATCTTTATTGTTTTTATTTTTTGCGTTTATGAGTATGGTGCTTAATGCGCAAGTTGTAAGAGGTCGTGTGATTGATAGTACGGGGGAACCGATTATCGGAGCCTGCATCATAGAAAAAGGAACTGTTAATGGTACGATTACAGATATAGATGGGTATTTTTCTCTATAGGTTAGTATATCTCCTACTGCATTGATTATTTCATATATAGGATATCGGACCGTGGAAGTTAAGCCTGTTTATGCAGGTAAATATTACACAATAACATTGAAGGAAGATGTAGTTTTGTTAGAATCCAGCTGGCCTAGTCTTACCCGTACATATGCAAAACATAATATACTTTAATCATACAACATTATGAGACTTCCGCTTTTCATAATTCAGGGTTTGTGCGTATTGTTATTTTGCTGTATGCCAAAACTTTTTGCTCAAAGTGTGACGCCTGGCGATTCCATAAAAATAAAGAGCAAGGAGCCTAAATATGGTAAGGTCTCTATATTGGTAAGTACCACCATACTATTACAGAATCGGGAAAGTCTTAAAGTTTTTTTGGTTTGCAGTAATGATACAATAAATAATGGATATGAAAAGCTGGAAGGTTTCTTGTTCGAAAAAGTCCCTGTAGGTGTAGCTCGGGCTTATGTATGGGCTGATGGTTTCGTGACCGATTCCGATACTTTAACTGTCAGGGAAGGTGAACTGACAAAAAAAAGTATGTATCTGACCGACCGTGTACTTCAACTCAAAGCTGTAATGGTAAAAGGACATACTCCGGCGATGGTATATCGAGGAGATACCATCCGTTTTAATCCTAATAATCTGAATCTCTCGGATGATGATATGGTACGGACTATTCTGGAACAAATGCCGGGAGTGAAAATCACGGATGGCGGAATCAATGTGATGGGAAAGGAGGTAGAAAAAACGTATGTGGACGGGAAGAAGATATTTGGCGAGAATCCAATGACGGCGGTCGACCATGTGCAGGCTACGGATGTGTTGAATATTTATGCTTATGATGAGGACGAGCGTAAAGAACAGATTAAAAAAAATAGGAGGGGGCGCCGTCGGAGAGTGTTGAATATAGAAACCAAGAGTAAGATGATTAATTCATCGGACGGAAATATGTTGGTAGGCGCCGGAGGAAATATGGGTAAGCAGGAACTTTCCAGTCATGATGTACGCTATGTAGCGGGCGGATGTTTTAATTTCTTTTCCGAACAGATGCTGCTTTCCATCAATGCGATGCACAACAATGAAAATGTGGCGACGAATAATTCGCAAATGTTTTTGCGTTCAAATAATCCTTCTCCGATTTATAGCGTGAATAGTTTTGCCGGATTTAATTTATCTCGCCGCTGGGAGGAGACGCCAGGCTATTTTAAGGAAATAAGGGGAGGTTATCAATTCTCTCGAAAAGCTTCGGAAAACAATCAGCAAGAAGAACGGGATTATTATCCTACTGAAAGTTTTAATCAACGTTCGTATAAAAGCCATAATTATACTGCAGATCGTAAGAATGAGCATGCCGCGAATATAGGTTTTGGCCTGAATGATAAAAAGTGGGGACAGTTGAATATTGATTATTCGTTTTCTACCGATCATATTGGGAGGGAAGCTCAACAGAAAATTGAGAATCGGGTGGAAGAAGTAATATCTACAGCCCTGTTAAATCAACAAATTCGAAATAAAAAACAAAAAATGTATGGAACGTTGTCCTGGTTAAAGTTTATAGGAGACTTGCAATATACATTAGATGTGAAATATGATCATCAAACATCGGATGAAACAGAACACCGGGAAAACCGTATGGGGAATGCGGCTCAAGAAAATTTGCAGGAAGTATTGCTTATTCCATCGGATGAATTGGGAAATAAGTGGCAGGTGAGGTCGGAGCTGCAATGGAACTTAGCTCGTAAGGATGATTTTTTTCAGCGATATATTAAAGTGGGGTATGAGTGGAATCAAGACAACCGCCATATTCATCGGTTGGCATGGAACAAACTTACCGGTGAACCGGATGAAACCAATACGTATAGTTATCGTAGCCAATTGACTCATCACACTGTTCAAGTGGAAATACTGCCGTTAAATACCGATAAATTCAATATGATATTAGGAGGAGGATGGCAACATGCTATTGTGGAAGATCAAAAGAAAACATTATTGGCAGGGAGTCAAAATATATTCAATGTTCCGGTGGCAGAGATTCTGGTAGGAACAGGAGAGGGGAATATGAAGAAATTCTCCGTAGACTTAAATTATAAGGTGAATGCACAATTGCCCAATGTGGTGCAACTCCGTTCGGAAATGTCTAATTCCAATCCTTA
>UMKF01008441.1_pt1 | contig 15142 bp, 9 predicted proteins | sample 1966251 | NCBI WGS metagenome assembly UMKF01 (sample SAMEA4836171, study PRJEB28245) | human gut metagenome | biome: gut microbiome; material: fecal sample | place: Denmark | collected 2008
ATATCTTCGAAGCCACCGAAGCCCTGACCGCCCTGGCCGAATCCGCCAAAGCCGCCAAACCCTCCGAAGCCGCCCTGGCCGAAACCGGCACCGGAACCGGCAGCATTGCCGTTCTGGAATGCTGCCGGACCGAACTGGTCGTACTGGGCGCGTTTCTGTTTATTCGACAGGACGCTGTACGCTTCGTTGATTTCCTTGAATTTTTCTTCGGCTGCCTTCGGGTTGTCCGGGTTGCGGTCCGGATGGTATTTGAGCGCTAATTTCTTGAACGCTTTTTTGATTTCTGCGTCGCTGGCGTCTTTGGGAACGCCAAGGACTTCATAATAATCTCTTTTACTCATGGTGGGCAGCCCCTCTTATCTATCTTACTTCTTGTCGTCGTCGACTACGGTGTAATCGGCATCGACTACTTTTTCATCTTTCTGGCCGTCGCTCTGAGCCTGCTGTGCACCGGCCTGGGCACCTGCCTGCTGCTGAGCCTGCTGGGCAGCGTCAGCGTTCTTGTACATTTCGCTGGTCAGGTCATAGAGCGGTTTGGTCAAGGCTTCGGAAGCGGCTTTGATCTTATCCGTATCGTCGGTCTTCATGGCTTCTTTCAAGGCAGCGATCTTATCTTTGATTTCCGAAACTTTAGAAGCATCGGCTTTGTCGCCCATATCCTTGATGGTCTTTTCGGCCTGGTAAATGAGGGAGTCCGCGTTGTTCTTGGCTTCGATGCCTTCTTTACGTTTCTTGTCTTCCGCTTCGTGAGCTGCAGCTTCTTTGACCATGCGGTCGATTTCGCTCTTATCGAGGCCCGACGAAGATTTGATGGTGATTTTCTGTTCCTTGCCCGTACCGAGGTCTTTGGCCGAAACGTTTACGATACCGTTAGCATCGATGTTGAAGGTGACTTCGATACGAGGTACTCCACGGGGAGCAGCCGGGATACCTGTCAGTTCGAAACGGCCGAGGGTCTTGTTGTCAGCAGCCATTTCACGTTCGCCCTGGAGGACGTGGACGTCAACGGACGGCTGGTTATCGACAGCCGTCGAGAAGACCTGGCTGCCGGATGTCGGGATGGTCGTGTTGCGGTCGATGATCTTGGTGAAGACGCCGCCGAGGGTTTCAATGCCCAGGGAAAGCGGAGTGACATCGAGGAGCAGGACGTCTTTGACATCGCCGACGAGGACACCGGCCTGGATAGCTGCGCCGATAGCAACACATTCATCGGGGTTGACGCCTTTGCTCGGTTCTTTGCCGAGGATGGATTTGATAGCTTCCTGGACAGCCGGGATACGGCTGGAACCGCCGACGAGGATGATCTTGTCGATTTCGTCGATGGTGAAGCCCGAGTCAGCAATCGCTTTCTTCGTCGGTTCCATCGTAGCCTGGACGAGGTCTTCCGTCAATTCGTTGAATTTAGCACGGGTCAAGGTCAAATCGAGGTGTTTCGGGCCCGTAGCATCGGCCGTGATGAACGGCAGGTTGATGTTGGTCGAGAGGACCGTGGACAATTCGATCTTGGCTTTTTCAGCAGCTTCTTTGAGGCGCTGTTCAGCCATCTTATCCTGCGAGAGGTCGATACCCGTTTCTTTCTTAAATTCGCTAATCATCCATTCCATGACTTTGTTATCGAAGTCATCGCCGCCGAGGTGGGTGTTGCCGTTGGTAGCCTTTACTTCAAAGACGCCATCGCCGAGTTCGAGGATGGAAACATCGAAAGTGCCGCCGCCGAGGTCGAAGACGAGGATCTTGCCGTCGCCGCCTTTATCAAGGCCGTAAGCGAGGGCAGCTGCCGTCGGTTCGTTGACGATACGGAGAACGTCGAGGCCGGCGATCTTGCCAGCATCTTTCGTAGCCTGGCGCTGGCCGTCGTTGAAGTATGCCGGAACGGTGATGACAGCCTGCGTGACTTTTTCGCCGAGGTAGCTTTCAGCGTCTTCCTTCAATTTCTGAAGAATCATTGCCGAGATTTCCTGCGGTGTATATTTCTTGCCCTGAATGTCTACGGTGTAATTTTCACCCATGTGACGTTTGATGGACGAAATGGTGTTTTCCGGGTTGGATACGGCCTGGCGTTTTGCCAACTGACCGACGAGGCGTTCGCCCGTCTTGGAGAAGCCTACGACAGACGGTGTGAGGCGAGAGCCTTCCGTATTCGTGATGACCGTAGGTTCGCCGCCTTCCATGACAGCTACTACGGAGTTCGTTGTACCTAAGTCAATACCAATAACTTTACTCATAAAAGATTCCTCCAATCTTATTTAAAACGATGGTTAACCGTTGAATGCAACTTTTACCATGGCCGGACGCAATGTCTTGTCACCCAGGAGATAGCCTTCCTGGAGGACTTCTACGACGACATCGTCATCGTATTCGTCACTGGGCACGCGCATGACGGCCTGATGATAATTGGGGTCGAAAGGTTTGCCGACGGCATCGATCTTGGTGACCCCTTCCTTTTCCAGGACGCCCAGGAGCTGTTTATAAATCATTTCATAGCCGTCGATGAAGGATTTCACATCATCTGCCACCTGGTCCTGCGGGACCTGCAAGGCCCGTTCGAAATTATCGATGACCGGCAGGATGCTACTGATGACGTCCATCTTGACGACTTCTGAAATCTGGAGCTTTTCAGCAGCTGTGCGCTTTTTATAGTTGGCAAAATCTGCCTGGAGCCGGACGAACTGCTGCTGGAGCTTGGCGGCCTTTTCGGCGTCTGCGCTGGCAGCTTCGTCTTTGGCATCCGGTGCCTTTTGATCGGCACTTTCATCTGCCGCAGCTTCCTTGGCTTCGTCTGCCTTTTCTTTGGCAGCGTCTTCGACGACTTTTTCTGCGTCGTCTTTCAACACTGTGTCTTTTTCTTCTTTATTTTCTTTATTACTCATGTCTGTGTACCCCTCCCTACTTATCGTCGTGGTAATGCGCCAGCATATGTGTCACATGCTGTTTCATGAAATCCAAGAGACCGATAATCTTAGCATACTCCATACGGGCTGGTCCCAAGACGGCCAGCTTGCCGAGGACTACATCATGGTCGGTAAAGGTCGCTTCAATGATACTGCAATCATTGATAGGCGATAACTTCGCTTCTTCGCCGATGCGGACCGTAACGGCCTCGCCTTCGCCTTCGTCGTGAAGGAGATTGGCGACGACATCCTGTTCTTCCAGCATGGTAAAGAGGCTCTTGGCCTTGTCGACATCTTTAAATTCCGGTTTATTCAGAAGTTCCATGGTCCCGCCTTTATAGAACTGCTGTCCCTTGTGGAAGGCCCGTCCCATGGACCGGAATGCCAGGCGGTATAATTCGACATCATCGACGATGGTCTCGTGAAAGGCTTCGATGGCCTTTTCATCGATATGGTCTATGGCCATGCCGGCCAGGTAATTGGTCAGCCGCTGGGCGATGATGTTCAAATCGTCCAGGCTGGCACCGGCCGGTCTGGGGTAAAGGCAGTTCTCTACCTGCCCCGTATCGGTGACGACGATCATGATGGCCCGGCGGTCATCAAGCGGTAAGAAGCGGATGTACTTCAGCTTGGAATTGAGCCGCTGTGACGCCATGACCAGGGTGACGTTGTGGGTGATCCTGGCCAGTAACTTGGCCGTCGACTGAAAGATCTGGTCGACGCTGCTCACTTTATCCTGGAACCAGGCCCGGACGAATTGCTTTTCTGCGTCCGTGATCTTCGTCGGCTTGAGCAGGCAGTCGACGTAAAAGCGGTATCCCTTCAGCGACGGGATGCGGCCAGACGACGTGTGAGGCTGTTCCAGGTAGCCCATCATTTCCAAATCGAACATTTCGTTGCGAATCGTCGCGGCACTGACGCCTAAGTCATACTTGCGGGCAATCGTTCTCGACCCGACAGGTTCGGCAGAGGAGATGTAATCCTGAATAATGGCCTGCAGTATTTTTTGTTTTCGTGCATCCAAATCCATCGTACTCACCTTCTGCTCATTTGACTATTCTTAGCAGTCTGACTATTTGACCTCTAAGACTATATATAAGATAGCATGGAGAATATGTTTTGTCAAGAGAATATAAGTCAAAAAGTCAAATTAATTGCAAAAAAAGACGCTGTCCCATAAAGACAGCGCCCTTTTATGTCGATTCTTCGTCGTATGGAATTAGAAAGGATTAACCCATCGCTTTCAGCGCTTCGATGGCGTCGAGATTGCCTGTGGCAGCGGCTTTTTGATACCACGCTTTGGCCTTGGCCGTATCGGCAGCTACACCCAGGCCTTTGGCGTACATATCGCCTAAGTAGACCATGGCCGGCGCGCCGACGTGATCGGTCCGCTGTGCCGCCTTTTCATAGAGGCTCTTAGCTTTGGTATAATCCTGTTTGACGCCTTTCCTCTGTTCGTAGCACTGGCCCAGGAGATACATGCTGGTAATATCGCCTTGTTCCTGCGCTTTAGTATACCATTGAGCCGCCTGGGCATCGCTCTGCTTGACGCCCCAGCCATGGGCCGCCATGAGGCCTAAGTAGCGGCCGGCTTTCATATTGCCGTCGGCCCAGGCTTTCTGGAAGCATTGGCGGGCGACATCGTAGTCTGTCGCGCCATCCTGGCCGTACAAGTAGGCAATGCCCGTATTGAGCAGGGCTCGTCCGGCCGGGTTCCCCTTAGGACCATGGCCCTTTTCGCCCTGCTGGGCTGCCCCCTGGGCCGGAGCCGTCTGTTTCAGGACATCTTTGGCTTTTGTCTGAGCAAAGAGCCAATCCCGGATGCCTTCGATATTGTAGGCAAAGGACCACGTGTACATATGGCTGCCGCCTTGGAAGACCGTATAGTTAATCGGTGCCTGCTGATCTTCCATGACCCGCATCATCTGTTCAAAGACAGGCGTCCCGCCCGTGCTGTCCCACATACGGCTGCGGGCGACGACAGCGCCATCCTTTTCCCACAAGGCCGTCGCTTCATTCATGCCGGGGAAGGCTTTCGTATCGCCTTGGCAGACCGTAATCCAAAGATTCTTGTCCTTCAGTTTTTCCATTTCCTGCGTATCCCACTGGCAGGCGACGAGATACTGACCAGCAAAGAGGTCCGGATACGCGTCGCTAATGGCAATGTTGGCCATACCGCCCTGGGACTGGCCGGTCCCGTAGATGCGGTCCTTGTCGACACGGTACTTATGGGATACATCGAGGATGAGGTCCGTCACCAGCGTCAGTCCTTTCGTCCACTGATGCGTATCCGTCGTCATCATGCCGATCGAGCGGATAAGGTCTTCCGTATACTGCGGTGCCAAGACGATGGCCGGATGCTTAGCCTGTTCTTCCGGCGTCGCCCAGACGATAGCCCCGTTGCCCTGATAAAGGACCGCCTTAGGGTCATTGATATTGGCACTGGCATCGGCAATAAAGACGACCATAGGATAAGTTTTGGTCTTGTCAGCGTCGTAACCTTTCGGCAAGTACAGATTATAGGGCATTTCATAGCCCGTAGCCGGGTCCTTATATAGATAAGTCTGAAAAGCATCCTTGACGGCATCGACTGTCTTATCCGCTGTCAGCGCAGCCGTCGTCGGGCCGTATGCCGTGCCGTCTGTGGCATAGACCGTCCCGGTCTGGCTGACGGAGACACTCAGATCCGGTGCCTTACGGTCCGAATACATAGGCGCATCGCCGCCATTCAGGGCATTAGCCCCTTCTTTATCCTTATCGCCTTGGTCCGCTTTGGGCTTGTTCTGGGAAGCTGCCGTCGGCAACGGCGTAGCCGGATGAACCAGGCTGACAATGACGTAATCCCCTGTTTTCCCGGTCTGCGCCGTTTCCGGTACATCGTTGGTGTAGACCTTGTCAATGGTCTTGCCGGCGACGGTGAAGTCCGACGTCTTCAGGCGGCTGGCATCTATCGGCTTGGGATAATGGAGGGCCACAGCCGAGACGCTTTTGCCATCGCCATAGACCGTGCTCAAGCCTGTCACATCGCGAATAGAAGACTGCGCTGCCGGCACGGCTGTCGTCGCCGTCACAGCGGATTGACTCAAGCCTTCAACTGCCGGTACCGCCCAGACAGGGGCCGTCAGGCTGAGGGCACAGCACAATACAGCCAGCGCGGGAATATGTTTACCTTTCATGAAGAGGTCACCTCGAATTGAATTTTTTTGCAATTCATTATACCACGCCTGGTTAGCCTTCTTGTGGCCGTTGTGACACAATTTGATGGAGACTCGTGGCTCGTGGTTCTCCTAGTCACGGACAACGGAAAAGGACCTGCCGCACAGCGACAGGCCCTTTCTCTATTAGGAGTCAAACAATGGAATTATTTACCTTCAAACGTTGCTTTGCGTTTTTCGCAGAAAGCAGCCATGCCTTCCTTCTGGTCAGCCGTGGAGAAGCAGAGGCCGAAGACTTCAGCTTCATAAGCGATACCGGTTACGACGTCGCAGTTGATGCCGCGGTTGATGGCAGCTTTGGAGAGCTGTACTGCAATAGGAGCGTTCTTAGCGATCTTCTTAGCCAATTTAACAGCAGCCGGCATCAGTTCTTCCTGCGGGAAGACTTCGTTGACCAAGCCGATAGCTTTTGCTTTTTCAGCGTCGATCATGCCGCCCGTGTAGATGAGTTCTTTAGCGTGGCCGCGGCCTACGACACGGGTCAGGCGCTGCGTGCCGCCAAAGCCCGGAGTGATGCCCAGGCCGACTTCCGGCTGGCCGAATTTAGCGTTTTCAGCTGCATAGCGGATATCGCAAGCGCAGGAGAGTTCGCAGCCGCCGCCGAGAGCGAAGCCGTTGATAGCTGCGATGACAGGCTGCGGCAGGTTTTCGATTTCCGTGAAGACGTTCTGACCGAACTGGCCCCATTCGCGGCCTTCAGCAGCGTTCTTGGAAGCCATTTCTTTGATGTCAGCGCCAGCGACGAAGGATTTAGCGCCTGCGCCGGTGATGATGACGACTTTGATAGCTTTATCAGCTGCAATCTTTTCAACGACGTCTTTCAATTCGCTGACCGTAGCCTGGTTCAAAGCGTTCAGAGCCTTCGGGCGATTGATCGTAATCGTTGCAATACCGTCTTCTACAGCAAAAAGAATGTTCTGGTAATCCATGAGAAAAACCTCCTAAAACATATAATAGTATAGTAATAATATGTATAACAGGACGCCCCTCCCCTATGGGGACCCAGCTTCCAGACCGCCCCTGTCGGCTGGGACAGACGTACTGCCGATACGCGTATGAGATTCTAAAAATAATACGGGGTGTGAAAGTCACGCCCCGTATTCGATTAGCAGATTGCTAACTTATTTCGTGTAATCGTAGAAGCCTTTGCCAGTCTTACGGCCGAGGTAACCTGCCTGGACATATTTCTTGAGCAATGCGCAAGGACGATATTTCGGATCGCCGAAGCCATCATAGAGGACTTCCATGACATGGAGAACGACGTCGTTACCGATAAGGTCGCACAGAGCCAGAGGTCCCATCGGATGGTTGAAGCCGAGTTTGCAGACGTTATCGATATCTTCTTTGGAAGCAACACCTTCCATCAAAGCCTGGATAGCTTCGTTCAGCATCGGGATGACGATACGGTTGCCAGCGAAGCCCGGGAAGTCGTTGACTTTAACCGGCGTTTTGCCGAGGTCTTTCGAGAGTTTGTCGATCTTGTCGTACGTTTCTTCGGAAGTAGCGATGCCGTTGATGACTTCGATCAATTTCATGACAGGAGCCGGGTTGAAGAAGTGCATGCCGATGACTTTGTCCGGGCGTTTCGTAGCTGCGCCGATCTGAGTGATAGCCAGGGACGAAGTGTTGGATGCGAGGATCGTGTGTTCCGGGCAGAGTTCGTCGAGTTCTTTGAAGATAGCCGATTTGATCTTCAAGTCTTCGATAGCTGCTTCAACGACGAGGTCGATGTCTTTCATGTTATCAGCCGTACGGGTTACGAAGCCAGAAACGCGAGCCATGGTTGCGTCTTTGTCTTCCTGGGTCATTTTGCCTTTGGAGACCTGTTTGGTCAGCTGTTTTTCGATTTTAGCTTTGCCGCCAGCGATGAATTCGTCTTTAATATCGTTCAAGACGACGTCCCAGCCGTGCGTAGCGAAAACCTGGGCAATGCCCGAACCCATTGTACCTGCACCAATAACCATTACTTTACTCATATTTAACTCCTCCTTCGTCGCGTGATTTTTTTCACTAGATTTCTCTAAAAAAAATCACGCACGTTCTAAATAAGATTCACTGCTTACACTGATAGTATACCACACTTCCCAAAAAAATCCACTAAAAAACGGCACTTTTTTCATTTTTTCACATTTATGGCATGCGTTTTATGCAATAATCAAGAAGTCAAATTACTTCTCCGCATTATTCAATACAATTGCCTCATAGGTGTATGTGACGTTATGAACTTACATCATAGGAGATACTTCTATTTTTCACAAAGTGCATGGATGGCGATTCCCTCTGGGAATCACAGGCCACCGCGACATCAAAGATGTCGCTCCGCAGGGGCCGTCCCAAAGGGCGGTTTGCAGAGAAAACCTTCAAATTTAAAGCCATCCGCTAACAACTAACTGCTAGCCACTAACAACTTTAAAGGGCTTGTCGTCGTGCGACAAGCCCTTTTTGAGTTTGAAGTTAAGAGCAACCTCTCAGTCAGCTTCACTGACAGCTCTCCTATGAGGAGAGCCGGGCGCCGCCCTTCGGATAGCGTTGTTCACGGGATTCAGGCGGGCCGCCTTATCAGGACGGCCCCTACGAAAAACCCCCAATCGGGACCATTTTTACGAGTCGAGGGTCATCCAAGGCGATCTTGTCCCTTTGAGGCTCTGCCGTGCAACGGCCCCTACGAACCACGAGCCACGAGCTACGACTCACAAAGCTCCGTTCAGGGCTTTGAGCAGGCCTTCGCGTTTTTCGTAGGCCTTGCGGTACGTAGCCGTATGGCCTTCATCGGGCACATACGTCGCTTTGACTTCCAGCTGGCGCTGGAGGGCCTGTTTGAGGTCCGGGACATCGCCTGCGGCGTAGGCGGCGACGATGCAGTTGGTCGGGACGGCACCGCCGGCGACTTTCAGGGTCACGACTTTCGTATCCAGCATGTCGGCCTTGATCTGGTTCCACAGTTCGTCGCGGCTGCCGCCTTCGGTGATGGTCAGCTGGGTCAGGTCGATGCCGGCCTTGCGGTAGCGGTCGGTGATTTCCATGTAGTCGTAGCCGATGCCTTCGAGGACGCAGCGCCACATAGCGCCCTGGTCGGAATCGAGGGTCAGGCCCGTGAAGGTTCCGCGGACGTTGGGATAGTCCCCATTGCCGCCGGTCAGGTAGGGAATGAACATGGCGCCGTCGCAGCCGGGCTGATGGCGCTTGGCCAGTTCGTCCAGGGTCCCGTAGTAATCATCGCCTTCTTCGCGGGCGATGCTGTCCTTGAACCAGCGCAGGGCCAGGCCGCCCGTGCGGACCATGCCCCAGTAGAAATACGTCCCCGGCAGGGTGCCGGAGTTGAAAATGAGGTTGCTCCCCGGCACGGACAGTTCCGGGATGATGCCGTCGGTGGCGGCGCAGAACATGGCACACGTTCCGGCGACGTCGACAGCGCGGCCCGCTTCCAGGATGCCGCTGCCCATCATGGATTCCATCGTATCGCCGGCGCCGGCGCAGATGGGGATGCCTGCGGGGAAGCCCGTTTCCATGGCATCTTCTTCACAGAGCGTGCCGATAATGTCCCAAGGCTTTACGATGCGCGGCATATAGCGTTCAGGAATACCCAGAATTTCCAGCTGCTGAGGCGACCATTTCTTCTGGACTACATCATAGCCCAGGCCCCAGCCGGACATGGCGCCCCAGTCGATGAAGGCGTCTTCCCCTTTGAGGCCGGCCAGGTGCATGAGGACATACGGGCAGTTGTGGACGAACTTGACGCCCTTTTCCTGCCAAGCCGGGATGTTCTTCATGAACCAGCGGGCGAACATGGCCGGGAACATGATGTTCGGTTCGGCATTGCCTGTTTCTTTCCCCCAGATAGCGAGTTTCTTCGCCTTCAAGGCTTCCACGTCGTCGGCCGTGCGGCTGTCGAGGTAATTGACATAAGGCGTGATGGCGTTGCCGTCGGCGTCGATGCCGGCGATGCCGCAGATGATCCCGTCGCCCATAATGGCCCGGACTTTCTTTACGTCCCAGCCCTTTTCCTCCATCTGGCGGCTGCACGAAGCCATGCACTGCTTGATGAGGCGGTAATATTCATCGACGTCCATCTGGACCCAGCCCGGATGGGGATAGGCCAGATGCGTCTTGGCCGTGTCCATGGCCAGGCAGTGCTGGTCCTCGTCATAGACGGCGACTTTGACGCTCTGCGTGCCGGCGTCGAAACCGAGATAATACTTGTCACTCATGGGTAACACATCCTTTCCGTTCACCCGCGGCAGTCCTTTACCATCCCGCCAAGGCGGCTCACGAGGCCCGTCGTCGATTCATTCGGCTTGGGAAAACGGCGCAGGGCGGTCATGGCTTCGACATAACAGAAGAACTCTTCCATGGCCGTCTCGATCCGCCCCAGGGTCTGGCCGTCGATGTGCTCGATGAGGGCCAGGTCGTGCTGTTCATAGCGGTTGATGTAGCCGTAGAGCGAACAAAACGTACCGGGCCGCTTGGTGTAGGAACAGAAAAAGCAGTATTCCACCATAGCGTCGCATTTCTTGAGCGTATCCTGCCGTTCGACGCCGGCAAATTCCTGCCGTTCCTGGATGATCGTCTTGATCCAGTTGTTCAAGACGCCTTCGAAGAAAGCGAACAAGGAAAGGAGCGCCGCCCGGTAATAGCGCCGGGCCAGGAACGTCCCTTTCTTGGTCCCCTTCTCCTGCTGCATAGCAGCCCGTTTCTTAAATGTACAATAATCCTTCCACAACTCTTCATAAATGGAAGCATGCAATATATCTATATCACCATTATGGAAAATAGTGACATCAATCTTAGCCTTCATAAAAGCGGCTACCCTCCTACTTGGATAACTTCAGGAAATCCGGGTCCTTTTCGGCCATGCGCGTGAGGATTTTCTCATAGCCGCCGCTGCCGTAGACCAGGCAGCGCTTGATGCGGCTGATTGTCGCCGTGCTGGCACCGGTCTTCCGGACGATGTCTTCATAGATATCGCCGGCCTTGAGCATGCGGGCCACTTCCAGGCGGGCCGAAATGGCCTTCATTTCCTGAATGGTACAAAGGTCTTCAAAAAATTCATAACATTCGTCGACACTTTTCAATTCCAAAATAGCACGAAACAGCTGATCGTGCAAATGATCTCGCAATTTTTCATTCACTGCCATGACAATCCCTCTTTCTATGACCATTTCCTTTAGTTCGTTAAACACTAAAAATATTATACGGCACGACAGGTCATCTGTCGAGGGCGTCTCTATAATTCATCCCAAATCATCCAAATACCCACCGGGATGTCTACAGGATTCGCGCGGGCTCGTCACATGCGAGCCCCTACAGCCGCCTGCGGCTAACTGCGGCGCTGCAGGCGCCTACATGGCAAAGAGGTCGATCTGTTCATCTTCGGGAAGATCGCCCAGGCAGCCTTCCTGGCTCATGACGTCGACCAGGGACTGGGACACTTTGCCGCGCATCTTGAGGTCGGCCTTGGAGCTGAACGGCGCCTGCTCGCGGGCCGATACGATCTGTTCGGCTACGTTGGCGCCCAGGCCGTCGATGGCCGTAAAGGGCGGCAGGATCTTGCCGTCGCAGATGGTGAACTTCGTCGCCGCCGAGCGGTTGATATCGACGTTCATGAATGAAAAACCGCGCAGGCTCATTTCCTTGGCCAGTTCCAGCGCCGAATAGAGGTCCTGCTCGATCTTCGATGCGCTCTTGCCCTTGGCGGCGATTTCCTTCATGGCCCGTTCCTGCCCTTCCAGGCCGTGGATCATAGCCGACAGCTTGAAGGCCTTGGCGCGGATCGTGAAGAAAGCGCAGTAATAGGCCAACGGCTGGTTGATCTTATACCAGGCGATGCGGAAGGCCATCATGACGTAGGCCACGGCGTGAGCCCTCGGGAAGAGGTAGCCGATCTTATGGCACGAGTCGATGAACCACTGCGGGATATGGCCGGCTTTCAGCTCCCCTTCGTAGTCCGTCGTCTTCTGGCCCAATTTATTGAGCTTGTCGATGCCCTTGCCCTTACGGACATTTTCCATGACCTTGAAACTCGTCTTGGGCTTGATGCCGTGCTGGATGAGATAGTTCATGATGTCGTCACGCGTCGAGACGGCTTCCTTCAGGGGAACCGTGCCCGACGTAATCAGGTCCTGGGCATTATTCAGCCAGACGTCGGTGCCGTGGGAGAAACCGGAAATGCGGACCAATTCAGAAAAGGTCTTGGGCTTGGTGTCGACGAGCATCTGGCGGACGAAAGACGTGCCAAATTCCGGGATGCCCAGGCTGCCGACTTTCGAGCCCAGCTCTTCCGGCGTCACGCCCAGGGCCTTGGTCGAACTGAACAGGCTCAAGGTGGCCGGGTCGTCAAAGGGGATGGTCGTCGCCTTGATGCCGGTCATATCTTCGAGCATGCGGATGACCGTCGGATCATCATGGCCGAGGATGTCGAGCTTGACCAGACGGCCTTCGATGGAATGGTAATCGAAATGAGTCGTAATGATGCCGCTGTCCTTCTTGTTGGCCGGGTACTGGACCGGCGTGAAATGATGGACGTCCATGTCGCGGGGAATGACCATGACGCCGCCCGGATGCTGGCCCGTCGTATTCTTGATGCCCGTGCAGCCGGCGACGAGGCTGTTGACGTAAGCGTCGTTGACCTTGATACCCTTGGCGTCGGCCCACTTCATGACGTAGCCATAAGCCGTCTTATCCTTGACGGCGCCAATGGTCCCGGCGCGGAAGACGTTGTCCTTGCCGAACAGTTCTTCCGTATATTTATGGGCTTTCGGATGGTATTCGCCGGAGAAATTGAGGTCGATATCAGGGACCTTGTCGCCGTCGAAGCCCAGGAAAATAGCGAACGGGATGTTGTGGCCGTTCTTGTGGAGCGGCGTGCCGCAATGGGGGCAGACCTTGTCCGGCAGGTCGAAACCGCCGCCCACTTCGCCGTGGGTGAAGAACTCGCTCCACTGGCACTTGGGGCAGACATAATGAGGCGGCAAGGGGTTGACTTCGGTAATGTCCGACATGGTCGCCACGAAGGACGAACCGACGGACCCACGGGAGCCGACGAGGTAGCCGTCGTCATTGGAGTGCTTGACCAGCTTGTGGGCGATGTAATAGAGGACGCCGAAGCCGTGGCCCAGGATAGACGTAAATTCTTCTTCCAGCCGGTCTTCGACGATCTTCGGCAGCGGGTCGCCGTAGATTTCGTGGGCCTTCTGGTAGCACATGTTCTTCAGCGCTTCCGACGAACCGGCGATCTGCGGGAAATAGAGCGTTTCCTTCGGTACCGGCCGGCAGTCGGCAATCATATCGTTGATCTTATTGGGGTTGGTAATGACCACTTCCCGCGCCCGTTCTTCGCCGAGATAGGCAAATTCCGCCAGCATCTCGTCTGTCGTGCGCAGGTACAGGTCCGGCTGAAATTCGGCATCCTTGAAGCCCTTGCCGGTCATGAGGATTTCCCGGTAAATCTTGTCTTCCGGGTTCATGAAATGAGCATCACACGTGGCGACAGTCAATTTCCCCAAATCATCGCCGAGCTTGAGGATAGTCCGGTTGATGTCGCGCAGGCCTTCTTCATCGGCGACGAAGCCTTCGCGGACGAGGAAGCCGTTGTTGGTGAGGGGCTGGATTTCCAGATAATCGTAGAACGACGCGATTTTCTTCAGCTCTTCATAAGGCAGCTTCTTCTGGACCATGGACCGCACCAGTTCGCCGGCTTCACAAGCCGAACCCAGGATGAGGCCTTCGCGGTATTCCGACAGGACCGCCCGGGGGATGCGCGGCCGGCCGCGGTAGATATATTTCAGATGGGAAATGCTGACCAGTTTATAGAGATTGCGGATGCCGATCTGGTTCTTGGCCAGGATGATGATGTGGTACGACTGGTCGATCTTATCGTCAAAGAGATAGCCTTCCATGCCGTAAATGACCTTGACGTTGTTGGTCTTATCCGTCGAAATTTCCTGGAGCAGCGGGAACGACTGGACGACGCCGTGGTCGGTGACGGCGACGGCCGGATGGCCCCACTTCTTGATAGTCTTGATGAGCTGCTTGACCGTGATCAGGGCGTCCATGTCGCTCATGACCGTATGCAGGTGGAGTTCGACGCGCGGCGTCGGATTGTGGTCTTCCCGTTCCACCGTGCCGCCGTCGGCTTCCATCATGTCGTAGGCCATGAGGACGTAGTCGTTCTGGTAATTATCATACTGGATATTGCCGTGGACCCGGACATAGACGCCGGGCTTGAGCTTCTTGACCAGGTTGTCGTATTCTTCCGGCGTCAGCGTATTCTTACGGCGGTACTTGCCGCCACCGCCCTGATTGCTGACGTCGAGGAACTTCTTGGCCGAAATGCCGTTGGTGCTGTCGGCCATCTGGAAGGTCAGGAGGGTACGCTTCGACTTGAGCTCGCGGAACTCGACCTTGACGACCTTGCCCTTGAGGATGACGTCGTTCTGTTCCTCGCCGAGGACGTCGTTGATGGGAACGGCATCGCCGCCAAAGGCCCGGCCCATCCAGACCCGGCTGTCACTGCCGGTCTTGGTGCCGCTGCCCTTGCTGCCCTTCTTGGCGCTGCTGTCGCCGCTCTGGGACGCCGACTGGCAGGCCTTCTTGTAATCGGCATCGTCGTACAATTCATCGTCGACGTCGTAAATGGCATCATAGCAGTCTTCGTGGGGAATCCCGTAGCCTTCCATATCGTCAGTGGAAATATCGGCGACCTGACGCAGCGGGTCGTTGTCGGGCACGGCCAGGGACATGTCGCCGCCGTGGAAAACAGACGTCACGCGGTGTTCGACAGATACCGTCCCATCCAGGCCCAATTTGCGGCAGACCCGGTCGCGGAGCAGGTCCATGTCGCCGATAGCATAAGGCGACTCGGTCTTGACATGCCAGGCATGGCCGGCCAGATCCGCCGCAATCGAAGCGATGGTCACGGAACGCCCGCCATCGACGGGAATCAAAATATCATTTTTAGGAACAATATGCCAGACTTTCATATATTTTCCTTTCTCTATGAATAGGGGATTCAGGCGGGCCGCCCTTTGGGACGACCCC
>UMKF01039353.1_pt1 | contig 14761 bp, 9 predicted proteins | sample 1966251 | NCBI WGS metagenome assembly UMKF01 (sample SAMEA4836171, study PRJEB28245) | human gut metagenome | biome: gut microbiome; material: fecal sample | place: Denmark | collected 2008
GATGCGGTAGTCGATGGATTTGTTGGCGGCTTCTGCCAAATCTGGTGTTTTGAGCGTGTTTATCTGTGATCCTGGGTGTACGGCAAATAGGTGTGAAATGTGTCTGTGTCCAGGCTCTACTTCCTTGAACTCATGTGCCCATTCCATAATTCTGCCATCAGACCCAATTTGTGTTCCAGCAAGTCTGCTTTGTGCATCTGCAACTGATTTTGTATATGAGTCACTGATGTTCAATTCTTTGGATATCATGCAGAAATCGTCGAACAACTGCCAGATGGTCTGCTGATCGTGCGCAGGTCCCATACTTATCTGGCAATGACTGCCGTCGGGAGCAACGAATGTGTTTTCTGGCGAAACTGCCGGACCTGAAACGAGTTTGCCAGTGGCAGGATCTTCTGTCAGCCAATCCATGTAGAATTCTACTGCACCTTTGAGTACAGGATACATGCGTTCGATGAATTTCTTGTCGCCTGTAAATCTGTAATGTTCAGCGATATGCTGGCAAATCCATGCCGGAGCACCAGTGTGCATACCCCATGATGCGCTTTCGCCAGGCGATGTATATCCCCAAACATTGGTAATCGGGTGTACAACCCAACCTTTCTTGTTATACTGTATCTTTGCTTTCTGCTTCCTGGTTTCACGAGCGATTCAATGAGATCAAAGAGCGGCAAGTGCATTTCCGACAGGTTGGTTACTTCTGAAGGCCAGTAGTTCATTTCTACATTCACGTCAGTGTGATAGTCACCATTCCATGGTGTCTGTATCTTGTTCGCCCATATACCCTGAAGATTGGCGGGCATAGTGCCTGGACGTGATGAAGAAATCAGAAGGTAGCGTCCGTATTGGAACATCAGTTCATACAGATGATTGTCTACCACACCTTTTCTTGCCATCGTTACAAGACTGTCTGTAGGCAGACTGTTGGATGAATCTGACAGTTTGAAGTCTGTTCTCTCAAAATATTGAGAATAGTCGTCAACGTGGCGTTTATGAAGCTTTTTGTATGATGTCTCAGAAGCTTTGCTTATGGCTTCAGATGTAATTTTTTTATAATCTCTACCTTTATATAATGTGGGTATTCCAGCTTGTAGTCGGTCGATGCGCTAAGAAGAAGCACCACTTCATCAGCATTGCTTATTTTAATAGATGAATCTGTATATGTAACATCTCCGTTTACAGCAATTGCTTTCAGGCGAGCCATATATTTCAGTCCGTCTCCACCCTTTCCGTCCGACAAGGCGCCAGTCATTATCAGCTGTCCGTTTTCTGTATAAGTTGTGAATCTTTCGGGACGAGACATTCTGCAGGTAAACGAGTAGCTTTTCTTCTTGTCAGCACTGAGTCTGACAACCATGACCTGGTCTGGATAGCTTACGAAAATTTCGCGATTAAACTTAATTCCGTCCTGTGTGTAGCTTACTCTGGCTGTCGCTGTAGAGAGGTCGAGCTCACGCGAGTAATCAGTATAATTTCCTTTATTCTCAAAGTCGAGCCACAAGTCACCCAATGTCTGGAAGCAACCGAATGGAACGGTACTGCCGTTGCCGCCTCCTGAACCTTTTCCTGTACATATCTGAGTGCGGTTGGTCAGTGCTGTTGCTTCTCTGTATTTACCATTTTTCAATAAGTCTTTGATTTCATCCAGATGTTTCGCGGCCTCTGGATTGTCGCATTCCTGCGGACTGCCAGACCACATGGTCTCCTCGTTAAGCTGTATGCGTTCATATCCGACATCACCGAATACTACAGCTCCGAGAGAGCCGTTTCCGAGAGGCATGGCCTTAAGCCATTCTGCATCGTCTTTCCACCCGTTTGGATTGTCTGCAACAGTAGCGTCAGCCGGAGAATTATACCATAATTTCAGATTGGCATCATCTGCATGAAGTGCATTTAGAGAACATATCGAAATATGTATAAAAAGACCGATAAATAGTTTTTTCATAGTTCTACTTGGTATTATTTCTTTTTTTATTTTGTAAAAATAGCATATTCACCCAATATAAAACATGTATTCATTTTTTAATCGATGTATTTTTTTATGATAAAAGTGGTTCCTATGCACGTGCCTCTCATTCATTTTTCAGTATATTTGCGTCCATCATTATTTTTTATGTGACGCTTATGCAGAATTAAGGTGTACTTATACCGTTAATCTGTATGACGCAATTTGTTAATAATTTAAATCTGTACAAGTTCTTGTGAAAAAACATCTTCTGCTGCTATCAGCATTAACATTCATGACGTCTGGAGCTGTGGCACAAAATGCTGTAAATCCTTTCGGAAACGCATTGGTTCCTGATATGATCGCAGATGCCAGCATACAGCTTATAGACGGCACATTCTACTGTTATGCTACAACTGACGGATACGGGCAAGGATTGAAAACTTCAGGTCCTCCAGTTGTATGGAAATCTGAAGACTTTGTGAACTGGCATTTTGATGGTACATATTTTCCGTCGGCTTCAAAACAGAAATATTGGGCACCGAGCAAGGTGGTACACGCTAATGGGAAATATTATATTTATCCTACAATAAACGGGTATATGTATCCGGCTCTTGCCGACAGTCCGGATGGACCTTTCAAATTGGCTAAAGGAAAAGATGAATTTTATTTGCCGTTTACATCATCAACACTTATACCTGGTGATAAACCGGATGGAATAGATGCTGAGCTGTTCATAGACGACGATGGCCAGGCATACGTGTTCTGGGGACGCAGACATGTGGCAAAACTGAAGAGTGATATGGTTACCTTCGACGGAGAGATTCGTACAATAGAGACCAAACGCGGAGGATATTCAGAAGGTCCTATATTCTTCAAACGAAATGGAATATACTATTATCTGTATACACTTGGTGGAAATGAGCACTATCAGTATGCATACGGCATGAGTACTGTTTCTCCGTTTGGTCCATATACATTTCCAAAGGAAGACATAATATCTACAACAGATTACGAAGCTGGTGTTTTCGGGCCTGGGCACGGATGTGTGTTTGGCGATGACAAAGGCAATTATTACTTTGCTTATCTTGAATTCAGTCGTCGCGGAACCAATCGTCAGACCTATGTCAATCGTTTGGAATTTAATGAGGATGGAACCATACGCCCGGTAAAGCTTGATCTCAACGGCGTAGGAGCGCTTAAGGAAGTTAAGGCGAAAAAGCCGTTGGATGTCGTATCTATTACGACTTCAAGCACAATGGAACCGATGCAGATTGAACCAATAAAGGATACGCTTTGCAGACGGACAGAGTTTTTTGTTCCTGAATTTGCAATTGATGATTCTAACGGTTCCAGATGGATGGCTAAGGAAGATGATAAAAATGCATGGATTATGGCTGATTTAGGCAAAAGAAGAAAAATACGTAAAAGCGAAGTATACTTCGTAAAGCCTACAGCTGGACATGCATACAAACTTGAAGTTTCAGATGATGGAAAGAACTGGACTTCATGCGGTGGTCATAATGATGTTCAATGCCGTTCTCCTCATATTGATGAGTTGGATGTAAAAGCCAGATATGTCAGGATCTCTATAACATCCGGTACCTGCGGTGTTTGGGAGTGGAACTTATTTTGATTTAAACAGTTGACAACAATATGGCACTTAATAAAATTATTTTTTCGGCTCTGACTTGCATGATGAGCTTTAATGCCGTAAACGCTCAGGAATATGCACCGACTTGGGGCAACTGGAACAGCTGGGGCGATCAGAACGATGGAACGTATTGCAATCCAATCATACCATCTGACTACAGCGATTTGGACTGCATAAAAGTAGGTGAAGACTATTATGCCATCACTTCTACCTTTCAGTTCTCACCAGGAATTACAGTTCTTCATTCAGAAGACCTTGTTAACTGGGAAATATGCGGGCACGCAGTTCCTGACCTAACGCAAATCGGTCCTGAGCTTAATTGGAACCGAATGAACAGGTATGGTAAAGGAATATGGGCAGGAACATTGAGGTATCACGAAGGACGTTTCTATATATTTTTCGGTACGCCTGACGAAGGATTCTTTATGACTTCTGCACCGAAAGCCGAAGGTTCGTGGGAACCGCTTACTCAGCTTATGAGTGAAAAAGGATGGGACGATTGTTCTGTAATGTGGGACACAGACGGCAAAGCTTATTTTGTAGGAACACATTTTGCAGACGGATACAAGACTTATTTGTATGATATGTCCACCGATGGCAAATCCATAGATTTGAAATCTGCTAGACTTGTAAATGAAGGCGGCTATAGAGAAGCAAACAAACTGATTAAAGTCGGTGACTGGTATTATCTTGTATTCAGTGAACATCGATCAGATAAGGGACGATACGTAATGGCAAAACGTTCACGTTGCATTACTGGCCCTTATGAAGAAGAAAAACAATTGGCATTGCCTAGTCGTGAATATAAAGAGCCAAATCAGGGAGGAATCGTTGAAGGTAAAAGCGGCGAATGGTATTTCCTAACGCATCATGGCACCGGCGACTGGGCTGGTCGTGTTGTCAGTCTGCTTCCTGTTACATGGATTGACGGTTGGCCTATAATTGGAACCGTAATCGGAGATAGTATAGGAAGTATGTGCTGGACAGGAAAAATGCCGTTTGACGGCAAGAAGAAATATGAGATCAAGACCAGCGATGATTTCAAAGACAAGGAACTGGACGTTCAGTGGCAATGGAACTACCAGCCGAGGATTGAAAAGTTCTCTTTGAGAGAAAGAAAAGGCTGGCTTCGCTTGAAAGCTTTCAAGCCGTTAAAGGAAAATCGTTTGCTATCCGCCGGAAATACTCTTACACAAAGGTGCTTCAGAACTAAACACAGTGAGGTTACAGTAAAGATGGATGTAAGCGGAATGGCAGATGGACAAAGAAGCGGACTGTGCCATTTTTCTTCACATTCAGGCGCAATTGGCCTGGTTAAAGATGGCGATCTATGTTATATTGAATATCGTCACGATGACAATTCTCTTAAAGGTCCTTCTGTGGAAAGCAAGTATGTATGGTTAAAATCAGAATGGAGCCTTGACGGAAAATCAAAATTTTACTACAGCATAGACGGAAACAACTTCATTCAGTTTGGCGACGAATACCAACTTTGTTGGGGATATTATCGTGGCGACAGATTAGGACTGTACTGTTTTAACGATAAGTCTGAAGATGGATATGTTGACATTGATTTCTTCAATTATAAGATGGATAAATAAAGATATTGACGTTTTGCCAAGGTGCGAAAATCCATGATATCCATGGCTAAAAGTTTGTAGAAAACATTTTGATAAAAATCTACAACAACCCAGCTTTCAGGAAACGTGTTTATAGTTTCCTGGAAGCTTTTTTCAATTTACGTACACTACAAATCAGTGATCTCCCCTACTTATAATGATTAAATGTGGGTTTTAATATTCATGCATAACTGCTCTTTATTGGGGCAGTTGAATTTTGCCCGATCCATTTAGATAAAATACACGCTTGACACATGCACATATATCAATATCGGAGTTCATATAAAGTGTCCATGTCGTTTTTTTCATATATTAAATCATTAAAATCCTATAATATTCTTATTCTGTACGGTAACTTTGCACACATGGAGTGCAAAGCGTTAGAATGTTTGAATTATTGTAATATGACGGAATCAGACTTAATTCTCATTGTCAATTATTGCAAAATCGAGCTTGCGATACATACCAATGAAAGTAGTCGGAAACTGTTTCATCAGAAGCATAATTCAAATTGTTGATTTATGAATTCTTGAGCCTTTCGCAAAGTGTATGCATCTATAAAATCACCTGAAAACATAATAAACCCAGTGCTAACTAAACTTATTAACCTATATGAAAACATTTAATAAATTCATTAAACACAGATATAAAACGAGAACTCTAGATTTCTCTGTTGTCGTATTTTTAGCTTTAGGTTCAATGTGTATGCCGGAGAGCATCAATGCGCAGATTGTTGAGCGTCCACGTCCGGAGGAGTGGAATCAATTGATCGATGGAGCAAGGTTCATGGACAGGTTTCTTCCAATGCCTGACGGAAAAAGGCAGAAAGGAATCTGGGGTACTGCCGATGTGGCTGAGCGTTTCGTAGACAATGGCATTGAGAATCCAGATACATCCTTCTGGGGAGGAAATATATTGAAAGACAAGGACGGATTGTACCATCTATACGTGTGCGGATGGCCTGAGAATTCACCTAAAGGCCACATGTTCTGGCCGAAATCTACAGTATTCCATGCCGTGTCTAAAAATCTGCATGGTCCCTACTCCATCCGTCAAACCATCGGCAAAGGTCATAATCCGGAAGCCTACATGCTCGATGATGGACGTATTGTTATATATGTAATAGACGGATATTATATTGCCGACTCGTATGACGGTCCTTGGGAATATAAACATTTTGATTTCGATACTCGCGACAGACGAATAATTGAAGGTCTGAGCAACCTTACATTTGCCAGACGCAGCGACGGCTCACGTCTTATGGTGTGTCGTGGTGGTGGAGTATGGATAAGTCGAGACGGAATTGCTCCATACAGACAAATTACAGAGGAACGTGTTTATCCGAAAGTAGACGGACGTTTTGAGGACCCTGTGGTTTGGCGCGACTCTCTGCAATATCATCTCATCGTAAACGACTGGTTGGGACGTATCGCTTATTACGAGCGTTCTCTTGATGGCGTACACTGGGTTGTTGAACAAGGAGAGGCCTATGTTCCTGGGGTATCTGTACATAAGGACGGATACGTAGAGAACTGGTTCAAGTATGAGCGCCTTAAAGTTTTTCAGGATGAAGAAGGACGAGTTGTGCAAACAAACTTTGCAGTCATCGACACAATCAAATGGAATGACTTGCCTAATGACAACCACAGTTCTAAAAACATCTGCATTCCTATGAATAAAGGTATGCTTATGGAAGTTCTAAACGAAGAACCTATAGACGGAAATACAAGAACAATAGAAGTACTGATAAAAGGTGAAAAAGGATTCAAGCCAGCCAAAGAACTTGATTTGGCTTCACTTAGGTTCGGTTCATACAACGAAGTCAATTTCGGCAGAGGCTGCAAGGCGATAGATATGAAGAAAAAGGGCAAAGACGTGATAATAACCTTCGATGGCCAGGGAAGCGGAATCGACGCTGACGAATTTGCTCCTAAACTTATCGGCAAGAACAAAAAGGGAGAAATGGTTTTCGGATATGCAAAACTGCCTTATGTCAATTACCGGCCAGCCATTCTGTCAAGCATGAAACCAGTGTACAATGCCGACGGTAAATGTGTAGAGGTTGTGATTGAAAATTTCGGACTTTCAGATTCCAAAGAATCCAATCTGACATTGACAACTGCAGACGGCACAGTTTTGTCAGCCGACGTTCCTTCTTTGAAACCTTATGCCAAGACAACTGTAAAACTTAATGCTGAAAACGAGCTGAAACTTGATGGCTGTAAGGTTACGGTAACAACTTCAGGAAAGGTGGTTCATACACAAAAGTGGTAATACTTTAATAAATATAGAAATCCCTCACACGAAAGATTCAACTTTAGATTTTCGAGTGAGGGATTTTTATATTGTTTCTTCTAAATATGCTTATATAAGCAAACAACCGTTTTACTGTCTCTTTTCCAGCAACACAACGTTTTCAACGTGCTGAGTGTGCGGGAACATGTCGACAGGCTGAACAGCCATAACCTTGTACTCCTGGTCAAGAAGCTGAAGATCGCGTGCCTGTGTTGCAGGGTTGCAGCTTACGTATACGATACGTTTCGGCGAAGCAAAAAGTATTGTATCAATAACATCCTGGTGCATACCTGCACGTGGAGGGTCGGTTATGATTACGTCAGGACGTCCATAAGTTTCTATGAATTCCTTGTTGAGGATGTCCTTCATGTCGCCGGCAAAGAACTGAGTGTTCTTTATGCCGTTTATCTCAGAATTGATTTTTGCATCTTCTATAGCTTCCGGTACATATTCTATACCGATGACGTTCTTTGCCATGCGTGCTACGAAGTTTGCAATTGTACCTGTACCAGTATAAAGATCGTACACAAGCTCGTTTCCTGTAAGCTGTGCAAAGTTGCGTGCAACCTTGTAGAGATTATACGCCTGATCAGTATTTGTCTGATAGAACGATTTCGGTCCAACCTTAAAGCGGAGACCTTCCATCTCCTCGTATATGTGGTCGTTGCCCTTGAAGACGATGACTTCCTGATCGCCGAATGTGTCGTTGCACTTATGGTTGTCGACGTAGAGCAATGAAGTGATTTCTGGGAACTCATCGGCAACATGCTGCATGAGCGCCATTGCCTGATTGCGTTCTTCGTCATTTTCAATTCTGAACTGTATGAGTACCATCAGTTCTCCAGTGTTGGAGTTGCGTATCATCATGCTCCTTAGAAGGCCTTTGTTGTTGCGCAGATCGTAGAACACAAGATTCTTTTCGAAAGCATAATCTCTAATGCTGTTTCGTATTCTGTTGCAGATATCGTCCATCAACCAGCATTTGTTGATGTCGAGAATCTTATCGAACGCACCTGTGATGTGGAAGCCGAGTGCATTCATCTGCTCGTACTTCACATCATTCTTTATCTCGTCTTCTGTGAGCCATTTCTTGTCGGAAAATCCGAATTCAAGCTTGTTTCTGTAGAACTGCGTCTTTTCCGAACCCAGTATTGGTGATATTTCAGGCAGTTCAACCTTGCCTATTCTGGTAAGATTGTCTACAACCTGCTGCTGTTTAGCCTTTATCTGTTCTTCATATTTCAGACACTGCCACTTGCAGCCTCCGCACACACCATAGTGCTCACAGAACGGTTGAGCTCTCAGCTCGGAATATTTGTGGAAGTTCACAGCCACACCTTCCATATAGCTGTTCTTCTTGCGCTTAATCTGAATGTCGACAACATCAGCCGGCACAACGTAAGGCACGAAAACGACTTTGTCGTCGATTCTTGCCAGCGATTTGCCTTCTGCCGCCACAGCTGTTATCTCAACATTTTCATATAATGGTAAGTTCTTGTTTCTGCCCATATCTTATTTTATAATAGTTTTTACGAAAATCAATACTTTCTGCAAAAGTAGCCATTTTTACCGACTTACATTGTCGGCTTGCTCAAAATTACTGTCGCCATCACATAAAACAGCACGTCGCTACTTTCGTACGAGTATAAAAATAAAATGCGGCAAGTTCTCACGAATATGCCGCACAAGTGTGTAAATTAATGCTATGATAAAAATTGTGTTTAACTGTGAGCAAATATATAAATTTTGCAATTAACTCTAATTAGAATATTCATTTTTTTTGATGTAAAACTTTGTAATATAGCATATTTATGCTTTTGGACAGTGTTGATAGGTCTCTTTCTTTAAGGATTATTATAACTCTATATAAACATGTTTTTATGTTTGATTAAACGTAAGTGTCAGTTACAATAGGCATGTTTTACTGCTAGTATCACCTTCTTGAACTAAAACTTTACAATCGTGAGGGCTCACAAAATAAATTTCGAGGGCTCGGAATTATAATCCTGAGCCCTCGTAGAGAATAAAAAAGTTAACCGCTTTCTGTTTCAAAGTTAATACTGTTGCGTTATGATGTTAATATGTAGAAATTAATTAAGTTGAAAGGTTAATAAATATTAACGGGGGATAAAATCAATTTTTTATATATTTGTAGTGTAATAAATGGTTTGCTGAACAGACATTGTGTATTGTATAGTTATTACTATGCGTTTCTTAGATGTCTTGCAACAAAGAAATAAATAAATTTAATCGATATGGTAAAAACACATTTTAATTTAAAACATTACAGTATGAAAAACTTAATCAAACTTACATTGATTGTTGCCTTTATGGTTGCAGGGTGTTTTACGGCAAAAGCCGCATCGGGTGATACACGTGGAGTATGGGCGAACCAGATAAGCGAGGTCGTTCTTACAGATTCAATCATGATGTATTTTTCGCGTGACACTGTTTCTGGTTGCGGTATTGTAAATCTGAAGGTTCCTACCCGAAATTTGAATTATGCAATATCTTTTTCCAAGGATACCATAATATATAAGAAAGGTTCTCAGCGAGACGATATTTCTCTGCTTGCAGATGGAAGACTTTCAATCAATGGTGAAACTTTCCAGAAAGTCGAATCGATAGAGACTGTAGAACCATACGACATGCCGATTGCCGACAGCCGCGAGAATATAAGCAAACGCCTTCAGGAATGGCAGTTGGGCTCTTATGTTGAATGCGGCGGAGATGAATTCTATGTCAGTATCGGAACAAACAAGAATTCTTTTATATGTGGCAAGTATCATGGCATGGTCTATCTGAGAGCGGCTACACTCCAGCAGTGCTATGAAGGTTCTGTGTTCACGCAGAACATCAGAATGATGAAGAATACAAACACTGGCGAAGTATCCAACAATCATTTTCAGAATCATTTGGAATTCCTTACCCACCTTCCTGAAATCGACAAGTCTAAATTCCAGCCGGACAAATGCTTCTTCGGCAAAAACGGCGAAATATACTGGTCTTACGTAAAGCATACGCCTGATCAGATTCAGATAAATGGTTGCGGCGAAACATATACATTCAGCAGACGCACCAAGGCAAATGGAAACCTGATGGAATGGTTCAAGTTTGAGCCGTAAGTTTTTATAATTTTTAAGACACACAAGGCTCAAACAGAATCAAATTTTATATGTTGCATTCCCGACCGTATGGATATCAATTCCCTACGGTCGGGATTTTTGCATACTTTTATCTTCGTCAAACCATCAATAAGAAACATTATCGAAAAAGCTAATACGTTTATATATAACTTATGTTATTCAATCAGAATGTCTTTTAGTCATCAATAGTTCCCTATAATGAAAAACGATATTGCTAATACTCTGAAAGAATTTTCCAAGATCATCAGTTAATCGTTCCACAAATAATTATAGCGTTACTGAAACTGTGAATAGTAATTCTCGTCCACGCAATCTGTAATTATAAGTATACGTATTGATATAACTGTATGTCGAATAGCTGTATGAATTTTGGTTTAACGCGTTTTGCAGGCTTAGCTTGAATCTGAAAGCTTTAAGCAGATAGATTACGTCAAAATCCAGCAGAGCCATTGTTTTGCTCTGGTTTTGCGATAAGTCCTTTTTTACAATATCTGATGAAGCCGAGATTATAAGAGACTGTATTGGAGTGACTTTTAGTGATATTTTATGTACCTGCGACCAATAACTGCTCCTTAAACCTTCATAGCTCAAGAAGGTTCTGCTGATTTCACCTGAATAATCCAACTCGAGATACTTGCATGGTTTGGACGTCAATGTAGGAGAGATGCCTGCGCTTTGCCAAACATAGGTTGTAAGCAAACTGTTCTGCTCAGCCTGCGACTTTCGCCATATATACATTTCATTTAGTGAAATTTTTGTCTTTAATGATTCAATCAGTTTGGCAATGCCTATTTGCGCTGTTATGGTGTGTGCGTTGTTGGGTTTGAAAATGTATGTCGATTGAATCAAGTTTGATGCTACATTCTGTGATGCCAACAGATTGCTATGTTCACGCAGGTATGATATATCAGCATTGACAAACCACATATCCAATGGTATTTTATAGTCATAGTGCAGATTTGCCTGCAGCGATTTGTTGTCCTGCAAAATGCCCGAACTTATTTTTTGAGTCGTGTTGTCTGTTTGTACTGGAAATGTCAGGAAGTCCAGAACGTCACCAAAGTTTCGCGTATATGAGACCTGTGTCCTAAGTGCGGAACGACTGCTGATTTTATAGTAGAAATAAAGTCCAGGACAAAGAGAAAAGAATCTGTAGTTTTCCTTATCGTTCAATATGCGGTTACTATTGTATATGTAATCCATACGTACAGGCATCTCGGCCCGAAATACATATATGCGTTTCGGGTTGGTATATTCATACTTGGGAGCAAAAGCAACACTCAAATTACCGTCTTTTACGTTATTCTTATTGTCCTCACCAGTTAGACTGGTCTGTAAATCTGTCTGTATTTCGTCTTCCGAATATTCTACCGACAAAGGAAAATATAAACGCGAATTATTGTAATCATAAATCGCAGATAAGGAATTCTTATTCTGGAAGCTCAGACTGTTTACACTTTGATTAATATCGTTTTCTTCGTTTGTTATAGTAAGCCTTACTTTGGGTGCACCTACCAGCAGTACTGACGACGACAGATTCCAGCGCAACTTTCCCTTACGCCAACTATACGAAAATTTATTTCCTACATAATAGTCACGCATGGACTGCTGTTGAATAAGTGACAGGCCATTTTCCGTAGTCGGCAAATCGTTGCTTAGGAACGTTGCTTTGCCGAATAGAGTATTGTTGATATAGCTTGTAGCAGCATTGTTCTTATAAACAATAGAAAAACTTGGGGAATGACTGTTTGACAAGGAATTAAAGCTTTGATTGATGATTATATTTTCTTCTCCGCCATAAAAGTTCTGATGAATATCATAATCATATTGGCTTTTGGAATAGCAATAATCGACGTTTCCACGCAATGTTGCAGTTTCAGATGTTTTACTGATAAAATTGACAGAAAACAATCGTTCAGATGGTGTGGCATACCGGTCCTTGTCTGTGGGAGGTGTTGAAGCCGATATGTTACCCATAAGTTTTTCAGCCTTTGACTTTTCCTCTATGTCGCCAAAAAGTGAAGCCGTTTCATCTAAAGCGAAGGAATATACGTTTCCTATTTTCAATGTTGCAATGGCTTGAAACTTGGGTTTGAAAAGCATGCCTGCCCCACTTACATTATATAACCATCTGTCACCATAACCCAAAGAACCTTCATACGTTCCAACTGGTTTAAAACGTGCATTGCGGCTCATTTTGATGTTTATGGCCACATCGTCTGAAAAAATATCCTTATTCATGTTTACAGGCTGATGGTTGTTCAAGACCTGCACAGAATTTACATACGATGCCGGTATGTTTGTAGTAGCGATGTTATATTTTCCGCCGAGCAAATCCAATCCGTCAATGTAGAAGTTTGAGATTTCCTTTCCTAAGTATCTGATTTTGCCGGATTCTTCAATGTCTATGCCCGGAAGTTTTTTCAGTGCATCTTTCAATGTGTAGTCACTTTGGGTGATATACGAAGAAAGATTAAAAGACAGTGTGTCACCATGTTGGTAGATGGCCGGAGCCTTCACGACAACTTCCTTCAAATCAGATGCTCTTTCTTTCATCGTTATGTTGCATGTCTGGGACACATTTAAGATTTCATTTTCCACAGACTCGTAGCCCATTGACTCTGCTGTCAGGATGACTTTTTTCGAATCTGTAGTAAAATCGACATTGAAGGTCCCCTTGTCAGAAACTGTATAGGCAATGACAGTGCTGTCAATAGATATTTTTACTATTGCACCGTCAATACCTATACCGGAAGTGTCTTTAAGCGTCCCTTTTACCCGACTTTGAGAACAAGCGATGCTTGCAATCGAGCAAAATAATATACTGAAAAATAACCGCATAGCCAAACTTTATTCCAGCTCCAAAGGGGTGTATCCGTTTGGACGAACTCGCAACTGCACACCGTTGATAAGGATAGAATTTTTCCCTTCTGCATCCTTTTGCACGGTCATTTCCCTTACTGCTTCAATAGGAATGTTCGCTATCGGGTTCTCCTCAAATTTGTTCTTGCTTTTGACAAACTTATCTCTTTCTACAGTCACCACATCGGGTATGTCCGGTATTGCTATAGGCATTGAGGCTTTGCGGAAAGCTATGGCTTCAAAACGGTGTATGTTTTCCGTATCATAGGCAAGCATCACATGCCCCGGAAGGCCACAAAATTTCCAAGGACCGAAAGTTGCAGGTATTTCTGGAGCATACCATACTATCCATTTTCTACCGCCGTATTCACCGGTTGCCTTTTTGCAAGCATAACCGCATACGGTGTCTGTTTCGTTGACCAAGCTCCATTGTATACTACGGAGTTTTTCCTTATACACATAATTGTCCGGCGGTATTACACTGTAGACAGACATTTCACCTTGAGGATAGTTCTGCAGTACAATTTGGTCGAAAAACAAGTTGTTTTTCATTTTCTGCATCTGGTATTTCTTTTTCTCCTCAGTTGAAGAATTTGGTACGGCGTTGACAGAATCGGATTGAAAAGCTGAATAATCCATGAAACAGGAGCAATTGCGCCCTATCTGCAATATCGTCGTATAGGTGTCTGTGGTAGATTTAGAATTTTTCACTTCATATTCATACAGACATTCATAACTGGATGGGTACGAGTCATTTTGCCCGGCTGACGCAGACAAGGGTATCATTCCCATGCATAAACATGCAATCAAAATAACTTTCATCATTTTTTTATTGAGTTTATAAAAGTTGAATAACATTTTGTTTCTGCAAAGGTATCTGGTGTGTTTATGACTTGGGAAAAATAATCATTATCCGATTCTTATAGAATTATTACTAAATTATTACTGTGTCTAAGTATTGTCATATACTTGATGTCCATTAAGTCCAAATTGCCATATATTTGCATTATGGAAAAGAGAATCAAGATACTTAATTATCTTACCGTATTTGTTATTGTGGTGTTTGCAATAATGCAAGGAGAATGGCTTTACACCAGATACAAATATACTGTGCAGACTTGTGCGGATACACTCTACAATCGTACCATAGAATCAATCAATGAATACAACGATATGCGTCAGAATGCGGCGAACGATGAAATCGCAGTAGAGTACACAACGAGACAATTTATAAGGGACG
>UMKF01003423.1_pt1 | contig 14521 bp, 7 predicted proteins | sample 1966251 | NCBI WGS metagenome assembly UMKF01 (sample SAMEA4836171, study PRJEB28245) | human gut metagenome | biome: gut microbiome; material: fecal sample | place: Denmark | collected 2008
AATAGGAATACTATGCCCGCAACCAACTTATTCTTATGCATTACCTATAAAACATCTGTAAAATCTCCTCATTAGAATTACTCCTATCCACGCTATACAATGAAGCAAATGAAAAATAACAGAATAAAACTCTTCTAATTTAAGTAAATGAAATCCTTCCTTCGTATATAATAATAAGGACTAAACAATGAATAAAATTATGAAGAGGAATTATCTTTCTACAGCACTATTATGTATAGCACTGGCCATCCCGACAAAAACCTTTGCTCAGAAAATAATCGAAGCTACTCCCGGTTCGTTGGAGAAAGCTCTTGCCACTCTAAAAAAGGCGGTTAAGAAACAACAAGAAGATATTATTGTCCGAATGCATGGAGGAACTTATACATTACAAAAACCTCTACTACTCAACGAAACCTACAGCGGTCGGAACGGGTATCGTGTTATTTTCCGTGCAGCCGAAGGCGAAACCCCCGTCATAAGCGGAGGTGTACAAATTACAGGCTGGAAACGAATCTCAGGCAACCTCTATCAGGCCCCGTTTCACAGTGATAAGAAACTACGCACACTACTTGTTAACGGCGAACGTGCCCGTATGGCCGGAGCCAAGTATCGCATTATAGGACAAGGTAGTGAAGGTATAGTAGAAGTAAAAGGTAATGAACCGTGGGCTTTCGGATCGGGCAAGTCTGTCGATGGTATCAAGTTTCTTGCCAATGAAGAACTAACCATGTTTCACAATCCGGAAGATGTAGAATTGGTACAAAATAAGGTTTGGACTGAAAAGATATTTTGCTTAAGAGACATTAAGAAATGGGGAGATACCATCGTTGCTCAATTTCAACAACCTTATGGAGCCATCCTCAACTCTCTCGCTTGGGCAGGTAAAGTGAATTATCACGGGGAGTTTTATTTCCGTAACGCTTATGAACTTTTGGATGAACCTGGAGAGTTTTATTACGACCGTTCCGCACAGGTCCTCTACTATTACAGCCGGGGAGAAGATATGCAAAAAGCGGAAGTTATTGCTCCTGTCAGCGAAGGGTTATTACGAATAGAAGGAACATCTCTGAATTCACGTGTAACAAACCTCTCTTTTGAAGGTATCACATTCTCCCATGATGCATGGAGCCTGATGAACATTGAAGGTTCACATGGATTCGGTGGTATCCAAAGTTTAGGGCTCGCCGTAAAATATATCCCCGACGGCAACTGGCACCCCACTCATTATAACAGTTGTGATGTACCGACTGGCAGCATTGAAGTACAAAATGCCACAGGAATCCGTTTTATACGCAATAAATTTATACATTTAGGCTCAGCCATTGCCATCAATCTTGTCAATGACGTCAGTGCAACAGATATTACCGGCAATTTTTTCAATGACTTGTTAGGCAACGCTGTAAGTGTAGGTCATCCGCAACATTACGAAATTGGAGACGGTACCGGAAAATATCCGGCAAATGTAGAAGGAGTATGTCACCATATCTATATAACTAATAATTACGTACGCAATGTATGCCTGGATTTCAGGCAGGTAGAAGCGATGTTGGGATTCTTTGTCGAGGATGTACATTACGACCATAACGACATTGAAGGAACTCCTTACGGAGCAATCGCTTTAGGATGGTGGTGGGGTAATGCCAAGACTCCCGAATCAGAAGTGGCTAAGAACAACAGTATCAATTATAATCGTGTCGGAAAAACGCATTTAGTATTGAATGATGGCGGTATCATTTATTTATTAGGTAAACAACCGGGATCAGTCATCAAACGCAATTATTTGTATGAGGGACCACGATGTATCTACCCCGATGATGGTTCGTCAGGATGGTTTATTGAAGAAAATGTTATTAACAGTTTATTCCAATTATGGTATCATCTGGCCTCCGACCGCAATTATAATATAACCGCACGTCGTAACTTTGTAAAAGACAACTATCTTGTAAACAACGGCAGAGGAACTAAAATAGAAGATACGCAAGTATTCAGAAACTGCGATTTTAACGAGGAAGCCAAGAGTATCATGTCCGAAGCAGGTATAGAAAAGGAATACAAAGATATCATTCCGGAAAAAGAACCAAAGTCTATTCATGTTTATCCAAAATTCCCTAAAGAAAAATGGATTCTATAATATAATATAAGTGTTTATCCTGTTGGAAAGAATATCGTTTCTGTAACAACCAAAATAGGTGTAGAGAAATTTATAATATACAATTATTACAAACTCTCTACACCTATTTTCTTTAATAATTATTATTTCTGAAAGAACTTCTTAGGAATCTATTTATGCTTATTTATTGTATATCGCTAAGAAATAGCAAAGGCTATCAATATAAAAATGGAATTTGAAATGAGAAAAAACATTGGCGCATGCCCTTGTATATTTTGCCGATATTTATTGAATATCTCTTGTATGCCAATCCACTAAAACAATATTACTATTTACCCCGATACGTATGTTTAAGATTGAACAAAGATATTTGGCAAAACGCCAGAACGTTTTTATTAGATAAATATTTTTATCAAAACTCTATTCTTCTTTACTCATATCCAGAACAATCATAAAGAATCATTTTATCTAGAAGCTGTCATGATAGGTAAACGTTTCCATAGCCAATCTGGAATCAATTTCCAGAAAAAGACCAAAATGCGATATCTCCAATCAATTACTACCACCCGTTTTTTACGGTTCAATGCTTTTACGGCTATCTGAGCCACTTTATGGGGATTCATCAGCATCGGATAGTTTTTTCCATCGTTCAGCAAATTGGTCGCAACAAATCCGGGACGTATATCTGTAAAGCAGAGGTTTAGTTTTTGCATATAAGCCAGTTGTTCAAGCGCATCAATATAAGTATTTTGGAAACGTTTTGTTGCAGAATAAGCCGAAGCTACACCCAATCCTTTTGTTCCGGCGATCGAACTGATAACGGCCAGATGACCGCCTCCTTGTTCTGCAAAATAATGGAAAGCCGCATCAACCATCCGTGTAAAACCTTCTACATTGGTGCGTACCGTATTGATTTCTATTTCAGGTATCAAATCTATATTCTGATGCCCTATACCTGAACTAAGTAAAAAGAGTTCCATCCCGCCCAATTGCTCAATAAGCCGAGATAATTTTTCCGGAGCATCCTCTTTGGTGACATCGATTTCCTGCACTTCAATCCGATCAGGATACAATTTACGAAATGCTTCCAAAGCCTCATACCTTCTGCCAGCAATTCCAACTCGCCAACCTTGTGCTAACAACACTGAGGCAATCTCCTGCCCTATACCTGAAGTTGCTCCAATTATAACAGCTCTTTTCATCTATATTATGTTTTATTCCTACAGCTATAAAAACAAGACTTCCATCCTAACTATCCATATGAATCGTTTAAAAAAACTAAAAAGGAAGCTTTTCTCTTATCTCTCTAAACAAATTACCAGTTACGCCCCGTATCCCACCATAATCGTGTACCTCCATTATCTTCTCCACCCAATGCTTTAACCAACATATCATACTGTTTCTTGTTCTCCGCGATCAATAAACCAGGAAAATTTAACCGACGAATCATAAGTTCTGTATCAATACAATTATTTCTGCTATTGTTAAATCTTACGGGAAAAAGACGAGGATATCCAGTTCTGCGCTGCTCAGCCCATGCCTCACATCCTTCTGGAAAGATGGCCAGCCATTTCTGGGTAATAATCTTTTCCAACTTAACTTCTTTATCATCTTCTTCAATCCATTTCGGTGAAACCTGACATCGGGCTGCTATGTTATTTTCCGGGTCATAAGTGTCTTCAAAATCAGAAGCAATAGCACTGCTATTCAAATAATCATCAATTTTATATATCCCATGTTGATAAAAAGAAGTAGTAATTCCATTTTCGTAACAAGTTCCAGCATTTTCGGTCGTCCATCCACGTAAAGCCGCTTCAGCACGCAAGAACCACACTTCCGCCGCAGTCATTAATACCGCATCGGTAGACTGAGAAACTGTTAGTTTCGACAAATCTCTATAGTAATTATGTGCAAAACAGGTACCCTGTCGGATACCCCGATACTGTCCTTCAAAACGTTTGTCCGTACAGGACTCAAAGTAAACTTCTCTTCTAGGATCTGCATATCCATTGAGTATAGATTCCATCGAAGCACTCATATACGATTCGTTCCACACTCGGTTAATTTCACCCAAAGGATTGGAATATCCTTTTTTGGTAGAAACTGCTACTATTTCCGATTCTTTTTCAAATATACCCCAGCTATTATCCAATGCCTTACAGAACTCCGAACGCGCTCTTTCAGGATCGGCAGTAGCAATACGTATGGCAAGTCTCATTCTCAGAGAGTTGGCAAACTTTATCCAAGAGGAATATCTCCCATCAAGCAAAATATCGAACTTTGCAAATTCAGCAGCTTGGGGATTCTTTGTAATATGCTCAGATAGTACTGTCACAGCCGTGTCTAATTCATGAAAAAATTGGTCATAAACCTTTTCTTGTGTATCGGGCAAATATCCATTCTCGGGGTTAGCAAAATGAGTATACACAATTGGTCCATAATAATCTGTAACTCTATGCATAACCTCCACTTTCAGAATTTTAGTAATTCCGAAAAATGCCGGGAACCGTGTACGTGTAGAATCCTCCGAATGATGAATCTGAGGAAATATATAAGCATAAGTATGACTCCACATGGCACTGTTCCAGCCATCCTGCAAATTATAATCTGAATTATGACTTCCTCCATTCAGCGGTTTGGCATCATGCATATATCCGCTAAACATATCTGCGTTCAAATTCTGCGTCATCTGAAAAGGCCAATTCTTTCCTTTTCCGTAATCATAATTAAAATAAATACCTTGCTGAATAATTCCTAAACGAATTCCGTGATCATTATTATCCGCTTTCAAATCTTCATCAGTAATGCCAGACCGGTCTATATTGATATCCTTAAAGCGAGATGTACAAGATATTCCAAACAAGCAACATATCCCCATTATTATGATTAGCCTTTTTCCCATTTTCGTCATATCGACCTCAGAATTTACATTGAATACTAAAACCTAAGGAACGCGTAGTAGGCATTCCAAAAACTTCTATCCCTTGATTATCATTTCCAGTAGAAAGAACCAAATCCGGATCAAAAGGAGCTTTCTTATATATAAAGAAAAGATTACGTCCAACAAAAGAAAGTTGTACCTCTTGCAATACTTTTAATTTTTCTATCCATTTTATAGGTAACCGATAACTTAATGAAAGCTCACGAAGCCGTACGTTCGTAGCATCATACATATAATATTCAGTTACTCCAGCCCGTCCACCTACCGTATTCTTGTAAAAGCCTTTAACATCTTCAATCTTATGCCCTTCTAATACTACATAGCCCTTATCCCTCGCATCCGCCGTGTTTTTTGACACTCCATACATATCCATTTCAGCCTGTGTTTGTGAAAGAATATCTCCTCCATGCCGGTAATCTATCAAGAAATAAAACCGAAAATCTTTATATGAAAAACTATGGTTCCATCCTAACAGAAAAGTAGGATTAGCATTCCCCACTTTTATAGTATTTCCATCTCCCTCGACCAAAGGCAAACCAGCATTCTCACCTTCGGTTTCATATACAATACTTCCATTTGTATCGCGTACAAAAGCTTTTCCATATATATCACCGATAGAGCCTCCCTTTACTAATCTCATAGCATAACTGGAAGAAAAACTAGTAGGACCATAAACAAAGACTTTTAGTTGGTCATGCAATTTTTTAATTTTATTTTTATTGGAAGAGAAGTTCACAGACATTTTCCATGCAAAAGACTCATTCATTACAGGAGTAGCATCCAATGCGATCTCCCATCCTTCATTTTGGATATCTCCGGCATTAACATACCGATAAGCATATTTATCTCCCGACAAAGCCGGTAATTTGAAAAACTGATTGCGAGTGTTGGTCTTATAATAAGTCAGGTCAATTCCACATCGGTTATCAAAGAAACGCCATTCCGTTCCAAATTCTAATGAATAAGTCATTTCCGGTTCCAATTCCTTAAAAGGGGCAGCATCATTTGCTTGAATTTCTCCTCCCGAAGTAACGTGTGACACCGGATTAGTAATAAACAAAGGAATATCATTTCCCACCCGACTATATGCCCCGCGTATCTTTCCCAAAGAAATCCACTTTGGCAAAACTAATAATTTGTCTAATACAATTGAGGCGCCAGCAGACGCATAAAAGAAACCAGATTTTTCATATTTAGTATATGCTAAAGTAGAGGTCCAATCATTACGCGCCGTTAAGTCTATAAAAACACCATCTTTATAACCTATCTGCGCTGTAGTATACAATGATTGTAATTGCCTACGCGCATCAATCTTCTGATCGATACTTGCCGAACCATCCATTATGATATTCGCTAGAGTAAAAACATTCGGATATTTCAACGATGCCGTTTTGGAATCATAACGAGTAGAATTAACAATCTTATCATTAATGCTTGCTCCTAATGCGACATCTAATGATATATCACCCCATTTTCTTTTACCCATAGCCATCAGATCTGCATAAAGTAAACATTCCTGATAATCCATTTCTATATATCGCCCATTTACACCACATAAAGCGGGAGCCGTGGAAGCATAAAATTTCTGTCGAAGCTTATCGCTTATAAAATCTATATTACCCCGAGTCTGGAGACTTAGAAACTCGTTTATTTTCACATGCGCAGAGAGAGATACGATAACCCGAGAACGAATATCCTTACTCTGTATCCGGTTCATAATCCAATATGGATTCTGCTCAAAATCCTCATAGGAAGAATGCCAATTTTGAACATTTAGTTTTCTTTCCGGATCATAAACCTCAAATTGTTCTTTATAATACGACAGATCTTCTCCACGAGGAAAACGATACAATCCGACAAGAGGATTCATATAAAAGCCTCCGGATACAGGCTTATTCTTGATGACTTGACGCATTATATTCATGTTACCGTCCAATTTCAGATATCCGTTAAACATAGTTGAGGTTTCGCGAAAATTCAAATTATGCTTCGAAAGATTATTTTTATCAATTAACCCTTTTCCTGTAGTATTAGCATATGAAAAATAATTCTGGAGTTTTTCATTGCCATGACTTACCGATACTGATGTGATGGAAGTAGTCCCCGTACGGAAAAAATCACTCAAGTTATCCACTTTACACAAATCCGCTTTTTCACCCCAACTATCCACTCCGTCACTCACACCATAGCGGTTCTGCATTTTCGGAAGAGAGAATGCATCTTCAAAAGTCAAACTAGTAGAAAAGGATATTTTACACCGCCCCTCATTTCCTTTTTTGGTAGTAATCAGAATGACTCCATTGGCAGCCTGACTACCGTATAGAGCTGCAGCGGGTGCTCCTTTCAGGATACTAATGCTTTTTACATCCTCCGGGTTTAAATTTGATATGCCATCGCCTCCATCCCGATTCCCGGCATTAGCTGTTCCACCGATAGCCGAATAAGCCTGCTCCGAAGAAGAATTCAACATTGGAACACCATCTATTACATATAAAGGTTGATTATCGCTCACGACCGAACGTATACCTCGTATACTTACTTTTGACGAAGCCCCTATTCCTGAAGCATTCTTATTAATCTGAACACCTGCCGCTTTACCACTCAACGAAAGAATCATATTCGGATCCTTTACTCTGTTCAACTCCTCCCCATCTAACCGTACTACAGAATAAACTAAAGACGATTCTTTCTTTTCTAGCCCCAAAGCTGTTACCACTAAAGGGTCTAACAATATATTATTTTCTTTGAGTACAACCTCAAGCTCCGTCTGTCCTTGTAATATTATCTCGGATGTGAAATACCCTATAAAAGAGATTTGCAACGTAGCATCAGGAGCTACGGATAAAACAAATTCACCATTCGCTCCAGTTGCTGTTCCATTGGATTTATCTTTTTCCATGACTGTTGCACCTATCAATCCTTCACCTCTTGCATCCACAACTCGCCCATTTACTAAAATCTTCTTTTTTTGAAGAAACGAAGATTTTTCTTTTTCCTTCATAGCAAAAACAAGGTTGTTTTCTACAAAAGGGAAGAAGAATAGAATAAAAACAAAGCATACAAAAGTTCTGACAAAAAATTGCATACTATTACATTTTAAGTTTATAATCTAGCAAATGTAAATAAAAAAATCCTAATATGCATAAATAAATAAGCAATTCCTGTCCTACAAAAAAACATTTCAACTATTTTTCTCATTTAAAGCGTTATTATATGAACTCTTTTATTTTGTAACACAATACAAGAACCTAAATATTCTAACTGCGAGTCTCATATTTTTATGTCTATTTTCTCCAACAAGACTCCTGCAAGTTCGATTTTTTGTAACAAACTTTAGCCATAGCATATCGTATTTCAGAGTGCACAAACCTCCATAACGCTAAATAGAACGTTTGTTCCTATTGAAGAATTCGCATAAGTCCTGATTGTTCAACAATCGCTCACTCTCGACAGACTTCATATCTTTTCACTATGTCACAAAATTGAAAAAATATTATTAACCACCTATACAAAGTTTACCAATATATGAGCCACGCAATATCCTCTCCCTTAGAATTTTCAATGTCAAATAAGAAGGTTGTGTTAATCCTTTGCTTATATTTGCAATTAATATGTATTCCGATATTTCCGTTTATGAAGAGAAAGATACAATAAATGTGAAACTAATGACTATACTTAGAGCCAATGAGTTATCAAATATATATTTATACTTTAGCATTGAAAGATGGCTTTTATTATGTAGGAAAGACCACTGACCCTGACAGAAGATTCAACGAACACTTTAATGAGAAAGGAGCTCTATGGACCAAATTGCATCCTCCTCTTAATATAATTGAAAAAGAATCTTTTCTGGTCTCTTCGACCGAGGAAGAGGATCGTTGGGAAAACCATCAAACTATAAAGATAATGAAAGCCAAAGGTTGGCAAATGGTTAGAGGTGGATATTGGTGCAGTATAGGTGAAATCGAAACCATAAAACACTTACAACATTACGGATATTTTTCAGATGTAAATATTGAAGATGTTTCATTTAGTAAAAGAGAACATTATATTTATCTTCTGGAATTAGAGAATAATAAATATTATGCCGGCCATTCCCGTAACCTACTCTCAGCCCTTAAAAAACATGAAAAAGGAAAAGCCTCTAATTGGACGCATATCCATAAACCTATACGGTTACTAAAATATCAAAAAGTGGTATTTGAAAACGGTATTCCTAATGTAGACATGGTCAATGAATGGGTACTTCAATGCGGCGCAGAACACGGTTATGAGAATATCCGTGGAGGATATTTTACTTCGGTAGAACCGGAACTTCATATGAAAAACATACAATCATTCTTACAGAACAAAACTATCCATAATTCTAGAAAACGAAGTAAATTCATAGAAGAATTTGAGGAAAACAACCACGTAATAGATTATGACTTGCCACTTAAAGAGAATGAACGAATAATGGTTGTTTATGTCTTGGCATTGGAGGGTGGTTACTATCAAATAAGTTATAGTAGTGATTTGAACGCACTTATGCTAAAATATGAAAAAGGAAAATGTAGCGAATGGTGCAAACACCATACGCCTGTTAAGTTATTGGAGGTTATTCCCATAATATGTCCCAAAGATCGTCTGGAGATTATTGACGAATTGGATCCTATTGTAGAGAGGTATTTCAATGAATATGGAGCAGAAAAGGTTAGAGGTGGCAGGTTTCCTGTGGTAAACGAGAAACTCCACATGAAGAATGTATTTGAAAAATATAAAATAAATAAAGGTAAGTATATCAGCTATGCACAGTTCACAGACAGCTCATGCAAATCAAGCATCTTACCCCAAAATGTCAATGACTAGTTTAGTCTCAGCTCATCACCTTTTGTAGCAGTTGACCTGGATTCTACCCACGAGCCAACACATCGTAAAAAGAATTGTGTTTATCCCTGAACATTCTGTTTTTTGATACTCAAATTCGACAGTGTATCTATATGTAAAGTTCCCTCATCAGGTATGATTCCTATTCAATTCATATCGTTTGGAACTCATCGCAAACACTGAGTTTCTTCTATAAATGATAGCAAAAATCTTTTTCATTGATACTCTCGTGTCGAAGCAAAAAGAAAAATAAGAATTGTTAAGGAGAATTATAATAGCCGATAATACTCTTACAAAACGACATTATTTTTGTAACAAGCATTCTGCAATATCAATAAAGTCCGTACTTACCCGTTTAGTTTGTCTGTCCAGATTTTATCTGACATTTTCATTTATCATTTCTAGAAAATACACAAAGCAAAAAACAGGCTGCACCTCAAATTGATATACTTTCATGGTACAGCCCGTAAAAGGATTTAATCATGTCCTTCCGTCTTTACGATTTTGTTGTAAATACCTAAAATCAGAAACGGAGCGGCCCACTGACCAATAAATAATGCTGTACTCTTCTTTTTCATAAGCTTGAGTGCTAAGGAACCGGCCATGGACGTCACAGCCGCTGCTAAATAGATGATAGAAGGGACTTTGGCAGTCTGCTTCTCCACCGCTTTTGTGATTTTTCCTTCATCAGGTGAATTAATTGCCATAATCTGTAAATTGTTAAGTGAATAAATAATTAATTGATATCACAGGTAGAAAACAACCCATACAGATCTTTGTTTCGAGACATTCATGTAATTTATACTTTACTTGGAATCATTTTGCACAAAATAAAAAAGTAAACTTTCTTATTTACACAGACATAAAAGAAAAGCTGATCTCTAAATATTCCGCAGATATGCTTTGCTAGCTAAAGTAGAAAGAGAAATGTATAGATCAGTAAAGTCCGTGAAGGATACAATTATATATAATAATAGTCTGAAAATTGACTTCATATTGCACATATGAGTTAGCAGAAGAATTGTTTAAATATAAAATATTGAAAACTGAACACCGACTTCCTGCAGTCATTTGTAGATAAATCGTTACCTATTTCCACCAGACAAAAAGAGTAACGATTTAGTAACGAAACTCTGTCTTTCAAGTCCTTTTGCTGTCTTGGAAACAAGACTTATAGGCAATAAAAAAACCTACAAATCGTTGATTTGTAGGTTTTTGTCCGTTTACTGTCCTTTTCTGTCAAGTACGTTCAGCGGAGAGACAGGGATTCGAACCCCGGGTACCTCGCAGTACAACGGTTTTCAAGACCGCCGCAATCGACCACTCTGCCACCTCTCCAATAATTTCTTTTCAGAAATGCTTTTCTCCAAAAGCGTTGCAAAGGTAAGGGATTTTTTTTAACCTGCAAATACTTTGGCTGTTTTTTTGCAATAAAAATTTCATGTCGTACTTTTGCAAAGTGAAACAAAGCGATAGTAACTAAATATGATATACCCTCAAAACTTTGAACAGAAAATTGGATTCGACAGTATTCGATCTTTATTAAAAAATCTATGTCTCAGTCCTTTAGGTATTGAACGAGTAGAACAGATGAACTTTTCCAATCAATATGAAGAAGTCGATAAACTACTAAATGAGACCACAGAGTTTGTATCCATCCTTCAGGAAAAAGATGATTTTCCTGACCAATATTTTTTTGATGTTCGTCCTTCATTAAAACGTATCAAGGTGGAAGGTATGCATCTCGACGAACAAGAATTATTCGATTTACGTCGTTCATTAGAAACAATTCAAGGCATTGTCCATTTCCTCAACCGAAATGAAGACGAAAAATCACCCTACCCTGCCTTAGGAAATCTAGCAGGAGATGTTGCCGTGTTTCCACAAGTGATAACTCGCATCGATGCCATTCTTAATAAATATGGTAAGATAAAAGACAACGCCTCCATGGAGTTATTGCGTATTCGTCGAGAAATTACTAATACCACTTCGGGCATTTCACGTAGTTTAAACTCCATTTTACGAAGTGCACAAGCAGAAGGAGTGGTAGATAAGGATGTAACCCCTACTATGCGCGATGGACGTCTTGTAATTCCGGTTGTTCCAGCATTGAAACGAAAAATTAAAGGTATCGTTCACGATGAGTCTGCTACCGGAAAAACTATTTTTATTGAACCGGCAGAAGTTGTCGAGGCTAATAACCGTATCCGTGAATTGGAAGGAGAAGAACGAAGAGAAATCATTCGTATCCTTAATGAATTTTCAACTCAGATACGTCCTGCCATTCCTGAAATATTGCAATCATACGAATTCTTGGCAGAAATTGATTTCATACGAGCAAAAGCATACTTTGCCATACAGATACAAGGACTTAAACCCAATCTGGAACAAACGGAAGTAATTGATTGGACAAATGCCATCCATCCTTTACTTTATCTATCTTTAGCTAAACATGGAAAGAAAGTGATTCCATTGGAAATCGAGCTTCATGCTCAGCAACGAATCCTTATCATATCCGGTCCGAATGCCGGCGGTAAATCGGTATGCCTAAAAACTGTCGGACTGTTGCAATATATGCTACAATGCGGTTTGCTTGTCCCGATGCACGAACGTAGTCATGCCGGCCTGTTTCACAGCCTATTTATCGACATTGGCGACGAACAAAGTATTGAAAACGATTTAAGTACCTACTCTTCCCATTTACTTAACATGAAAAATATGATGAAGTTTTGCAACGAACATAGCCTCATCTTAATCGACGAGTTTGGAAGTGGGACAGAACCACAAATAGGTGGTGCTATGGCCGAAGCTGTATTGAAACGTTTACATAATAAACAAGTTTTCGGAGTCATCACCACCCATTATCAAAATCTCAAACATTTTGCTGATAATCATGAAGGAGTGGTAAACGGTGCCATGCTGTATGACCGTCATCAGATGCAACCGTTATTTCAATTACAAATAGGAAATCCGGGAAGTTCTTTTGCCGTAGAAATTGCACGGAAAATTGGTTTACCTGAAGAAGTTATTGCTGACGCTTCCGAATTAGTAGGAAGCGAATATATCAACGCCGACAAATACTTGCAAGATATTGTACGTGATAAGCGTTATTGGGAGACCAAGCGTCAGAATATACGAAAAAGGGAGAAGCAAATGGAAGAAACTATATCCCGATATGAATATGAAATACAAGAACTTGAAAAGAACCAAAAAGAGATCTTCCGCAAAGCAAAAGAAGATGCCGAACGTTTATTACAGGAATCGAATGCACGGATAGAGAATACCATCCGGACTATAAAAGAAGCGCAGGCAGAGAAAGAAAAAACACGTTCGGCTCGTCAGGAATTGGAAGCGTTCAAAGCATCTGTTAACGAACTAGAACTGAAAGCCACAGAAGAAAAGATTGCCCGCAAGATGGAAAAGTTACGTGAGAAACAAAATCGAAAAAAAGAGAAAAAGAACTCTCCATCAACCGAAAAAACAACATCCATCCCAAAAGAAATGCCGATCTCTGTTGGAGACAATGTTAAAATAAAAGGGCAGAATTCCATAGGAACCGTTATAGACATCAATGAAAAAAAAGCAAGTGTTACCTTTGGAATGATTAAAACTACGGTCACAGTGGATCGTTTAGAACGTGCAAAGATTATGCCACAAGCTAAAGAACAGACTAAAACCTCATTCATCAGCACCCAAACCCAAGACAATGTTTACGAAAAGAAACTAAGCTTCAAACAGGACATTGATGTACGGGGTATGCGAGGCGACGAAGCCATTCAAGCTGTAACCTATTTCATAGACGATGCCATCTTATTAGGAATCAGTCGAGTGCGTATCCTACATGGAACAGGAACCGGTATCCTCCGTACGCTTATACGTGATTACCTGAAAACGGTCCCGGGCGTAGTTCATTTCCAAGACGAACATGTACAATTCGGAGGAGCCGGCATCACCGTCGTGGATTTAGATTAAAAATAATACACCAGTTCTACAATAAAATCTTTGTTACTGGACAAAAGAGGCGTACAACATTGAAAAATATAAATATTTGCAAAGAAATAACATCCGATAAGCAAAAAACATTATCTTTGCAACATCTTATTATAAAGGAGATAAGTATATTCTATATCTCTCTATGGATAAAGTTCGTTTATCGAACAATTCTCCATAAAGTGTATAATAATAACAAACCATTTATAATACTTTGGGGTTGACTGGATTTGACAGCGGGTAGAAATGGTATGTAAGCATGCAGTGCGTCGGTGATTAGCACTTTAATCTCAGTTATCAAAAATTTATCTGGCAACGAAAATTACGCTCTCGCTGCTTAATCGAAGTATAGTAGATTAACTTTATTTCTACCACAGTGGTAGAAACGAGACGTCACTCAAAAGCTCTTGTTCCGAGGCGTTTGGCAAAGTGGCGCAGTAAAATCGGAAATAGTTTGAGTCTTTCCTCACGGCTCTTACGAAACTTAAGAGGATAAGGTGCAAGTTGGTGGCTCTGGTCTTGCTTGCATTCGAAAATCGAAGGCAGAGATAAGCATGTAGAAAACATATGGTTTCCTCGTTTGGACGAGGGTTCGATTCCCTCCAGCTCCACAA
>UMKF01020365.1_pt1 | contig 14449 bp, 12 predicted proteins | sample 1966251 | NCBI WGS metagenome assembly UMKF01 (sample SAMEA4836171, study PRJEB28245) | human gut metagenome | biome: gut microbiome; material: fecal sample | place: Denmark | collected 2008
GAACGCATGTTGATTCCTACCGTGGAGAAATTCTGGAATCATTTGCTGGAGATATTGAAGAATATTCCAGCTAAGGAATAACCTCTTTTTGTAATATTCTGGAGAGGAGAGAAACGAAAGGTATGCTTTTGTCCGAAGATTTAAAGGATGCAAACCTTTCGTTTTTTGTATGCTATAAAATAAGGTAATAAGCCGGATGACGGATGATTGTCAGATTAAAGTCCTTAAAAATTCTCTCGGTGCGTTTTTGGGAAATGAACGTTCAATAGAGGGGAAACGAACGTTCGTTTAGCCCATAACGAACGTTCGCTTTCAAAAGTACCTTTCATAGGAGTCCGGGGCCTTAGTCGCTTTTCATACCTTCTGAATGGTCTTACAAGATACTTATAATTTGAAGTAATAATGAATATTTAGGTTAGTGAAGAGGAGAGTTTTTTATACTTGCCGAAGGATTGTTTTCTGTCGGCAACGATTATTTTTACGGTTGCTGCTAGGGTGGGTTGTTTTCTTGCCGGGCATTATCTCCGTTCCGGCTCAAAACCGTTTCCGAGTAATGGAATATAATGTAGAAAATCTGTTCGACTGCGAGCACGATACGTTAAAAAACGACAGGGAGTTTATGCCTGAATCCGTAAAGAAATGGACTTATTTTCGTTATCGGGATAAATTACTGAAAATCGCTAAAGTGATTGTGGCGGCAGGAGAGGAATATGTGCCCGATTTGGTAGCTTTATGTGAAGTGGAGAATGAACACGTTATCCGTGACCTTACTCGTTATTCTCCTTTAAAAGAAGCCGGTTATCGTTATGTCATGACTACCTCTCCCGATCAACGGGGCATTGATGTTGCTTTACTATACCAGCCCGGTACCTTCAGGTTATTGAATTGGCGGAGTATACGTATTCCTTCAAAAAATATCAACCGTCCCCCGACGCGTGATATATTGCATGTAACCGGTAAAGTAATAACGGGTGATACGTTGGATGTGTTTGTCTGTCACATGCCTTCTCGGTCGGGAGGACAAAAGGAAAGTGAACCGTACCGCCTTTTTACGGCTTCTATTCTGAAAATCCAGACGGATTCCGTAATATGCAAACGCACCCATCCTCATCTATTGATTACCGGTGATTTTAACGATTATCCTGCGGATGCCTCTATTGCGGAAGTTCTAGATGCGCGTGCTCCTTCGGATGATATAAAAACCAAACGATTGTATAACCTGATGGATGGACGTAAACAGGAAGGTACGTACCGTTATCGGGGCGAATGGGGTATTCTAGACCAGATGATTGTCTCCGGTCGTTTGTTGTCGGATGATGCTGCGTTTCATACCAGTTATGAAAAAGCCCGAATACTCAAGTTGCCTTTTCTACTGGCGGAAGACGAGCGTTACGGAGGGACAACTCCTTTCCGTACTTATTGGGGAGCCCGCTATCAGGGCGGGTACAGCGATCATCTTCCGGTTGTTCTCGATTTGGATATTGGAAAGAAGAAAATATCCTTTCCGTCCGAATAAAAATTGCGGATGAACAATACATATTATTCATGGTGATACGGTCCGCCATGAAGGATACTCATGGCACGATAAAGTTGTTCTACAAAGATGAGACGTACCATTTGATGAGAGAAAGTCATTTTGGATAATGATATTTTTTCTTGCGCCGCATCATAAACTTTTTGTGCGAATCCGTATGGACCGCCGATGACAAATACCAACCGTTTGTTTACGTTTGCCAGTTTCTTTTCCATCCATCGGGCAAACTCTATGGAACGGAATTCTTTTCCGAATTCATCGAGCAATACTACTACGTCGCCGCTTTGTAACGACTTTAAAATCAGTTCCCCTTCTTTCTCTTTCTGTTGTTCTTCCGAAAGGTTTTTCGTGTTTTTCAATTCCGGAATGACTTCTAAATCGAAAGAGATAAAATGTTTGGTACGTTCCACATAATCGTTTATAGCGGAAATGTAATGCGGTTCTACGGTTCGTCCTACGACAAGCAATACGGTTTTCATTTCTTGAGTGGTTAGTTGTTTACCTTTGTTTCTGCTGCAAAATAAAATAGATTCTTTGAGTTATCCAATGAAAGGACGTCAATAAATCGGTAAATGCTTTAAGCAATTTCCAAAAAGCATATTGGAAGACGGAAATAATTATTTTAAGCGATTTTAAAAGGATGGAATGTAATTCTTTTAACAATGCCGGATGAAAAATCATCTTAATAGTTTTACTAAGACGAAAATACTTATAAAACAACTTTTGGTTATCTATTTATCGGTGGTTAGTAATGACGTTAATAAGTCGCGTTTCCCGCTTTTATGCAGCAAGAAAAATAGGTGGAAAAGCAAGGAAATCTCGGATTAATCTTTTACTTTTGTCCGGCAAACTTGATTAAAGAATAATATTATAAAAAATGGAAACTGTAAATCAATTAATTGACAGACTGATAGACCTCGCTTTTGCAGAGGATATAGGGGATGGTGACCACACCACATTATCGTGTATTCCGGCGGATGCTATGGGCAAATCCAGATTATTGATAAAAGAGGCTGGAGTGCTTGCCGGAGTGGAAATTGCCAAAGAGATATTCCATCGTTTCGACCCCGCCATGAAGGTGGAAGTGTTGATTCAGGATGGCACGGAAGTGAAACCCGGAGATGTGGCAATGGTGGTGGAAGGAAAGGTGCAATCGCTTTTGCAGACCGAACGCTTGATGTTGAATGTAATGCAGCGGATGAGTGGTATTGCTACCATGACACGTAAGTATGTGAAAAAATTGGAAGGTACGAAAACGAGAGTGCTCGATACGCGTAAGACAACGCCGGGTATGCGCATGCTCGAGAAACAGGCGGTTAAGATTGGCGGCGGTGTAAACCATCGTATCGGATTATTCGATATGATTTTGTTAAAAGATAATCATGTGGATTTTGCAGGAGGTATCGATAAAGCGATTGAACGTGCCAAGACTTATTGTAAAGAGAAAGGCAAAGATCTGAAAATAGAAATAGAAGTGCGCAACTTTGATGAATTGCAACAGGTGTTGAACATCGGAGGCGTAGACCGTATTATGCTTGATAATTTTTCTCCTGAGAATACGAAAAAGGCAGTGGAAATGATTGCCGGAAAGTATGAAACAGAGTCTTCGGGAGGCATCACTTTTGACACCTTACGCGATTATGCCGAATGTGGCGTAGATTTTATTTCAGTAGGTGCGCTTACCCATTCGGTGAAGGGATTAGATATGAGCTTTAAAGCTTGTTAAGGAATGGGAAAGAAATTTCTTGTTTCTCTGTTTTTGGGTTGTTGTGTCTGGGCACAGGCTCAGGATGTTTCCCGTTCGTCTTTCAGAGTTCCTCTCGATATCCCTTTGTATTTAAGTGGCAATTTCGGTGAGTTGCGTCCGAACCATTTTCACGGCGGACTTGATTTTAAGACGCAAGGCGTGGAAGGGAAGCCGGTACATAGTATAGAAGAAGGGTACATCTCCCGTATATCCGTCATGCCGGGCGGCTATGGTAACGCTTTATATGTCACGCACCCGAATGGATATACTTCTGTATACGGACATTTAAAAGAGTTTGCTTCCGCCATAGCAAAATATGTGGAAGACGAGCAATATGCGAAAGAAAGTTTTGAAGTGAACTTGTTTCCGGATGCCTCCCTGTTTCCTGTAAAGAAAGGGGAGGTGATAGCTTTAAGCGGCAATACGGGTAGCTCGGGCGGGCCTCATTTGCATCTGGAGATCCGGAATACGGAAGAGAATGAACCGGTTAACCCGTTACCTTTTTATTTATCGGAGATAAAAGATACAAAACCGCCGAGAGCTTATTCCGTCATGTTTTATCCGCAAGCAGGAAAAGGAGTCGTCAACGGAAGTAAGCAAAAACGTTCCATTGCATTCGTAAACCGTTCGGGGCGGACGGTATTGGCGCAACCGGTGGATGCTTGGGGTGAAATCGGTTTGGGACTTCGAGCCTACGATTATATGAACGAAACCAACAATACGTATGGAGTGTTCTCCGTAACACTTTATGTCGACAGTGTGAAAGTGTTTAATAGTATGGTCGACCGTTTTTTATTTGATGAAAACCGGGCTATAAACGGATGGACAGATTACGATGTATATAAGCAAAAGCGAAGTTGGTACATGAAATCTTTTCTTCCTGCCGGAAACCGTCTACGTATGTTGCATGCAGGAGACAACAGGGGTTTTGTCCGCATAAATGAAGAAAGAGATTATCACATCATGTATGTGCTGGAAGATGCACATGGGAATGTTTCCCGTTATCGTTTCACGATAAGAGGAAAACGTCGGCAGATTCCTTCGCATGTGCCACAAGGCAAATATCTTTTACGTTGGGATCAAGCGAATATCATTCAAGAACCCGGTATGGAGTTGGCTATTCCCAAAGGCATGTTGTATGATGATGTGGAGGCCGATACAAAAATCATTCGTGATTCTTCGGCTGTAGCTTTTGTATATCAGTTGCATAATTCACCTGTTCCGCTGCACACTTATTGTCCGTTGGCTATTGGAATACGTAACTTTCCGGTGGCGGATACCACTAAATATTATATTGCCGGTAAATGGGGAAATGCATTGCATTATGTAGGCGGTACGTATGAAAACGGATGGATGAAAGCTTCCATTCGTGAACTGGCTACTTATACGGTAGCGATTGATACCGTTCCGCCTAAAGTGGAGCCTTTGAATAAAGGAATGTGGGAACGTTCGAAAGAGATCGCTTTCCGCCTCTCGGATAAACATACGGGTATTCGTTCTTATAAAGGAATGATCGACGGAAAATTTGTATTGTTTACATACAACTTGAAACGACGTTTGGCATGTAAACTAGCCAAAGCCCGAATAGAGCGGGGTAAACGTCATACTTTAGAGTTGGAAGTAACTGATTTTTGCGGAAATGTGACCCGTGTGAAAGAGGAATTTTATTATTAAATGGAAAATCAATAATGAAAAAAGAATACGTATGAAGACAAAACTAATGTGGATGGTTGCCTTGTTTGCTGCTTGGGTGACTGAGACTTCGGCCTGTACCAATTTGATTGTAGGAAAAGCTGCTTCTACCGATGGTTCGGTTATTGTATCTTATTCTGCCGATTCGTTCGGCATGTTCGGACATCTGTATCATTCTCCGGCGGCAACGCATGAGCAGGGCGAGATGTTGGATATTTATGATTGGGATACAGCCAAATATCTGGGACAAATAAAGCAGGTGCCGAAAACTTATAATGTAATAGGAAATATCAATGAATTTCAGGTAACCATTGGCGAGACGACATTTGGAGGACGTCCCGAATTAGCTGATAGTACAGGTATTATTGATTACGGAAGCTTGATATATATAGCTTTGCAGCGTGCATCCACAGCCCGTGAAGCTATTCAAGTAATGACGGAACTGGTAAAAGAGTATGGTTATTACAGTGAAGGCGAAAGTTTTACTGTGGCCGATCCGAATGAAGCATGGATACTGGAGATGATTGGAAAAGGACCTGGTGTACGAGGAGCCGTATGGGTGGCAGTTCGTATACCGGACGACTGCATTGCTGCCCATGCTAATCAGTCGCGTATTCATAAATTTGATATGGACGATAAGGAGAATTGTATGTATTCTCCGGATGTGATATCTTTTGCACGGGAGAAAGGGTATTTTAACGGCATGAACAAAGATTTCAGCTTTGCAGATGCGTACAATCCTTTAGATTTCGGAGGCTTGCGCTATTGCGAGGCACGGGTGTGGAGCTTCTATCGTCGTCATAATGCCGAAATGGATAAATACCTTTCTTATATAAAGGGAGAGAGCGACGAACCCATGCCTCTTTATATCAAACCTGCCCACAAAGTTTCGGTACAAGATGTGCAGCAAGATATGCGCGATCATTATGAAGGCACTCCGTTAGATATGACTAAAGATTTGGGTGCCGGAGCATATAATAGTCCTTATCGTCCTTCTCCGCTTTCTTTCAAAGTAGACGGGCAAGAGTATTTTAACGAACGTCCGATTTCTACCCAGCAATCGGCCTTTACTTTCGTATCCCAAATGCGTGCTAATTTACCTAATGCGATAGGAGGAGTACTGTGGTTCGGAATGGATGATGCCAATATGATTGCTTATACACCGGTATATTGTTGTTCTACGGAAGTACCTTCCTGCTATGCCAAAGACGTGGCCGATGGAGTTACTTTCTCTTGGGAATCGGCATTTTGGGTGTGTAACTGGGTATCGAACATGATTTATCCGCGTTATGGATTGATGATTGATGATTTGCGTGAAGTACAGAAACATACGGAATCCGGATTCTTTACTGCTCAAAAAGAGATAGAAAGCAATGCCTTGGAGATGTATAAGGAAAGTCCGGCAAAAGCAAAAGAATATCTGACAAAGTATACGGTGCGGACAGCTCAGAATATGCTCGACGGATGGAAGAAACTCGGAGAGTTCTTAATTGTGAAATATAATGATTTGGTAGTAAAGAGAGTAAAAGACGGTAAATTTGAACGAACTTCCACCGGGCTTTGTGCTCCGCTAATTCGTCCGGGATATCCCGAAGAGTATAACAGGAAAGTAATACAAGAAACCGGAAATCGTTATAAAGTGACGGATTTGAAAAAATAATTGCCAAAGGATTAGGATATAAACTCCATTTTTCTCTATATTTGTGACAATAATTTGGTAATTTAAATCTAAAATAATACGAATATGGAAAATGAACAATTGATTAAAGAAGTAACCGAGAAAGCACAAAGATGGTTAACTCCCGCATACGATGCTGAAACTCAGGCCGAGGTAAAACGTATGTTGGAAAATCCTGACAAAACAGATTTGATTGAGGCTTTCTACAAAGACCTTGAGTTTGGAACCGGCGGTTTACGAGGTATCATGGGAGTAGGTTCTAACCGCATGAATATCTATACTGTAGGAGCAGCAACACAGGGCTTGTCTAATTACTTGAACAAGAACTTTAAGGATTTGGAGCAGATTTCGGTAGTGGTAGGTCATGATTGCCGTAACAATAGTCGTAAGTTTGCTGAAATTTCCGCTAATATATTTTCTGCTAACGGCATTAAAGTATATCTTTTTGAAGATATGCGTCCTACTCCGGAAATGTCATATGCTATCCGCCATTTAGGTTGCCAGAGCGGTATTATCCTGACGGCTTCCCATAATCCGAAAGAATATAACGGATATAAGGCTTATTGGGATGATGGAGCGCAGGTGTTGGCTCCGCATGATAAAGGTATTATCGATGAAGTGAATAAAATAGCTTCGGCAGCCGATATTAAATTTGAAGGAAATAAAGATTTGATTCAGATTATCGGTGAAGATGTGGATAAACCTTATTTGGATGCCGTACAGACTATTTCTATTGATCCGGAAGTGATTAAGCGCCAGAAAGATTTAAGCATTGTTTATACTCCGATTCATGGAACCGGTATGATGTTGATTCCGCGTGCTTTGAAAATGTGGGGCTTTGAGAATGTACATTGCGTTCCTGAACAGATGGTAAAAGACGGCAACTTCCCGACAGTGATTTCTCCGAATCCTGAAAATGCGGAAGCTTTGACATTGGCTATTAAGTTAGCGAAGGAAATTAACGCGGATATTGTAATGGCTTCCGATCCGGATGCTGATCGTGTGGGTATGGCTTGTAAAGATGATAAAGGCGAATGGGTCTTGATTAATGGTAATCAAACCTGTCTGTTGTTCCTGTATTATATCATTACCAACCGGAAGGCAATGGGGAAAATGACCGGCAAAGAGTTTGTTGTGAAGACTATTGTCACTACAGAATTGATCAAAGCTATCGCCGACAAGAATCAGATAGAAATGTATGATTGTTACACTGGTTTTAAATGGATTGCTCGCCAGATTCGTTTGAATGAAGGTATCAAGCAATATATTGGCGGTGGTGAAGAGAGTTACGGCTTCCTTGCTGAAGATTTTGTTCGTGATAAAGACGCGGTGTCCGCTTGTGCTTTGCTGGCAGAGATTTGTGCTTGGGCAAAAGATCAGGGCAAGACTTTATATGATGTGTTGATGGATATCTATGTTGAATATGGATTCTCGAAAGAACTGACTGTCAATGTCGTGAAACCGGGCAAGAGTGGAGCGGATGAAATTAAGGCAATGATGGAAAATTTCCGTGCTAATCCTCCAAAAGAATTGGGTGATTCACCGGTCGTTCTGACAAAAGATTATAAAACATTGAAACAGACGGATGCTGAAGGCCATGTAACGGATATTGATATGCCTGATACTTCGAATGTGCTGCAATATTTCTGTGCCGATGGAACAAAAGTTTCGGTTCGTCCTTCCGGAACGGAGCCAAAAATCAAGTTCTATGTGGAAGCAAAAGGGGAAATGGGTTGTCCGAAATGTTATGAATCTGCTAATGCGGCTGCATTAGAGAAGATTGAAGGTATTAAGAAGTCTTTAGGTATTTGATAAATTAGAAATTGCATGGCAAATGAGGTGAGAATCTCATCTTCAAGCTATCTTGTTTAGGAATATTCTTTAAATTAATCAGTAAAAAAAGCTGTCTCGAAATAAAAAATGAGACAGCTTTTTTATGGCTTGTAAGTATATATAATGCTTTTAATTTTTCTCTAACCAATCATCGATAAGCATACGTGCCATGCTCATCTTTCCGGGGATATCGGGGAGATTCTCTTTAGTAAAAAATTTGCCGGCACTTAGTTCCGAAGTTTGCAATTTGATTTCTCCACTGGCATAATCAGCTGTGAAACCTACCATTAAGCCACAAGGATACGGCCAGGGTTGACTTCCGAAATAACGAATGTTTTGCACACGCAATCCTGTTTCCTCCAAAACTTCCCGTTGTACACATTCCTCCAGTGTTTCACCGGTTTCTACAAAACCGGCAACTAAACCGTAATAATCACCCCGGAAGTTGCGGGCATGAACCAATAGTATTTCATTACCTTTTCGCACTAATACAATGATTGCCGTGGAAACTATAGGCCAGATTTCTTTACCGCAGCCGGAACAACGTTTGCTAATGGTGGTATGGAATTTCATAGGCATGCCACAAACCGGACAATAACGGTTGTTCTTATCCCAAAAAATAATTTCTTGTGCTTTACCGGCCATCAGATACATATTCCGTGGAAGAATATCAAAAGAAGCTCTTAGTCCGACGGTTGTATAACGATCGTTTTCTGTAATAGGATTGTCGATAGAATAAGCATGAAATACTTGTCCATCGAAAAGAGATAATTCATGGATACGTGTCCATTCAGAAACAGGAACAGGAGCCTCTTCTTGATAAGGAACCCTGCCTCCCTTTTTTGTTTTCTCTAATAATAATTGGTCGTTGCAAAAAACAAACCAGTATTTATTTTTTTCACTATTCATTTGCACCCTGCTTTTTACCGGCTGCAAAAGTACATTTTTTATTCGATATCCCGATAAAAGCGTAATTCATTTTGCAATAATCTGATTTCGTGCTGTAGATGCTTCATTCGTTTTAGGAGGTGATGAATGGCATCCAAGCCTGCTATATTAATGGACAGATCATAATAAAGACGTGCATATTGTTCCAAATCGGACAATTGAGACATAGGAATGTATTGTTCATCCTCTATTCTCGTCACTTCTATCAAACCATCATCTTCTAGGAGGCTGATAAATGAAGGTTCTATATGGCTTTTATCACAGTATTCACTGATTATAATTAAATCGCTCTGCATATCTCAATGATTTAAAGGTTACTAACTGTTTTGTAATTCACGGAACAACTCTTTCTGTTTTTCTGTCAGTCCGGTTGGTATTTGAACAGAGTATGTTATAATCAGATCTCCGAATTGTCCTTCCTTTTTATATACAGGGAATCCCTTGCCTTTCAGTCTGACTTTCGTTCCGTTTTGAGTTGACGGTTTTACTTTTAGTTTTACTTTTCCGTTAAGCGTGTCGACCGTTTCTTCTCCACCCAATACAGCCGTATAAAGATTTAGCGGTGCAGTGACATATAAATCATCGCCTTTCCGTTTAAATGTACTGTCGTCCGGAATTACAAAGGTTATATATAAATCGCCGGCCGGTCCGCCGTTGATACCCGGAGCACCATATCCTTTGAGCTTGATTACCTGCCCGTTGGCTACACCTGCCGGGACTGTAATTCGTACGTTCTTTCCGTTTACATTCAGAATTTGTTTATGAGTTTCCGCAGCTTCTCTTAAAGAGAGTTGTAATTCGGCATTATAATCCTGTCCTTTGAATCCTGTACTCCGTGATCTTCTTCCTGCTCCTCCAAATAGTTCCTCAAAGAAATCAGAGAAACCACTTGCATTGCCACTATGGAAACCACCGCCAAATTGAGAAAAGTCGCCTTCGTCAAATCCGTTTCCCGATGCTGAATACCAGTGTGTTCCTCCACCACCGGTTTGTTGATAAGCTCTCTTTTGTGCTTCAAACTCATCGGCATGTTTCCAATGTTCTCCGTATTCATCGTATTTTTTCCGCTTTTCCGGATCACTCAATACTTCATTCGCCTCGTTTATTTCCTGAAATTTATCCTTAGCTGTGGGATCATTCGGATTTAAATCGGGGTGGTATTTTCGTGCTAATTTGCGGAATGCTTTTTTTATTTCATCCTGTGTAGCATTTTTGTCTACGCCCAGAATCTTGTAATAATCGATATAGGCCATACTTATGTCTCCTTTTTATTGCATTATGAAGAGAACAAAAAAAGTGCCGGATTGGTTGTTGGCAGATTCTTTTAAAAAATATTATGCCTTTTCTTTTTACTAAAAAGCTATTGATACTTGTTAATTTACAAAATAAGTTCGTAACTTTGCATAAATTAATTTTATAAATCTATGTGGCTGAAATTGATTGGTAAAAAAATGTGCTTGTTAATACTTTTAAGCATGATTACTCTATTTGTATCAGCTCAAGACAAATCTTTAGCCTCTTCTTCTAATTATGCAAATATTCTTATCATAAGTTCTTACAATCCGGGCATAAGTTCTACATCAGCCAATATTTCCGCCTTTATGGACGAATATAAGGCCAATGGTGGACATAATAATGTGTTTATTGAAAACATGAATTGTAAAAGTCTGATAGAGGCACCATTGTGGAAGGGCCGGATGAAAAGGATTTTAGAGAAATATGCTTCGGAAAAGAACTCTCCGTCATTAATCGTATTGTTAGGGCAGGAAGCATGGGCGGCTTATTTGTCACAAGATGTAAAGGATTTGCCGGAAATTCCTGTATTAGGTGGTATGGTGAGCCGGAATTTTGTGGAAATGCCCGATAGTAATTGCGTTGTCGCCGAATGGAACCCGGAAAGTTTGGATGTATATGACCGGGCAAAGGATTATCATGTAGTAGGCGGATATGTTTATGAATATAATATTGATAAAAATATTGAGTTGATAAAACGTTATTATCCCGATACAAAAAATATAGCTTTGCTTTCGGACAACAGTTACGGAGGAATTTCGATGCTGGCCCATGTACAGGAAAAGATGAAAAAATATCCTGAATACACAATGATTAGTTTGGATGGACGTACACATACTCTTTATTCAATGGTTGACACAATAACCAATCTTCCTGAAAAGACTGTCCTGTTGTTAGGAACTTGGAGGGTGGATAAGAATGAAGGATATTTTATGCAAAATTCAATGTATGTATTGAAAGATGCTAATCCGAATATTCCGGTTTTCACCCTTTCTACGATAGGCTTGGGTTATTGGGCTATAGGCGGGTACATGCCAAATTATCATATTTTAGGTGCGGAACTTGCAAAACAAGCAGTTAATTATTTAAAACACAAAGATTTAAATCAAGTAGGGCTGCAAGTGATTGATGGGAAATACCGATTCGATATCAAATGTTTAGAGGGAAAGGAATTGGATTCTATCGCTTTACCACCTAATACGATACTGGTAAATCGCACACCGACTTTTTGGGAACAGTATCGAAATGAAGTTCTCATTGTCAGTATAGTTTTTATTGTATTGTTTCTGATATTATTGATGGTTTTTTATTTTTTAATGCGGACCAGACGATTGAAAAAGGCATTGGAGAAATCTCAAATAGCATTGATAGAAGCCAAAGACAGAGCGGAAGAAAGCAATAGATTGAAAACTGCCTTTTTAGCTAATATGAGTCATGAGATACGAACTCCTTTAAATGCGATTGTCGGATTCTCGAATGTGATAGCTGATAAAGATTTGGAACCCGAGGAACAAGAAAACTTTGCTGCCATCATTCGAAAGAATTCGGATTTATTGTTGAACTTGATTAATGATATATTAGATATTTCCCGTTTGGAATCAGGACGTACTAAATTTGTTATGGAACCATGCGATTTGGTGGAATTGTGTCAAAGTACTCTTACTACTGTACAATTTGCCCGTCCATCAAATTTGGCTTATGTGTTTGATTCCAATTTGGACGAATGTATTTTAAATATAGATATGCAACGTATACAACAAGTACTTATTAATTTGCTTTCCAATGCGGGTAAATTTACGGAAAAAGGAAGCATTACCCTTTCGTTGCATAAAGATGAGATAAAGAAAGAAGTACGGATTATGGTAAGTGATACGGGAGTAGGGGTTCCTGAAGATAAACAGACTAAGGTATTCGAACGTTTTGAGAAGTTGAACGAATATTCTCAAGGTACAGGGTTAGGCCTATCAATCTGTCGGCTGATTATAGAAAATTTTGGCGGAAAAATATGGGTCGATAGCAACTATAAAAAAGGGGCTCGCTTCGTATTTACAATTCCCTATGAAACAAAGAATATTAAAGAATAATAGTATATATGAGAGGAATAATTATAAAAATATTTGTGTTGTTACTGTTAACAAGTGGAACCGGGGCGATGGCGCAAATGAAAGAGATCCGGTTGAAAATTGTAGAGACAAGTGATGTACATGGAAATTTTTATCCGTATGATTTTAAGCAAAATACGGAACATGCAGGAAGTTTGGCGCGTGTGCACGCTTTTCTACAAAAAAAGAGAGAGTTGTATGGCAACCGTTTAATTTATGTGGATAATGGAGATATACTTCAGGGACAACCTACGGCTTATTATTATAATTTTATTAATACGGCAGATACCCATTTAGCGGCGGATATGTTAAATTATATGGGGTGTAGCGTAGGAAATATGGGAAATCATGACGTGGAAACGGGTCATGCTGTTTATGATCGTTGGATAAAAGATTGTAATTTCCCGGTACTGGGGGCAAACATCATTGAAAATAAAACCGGTAAACCTTATTTGAAACCTTATGTGGTGATAGAACGTGAGGGAGCGAAAATTGCGATATTGGGTATGATTACCCCTCTTGTACCTACATGGCTTCCTGAAAATTTGTGGGCGGGACTTCATTTTGAGGATATGATCTCATGTGCTGAGAAATGGGTAAAGGTTATTCGTGAAAAAGAAAAGCCACATATTATAATAGGCCTATTTCATTCCGGATTAAAATCATTACAGAGTGTTCCTCCTCTTGAGGATGCTTCAGAAGAAATAGCAAGGAAAGTGCCGGGATTTGATATATTAATGATTGGGCATGATCATAGAAAGTATTGTAAGAAAGTTGCTAATATAGAAGGTGATTCAGTTTTGATTGTTGATCCCGCAAGTAATGGCTTACTTGTTGCTAATGTAGATGTAAAACTGACAATGAAGGGGCAGGAATTAGTGAAAAAAGAAATTTCCGGATGCTTGTCCAACGTTAAAAAGTATGGATTAAGTGAGAGCTTTCTAGAACGCTTTAGATCTCAATTTGAGGAGGTGAAGACTTTTGTTTCCCGTAAGATCGGAACTTTTGAAAATACCATTACTTCCGAAGATGCTTATTTTGGCTCATCAGCTTTTATTGATTTTATCCATTCTTTACAAATGCAGTTGGGAGAAGCTGATATCTCTTTTTGCGCACCTCTATCTTTTAATGCAAAAATAGAGAAAGGAGACGCTTATGTACGGGATATGTTTAGCTTATATCGTTATGAAAATATGCTTTATACAATTCGTATGACGGGGAAAGAAATAAAGAATTATCTGGAAATGTCGTATGCGTTGTGGACTAACCGTATGACTTCCCCGGAAGATCATATCATGTTATTGGATAATACGAAAGACGATAACCAACGCAGTGGTTTTAAGAACTTCAGTTTTAATTTTGATTCGGCAGCCGGTATTTGCTATACGGTAGATGTAACAAAACCGGAAGGGGAGAAAATCACAATTCTAAGCATGGCTGACGGTACTCCTTTCGACATGAATAAGGAATATAAGGTTGCGGTGAATTCTTATCGTGGAAATGGCGGGGGTGAATTATTAACCAAAGGTGCGGGTATTCCTGCAGATCAATTAAAAAACCGGATAATAAAAGCGACAGATAAAGATTTACGTTATTATATGATGCAATATATTGAAAAACAT
>UMKF01001466.1_pt1 | contig 14414 bp, 12 predicted proteins | sample 1966251 | NCBI WGS metagenome assembly UMKF01 (sample SAMEA4836171, study PRJEB28245) | human gut metagenome | biome: gut microbiome; material: fecal sample | place: Denmark | collected 2008
ATGCTTTTACAGATTGCTTTTCTTTTTGTTTTCATAATTCAAAATATTATGTATTAATAGATAATGAAAAATTTAAATCCTTTAATATATAGATTTTTTATGAGATGTTTTTCTATTCCATAGTAAAAACATCTATTATTTTTATAAATATATATTACCCTTGCATAGGTCTTTCCTTCCTTTCTTTTAGAGAGGAATTCGGGAGTAAAGTCACATCAAGAAGCCATTTGAAAACTAATTGATAATAGGTCCTCCTCCTTTTTTCCTTTAGTTTGTTTTTTGTACAGTTTTCTCGTTTTATTGCCTTTTCTTTTTTCTGGATGCTGAAGAAACAGCTGTCGGAGCATATCGGGATGTCTTATGAATCCTACACGATAGTGAAGTATCTGGTATAGGTATATCTCCTTTATTCTCCCTTCCATGTGGCAATCTGAGCCTTTTCATCGTTAGTTAACAGTATTATTTGTTTATCGTACACATTTGCCATATGAGATATATCTATGTTAGGGATATATTTGCATAATAAATTCCCATTCCAATCGAATTTCCATATCTCTTTCTTTTTCTTTTCCTTATTTCTTTTTATGTTGACATCCATTAATATATAAATACAAGAATCCAATATGGCAAGATCTTTGGCCCCCGAAATAAAGGAAGGTGATAAACTGACTCTGCTGGATATTCCTTTGTCAGTGTATTCATATTCATAAGGCGATAATAGAATTTCTTTTTTTAATATAAAATTTCCTTTTTCGTCGTGGTCGTATATACTTAGTGTATGAGAATCCACCATGGCCAAACCCTGATCTTTGGAGTAGGCGTATCCACGTATTTGATGAAACATTCTTTTCACATCTATGGATAAATCATGTTCTTTATGCCAGAACATCGGATAGTTGCCAAATTTTGAAATGATTTCCCCCTTTGCATTTAATACCATAAAGCGGTAGTCTTGGAACATTCCTGAGCATACATACATGGAATCCGTTAAAGGAAATAGTAAACTGACTTCTTGAGGCACTCTTATGTTCTTATGCAATTCAACAGAATCTGTTCTGAAACTTGTTTTGTATAAAGTCTGTTGCGGTCGTGAGAAGAGACATAGGGAATCTTCTTGGATAAACAAATACAATGGTGAAAGTAATTCGTTGGGTCCATTTCCTTTTACGCCTATTTTTGTAAGCAGTTTTTTGTTCCTTAATGAATAACAATGTACCAACGAATCTCCGTAAAAGTCATTGATATACAATATAGAATCATAGGTCAGTATTTGGAGGGGCATCCCTATCATGTCATCTGATAAAGATTCGCTATTTAAGAATATTGATTTGGTGGGAATATTCTTTTCCTTCTGTGAACACCCGAAAAGAAATAATAAAAATAGAATATATATATATTTCATGATTGTTTGTTTTTTAGGATTCCATGCCAGTGCAAAGTCTTACATGGAATCCTTTGAATTACAATTTGTTATTCTTCATAAAAAAGATGCACAGTATTCTCAACATGGTGTAGTACAGCTTCCAATGCAATGGAATTATTTTCCGCTTCTTGTAACGTAGCCTCTATTTTCATCTCTTGTAAATTGTTACAAGAAGTGAAAGCGATGGTTGTAAGGATGGCAAGCAGAATTGAGATAGACTTCATGTTTTAGTGTTTGGAAGTATTAATTTCTTAAAATATTTATCACTCTCTTTATTTGAAATGGCTAGAAGTATTCTACACTTTATTTTAAATTGAATTCAAAAATAATAGGATTCGCTTCTTTTGTTTGAATAGTATCTATCAACACCTTTAATGATTGATAATTGCTTTCCATAAATTGAGATGAATGTTCCTTCATGCTTTCGGAAATGTAATCAGGTGAAATGAATGTGATAAAACTTTCGGAAGAAGTGGTATTTTCTCTTAGCCAATATTGAATGCCTAAATAAGTTATATCGTCCTTTATTTTAGATAACAAGTATCCATTCTCTTCTTTAGTTGTTTTTGCCCATAAGATGATTTTTTCTCCGTCTATAGAACCAAACATTAATTGATCTTTGGTTGCATTCATACCGTCAAAAATAACCCCTTGTGATTTTAGTTTATTACTTTTCATTCCTGAACTTTCTTTCACTTCATTTTCTTTTTTCAATGTCAAAGCATCGGGTAGATTTGTTAAGTTTACAGTTGAAAAAGTCTGTTCTTGTATATCATATACCATGACTTCATTAGAACGTCCCAATGTGGATAAATAACTATTTTTATAATTTCGAAAAGGAATGGCTTTTGTTAATCTCAACGCCTGGTTCTTATTCATATATTTATCTATAAGTTTGCCTTCACTGTTTATTAAATGAAAAACGTATTCATCTCCTAACGTATATAATAAAAATCCATCATCAATGATTTTTAGAGCTGTGGCGTTAACAGATATCGGAATTTCCTTAACGAGATTTGCTTCGTATTTATACACTAATATCCGTCCTTTTGTTAAGATATAAACGTATTGATTGTCTGCATCAAAATCATATAAAACTGGATACTCTTGTGGTCCGGAGCCTAAACATCCAATATCATTTAGGTATTTGCCCTTATTATCAAAACTAAGAATTCGAGTTCCTGATGATTGGATGAAGAATCGATTATTTGTTTTCAATAGTTTATCAATTTTTCCTATCAAGCTTTTATCAGTTGTTTCCAATGGAACTATATTTTTGACTTGAAATAGATCTGATAGCTTGATACTATTTGTATGTATTGGTGTTGCTTGAGTTTCTATTATACATTTATTTTGTGTTTCGCTTTTATTGCATCCTATTAATAGAATTATACACATGAAATAAAAAAGGGATATTCTATTCATAACTATATCATTGTTTTATATACTGCTATTTTTAGTACTTAAATGCTTGGAATAGTAGCATTGATGTCCTATTATATGTTTATTTTAAATTTAGTATTATCGGATTTAATTCCTCATTTAGGTAAAGTTTTAAATCTTTATAAGTATCTGTATCAGATTTGAAATAGACTGGGTACATGAGTCCATAGAAATAATCGTTGTCTGCATCAATAATTACTAAGTTTTTTTGTTGTTTTATTTTGCAAATTAGATACTGTAATTCTGGCACTACCTATTATTGCTATAATAGCAACTGTTCTTAAATTTATTTTCATGTTTTTTAAAATTTATATATTGTACATATTGATAAATAGTATCGATTTATCATCTTTAAATATCCCGACGAGACAAAGAACTTAAAGTTTGCTGTTTTCATAAATTAGGTCGCTATTGCATCTGCTTCACTCTCCTTTATTTTAGATAGGAATTTAGGGAGTAAAGCTACATCAAAAAAACGTTCTAAAACTTGTTGATAAGGAGCTTTACTCCTTTTTTCCTTTAGTTTACATTCTTGTTAAAGGGAACCTCGAACACTCACTTTTGTAGTACAAGAAGAAAAAGAGAATGCCCATTGCTCTGATATATAGCAAAATTATATATCCGAAAAAGTGTGGGTTGTTTCTTTTTATTCGTACTGTAAGACTAAGTTCGAGAGTCACCTTTAAGGAATAAGAGATAGAAATACCCACACTTATTTGTCCATTACTTCCGATTAAAATTTCTTATAGACTATTAGATAATATCTAAAGTATAGAAAAATTCTTTATCTTTTTATATGGAGTTTGCTTATAATAAATTGTCGGTATCCTTCTTTACTATATTCGAAGTACAGAGTAAATAGATTCTTTTAAGAGCTAATTATGTCGACTTTAATATCATATTTAACAGTATCAATACAGCCTTGGTAAGAATCATAATTTTCATCTTTACTTTCATTGTTTGCTGCTACAGCTTCTATATTTTCAAATAATAAGTTTTTGGAAGAGCTTGTATTTTGTTTGATACTTATACTTGCCATAGTGCATGTAATGAATACAATGGTTGGGATTACAATCTTTTTCATAATATCTTTTCATTATTAATAGTATTCTGCGAAAGTATAGGTATTTTTCTGTAAAAAAGAAAAGCGAACGTTGCAAAAACGTTGCATTTGCTAATTTATATTAACGTAAGTTCGAAATCAGTCAAAATAAAGCTAGTTGTTCGACTTTGATAAGCTGCACATCAATGGTCGGCTTTTTCTCAGCGGAACCTTGTCAACCACTCATCTACGAGTTCTTCATGTTATTCTTCATTTTTGTGATTAGCTGTATATCCTTAACAAAAGAGGTTTTCAAACAATGCTTCGTCCGATATAACCTTTGTCTGCGTGCAGCTTCCCCTTTATATTTTTCAGAAACTTGCCTTGTCTTAACGGTTACTGGTCATCCCACGTTCTCAGATGTAAACATAAGATTCAGGATTTGGCTCTTGTCAATTAATAATCAGATGTAACTTGAATCCGAAGAATTAACCCATGGAGCATTTTCCACGTTTGGCAAGTCTTTCGAAAGTCTGATGGAAACACACTTGAGAAACAGAAATTTTCGGTGTTTGTAAAATATATTCCTTATAATAATGCTTAAAACATTTGAAATAGCCCGAATGGAATAGAATGAGGATAACCATAATCTCGGTATCACTCCAAGCATATATTTTTCCTGTCCGGATGCAAATTCTTTGCAAAAATCATCCACCATACATAAATCTCTGTAACTTTAAATTTTGAGAACATAGTGATAACCGTTTAAATAGTATAATTGGGTACTATAAATTAATACTTTTATTGCTATATTCCTAAAATTCAATACAATAAATCATACCTTATTTCGAACTCACGTTATATTAATATTCTTAGTCTTTTTGGTCTTCGTTTTTCTCTACAATAAGTTCGTAAGTTCCTTTTGTACATTTAATGCGCATATTTGTATTTCTAAGTTCTTTTCTTAGACGACAGACAACAGAACGCAAAGCTTCAGAAGTTACGAATTCCGTACCCCACACTTGTTTCTTCATTTCTTCGGTAGGCAAACTATATCCATCCGCACAAAAAAGAGCCTCGAGTACCCGTCCTTCAATTGCAGTCAATTGCGAAACAGCCGAAGTTTCTGTATTCCAGATTCTTCTATTCAATGCATCATATACATAATTACCCCAATTATATTTTCTTGATTCCACGTTCTCCATCATATCGTTCTTCTTTTTATAATTCTTGATTGGAAATTCATGCATAGACTTTATACTTAAAATAGGAATGACAAGTAATATACCAAACAGAATCCAACTACGGTGTGGAGTAAGCATTATAGAAATAATAGGAACCGAAACATATGCAACAAACTCATGCTCGTTGTTAACACCCACATTATTAGGAAACGAGGCTGTTATTACGAGTCAATAACGAATGATTTCCTGAACAAGCCTTTATTTTCTGTTCCTTTCTATATATCAAAGCAGTCTTCGCTTTTAAACCATGTTTTTCTATGTTTTTATTCCATTCTTTTAGAAGAGAGCTTAAGGCAAAGGGACAAGTCTCAAGAGAATAGGAATGTATGGACCGTTCATGAAGAGATGTCGTTATATTCCATTTATCGTTTATTGGATTTATGGTATGTGTCTCTGTGCCTTCTTTACTATAAATTTGAACAATATTTCCTTTATGTCGGACATCTATTTTCATATGTATGGGGCCTACGGTCTCATTCAACTTTCTACTTTGCTCTTGCATTTTATCTAACAAGGATGTTTTGAATATTGCCATCACATCTTGTTCTATTTGCTTTTTCTCCGAAAAGCATTCCATTACATAGGCACATACTGGTAGAATCAGGAGAAGGAAATAAAGTCCGACAAATATTCTATGAGAGTTTATGGAATTCATTATCTTTTGTTTGGGTGAGAACCTAATTGTAACATAGCTTATGATGTTAACCAATTGTCTTTTTACAGATTGAGATTTTAAGGAGGAAACAATTAATCCATTTTTGTCATCATGTAATGTTTTCATATTTTTTTGTATTAGAATGGATCAAATTTAAGTATTTAAATACAGAAAAGATTATTAAAAATGATTCTTATTGTTTTCATTGTTGATTCGTATTTTAATGAATTGGATCACAAATTTACACATAAATTTCAATATTTATGTTAGTTTAATAGGAAAATATGCCAAATTAGTAAATGATGAATGTAGTAGATATATTTAATATATTACGAAGTTCAGTAAAAATATATTTTTGGATGATATCTTTTTAAAGTTAACTCTATTCGATGAGATATTTGTTACGTTCCCTAATATATTAAACTCTGGTTTCAACCGTTTGGAACTATAGTTTTGAACGGTTGAAACTTTTGTTTCACATATTCGGACAAAGATCTTTGACTATGCTTTCAGATATTGTCTAATAGTCTATAACGAATTTTTGATTGGAAATAATGGACAAAGAAATAAGTGTGGGTCTTTCTATCCCTTATCCGCTAAAGGTGACTCTCGAACTTAGTCTTACAGTACGAATAAAAAGAAACAACCCACACTTTTTCGGATATATAATTTTACTATATATCAAAGCAATGGGCATTCTCTTTTTTCTTCTTGTACTGCAAAAGTGAGTGTTCGAGGTTCCCTTTAACAAGAATAAAAAGCTAATGCTTTTTCGATAAATATTGTGACGCAATTTCCTTACGTTACAGCTGCAAAGATAATTACAAAAAGGAAATATCGCTTAATATTGGAGAATAAAATTACATATATAAACGTTTTTACGTGAATTTTTTTGTTGGAAGATACCTAGACTCGACATTGAATATACTTTGGGGGTATTGGAACAGACTATAGCCTATGCCCAAGTATTTTTGTAAAAACACCTAAAAAGTGGTGGTAGTAGCTATTTCCGTATATTAAAAAAACTACTACCACCACATACCTTATACCCCTTATAAGCAGATATTTCAGAAAGAAAGTGATAGTAGTGACAGTAGAAAATGAAAACTCGAAGAATCAGATTAGTTGAAAAGAATGTCTCACCAGAAAACTCTATTGCTCGGTAATAAAAGGAGACCGCCTTTTTTCACATGGGGCGGTCTCCGAAAAGATATTAACGAGATGATTCGATATTTGCTATCTTTAATATCCGTTGAAGAAAATGTAAAGTCCAATCATTACCAATATCAGTAGTCCCCATAAAATGAGTACGGAAATAGCCGGTTTGGCAATACTTCCATAACTTAAAGTATTACCTTGCGGTTTCTTATCCATCAAACTGATGATAATCATGCCAAGGCTGATTGCGATAAACAAATCGAATGACAGAAGCATGAAGTGAGGCCAGGCATCATATTGCTCGGCAGGGAATACCCATAAATAAAGTATACCTACTCCAATACTGAATATGGTTCCGGCTGTAAGTGCAAAGTTGGCTGCACGCATGGTCGTACGTTTCCAGAACACACCGAATAAGAATACAGCAGCCATAGGAGGAGCGATAAATCCCAAGACGGATTGGAAGACGTTGAAAAGGTTCAGTCCTTTAATACTATCAATTGCTACGGTAATGATAACTGAGATTAGCGCTCCTACTACTGTTACAATTTGTCCAATGCGGATAATTTCTTTTGTACTGGCTTCCGGTCTGTATTTCTTTACATAGATGTCCATGGTGAAGACTGTACTTAAAGCGTTCAATGCGGAACCAATCGTGCTGACTAATGCCGCGGTTAATACCGCCAATACCAAACCTACCATTCCGATAGGGAATAAGTTGGTTACCATAGTCATGTATGCTTCATCCGGATTTTGTAATGTAGGGAACAAAGCCAGACAAATGATGCCGGGAAGAATGTATAAAGGGACATCTAGAATTTTTAGCCATCCGGTGAAGTTTGCTCCAAGTTGTCCTTGTTTCAGACTTTTTGCAGCGAGTACCGGTTGTACCATAGATTGATCGGTGCACCAAAACCATACTCCCATTATGGGATAACCCAATATGATAGGTAACCAAGGAAAATCCACATCATTGTTGGGCCGGAACAGATTCCAATAATCGGCCGGCACAGCAGCTACTAAGCCATCCACTCCACCTACCTTGTATAATCCGACAATTGTTAAAGTGGCGGAGACAAATATTAATAACAACATTTGGAATACGTTGGTATAAGCTACAGCCTTCAGTCCACCCGCCATTGTGAAGAATGCGGATATAATTAATAAGATAAGTGCAGACTGCCACATGGGAATATCGAATACCTGACGAATCAGGATTCCACCGGCAAATAAAGTAAGTGCCAGCCATGAAATTAAGATGGTAACAATGGTGTACCAAGCCAAAATGTTACGGGTGGATTGTCCGAAGCGGCGACCCATAAATTCCGGTAATGTGGTTACTTTTGCGCCTAAATAGCGAGGTGCGAACACAAAGGCCAGTAAACAGATAAATACAAAAGCATACCAGGCATAATTACCTGATACGATACCTGTAGTAAAACCTGCGCTGGCTGAGGCTATTAACATGGAAGGTCCCACATTGGTTCCCCACATAGAGAAACCAATATGATGCCATCCCTAATAATATGAGGAAGTAAGAGATTAATATGGTCCAGTCTAACGACTCGAGTGAAATATTTTGCATGGGTATTAGATTTAAGGTTTTACATTATTGCGCGCCGATCAGTTGCTTGGCTACCGCTACTGCCGAATTAGCGTTATCGCTGTATCCGTCTGCTCCGATTTCGGTTGCGAATCCTTGGCTGACAGGTGCGCCGCCTACCATTATTTTTACTTTGTCGCGGATACCTGCAGCTTCTACCGCTTTGATTACCTCAGGCATATAAGTCATGGTAGTGGTTAATAAAGCGCTCATGCAGAGAATATCTGCGTTGTTTGCCTTCACTGCTTCCACGAACTTTTCGCAAGGTACGTCAATACCGATATTAATAACCTCGAAACCACAGCCTTCGAGCATGGATGCTACCAGATTTTTACCAATGTCGTGCAAGTCTCCCTTTACCGTACCGATGACTACCTTTCCTAAAGTAGCGGAGGCGTTTCCTTTTAATAGAGGTTTTAACAGTTCGAGAGCACCTTTCATGGCACGTCCTGCCATAAGTAATTGCGGAACAAATGCTTTCCCATCTTGGAAACGCTGTCCCACTTCTCCCATGGCTTTTACCATGTAGTCATTGATAATCACTTGAGGTTCTACTCCTTCGGCAATCGCTTCTTTGGTTACTTCTACTGCGGGTTCTAATTTTCCCGCAACAATTGCGTCATATAATTTACTTAACTCTGCCATAGTTGTTAAAATTAAAATGAATATTATTTATATTTTTCTATTATTTTTAATGCTTGTTCCACTTCCTTTTCATTGTGGAAGTCCATAGACAAAAGTAATCCGTCCGTTCCGATGTTATCCAATAACGGTTGTAATTCTTCCAGAGTTACCCAATTTGCCTGAATTGATTTTCCACCGGCAAGAATACGTTTATATAAATCGTACCATTTCGGATCGCCACCTTGAGGTTCTCCTACTCCGGGAGTCCATTGGATGGCGTTTAGTTCATTAATTTCTAATAAGGCATCCAGATGTCTTATTGCTCCTACTCCGTCCAAATGATACAGTGTATAATCCAGTTTCTGACATTGTTGACGAATATAAGGTTGTACAAAGCGACGATAATCTTCTTCGCTGATCATGATAGATATATCGCTTTGCAACTTGCTTACCCTGCCCGGGCCCCAGATAGAGAAGTAACAGAAAGCCATGCCGTCGTCTTCGCGGATGATATCGTACAATTCATCATATACTTTGAAATAGATATCATTTACTTGTTGCAATTGTTTGTCAAGTAGCTCTGGATTCATTACCGTATCCATCAGCACGGTGTCAGTACCCCGCAGAGCGGCTAAAATATCCAGTCCTTCCATTAAATCGGGCATACCTACATAGTAGTTACCGTTGGCACGCTTTTTACAGGCTGTCAGCAAATCTTTGTGAAGCTTCCATGCAGCATTTTCCGGATCGAATAGAATGTCTTCTTTCGGATTGGGATCCGGATGAATCCAAATGGTGTCTTCTCCCCCTTCGAATACGCCTCCCAAAATGGCGGCCAAAGAACCGGGTCCGAGTTGTGTATTGGCTACGGGAGGTATATCAGCCATAAGGGAGCTGTGGGCAACATAATAATCGAGTTGTTCCGCTCTCCATTCCGGGTCGAACCATCGTTGGTTTAAGTCTTTAGCCGGTGCCGGTGCGGTAACATCGGCATGTGGTGCGACTCCTTCTTGGAAATGTTCCCACATGGTGAGTACGATTCCTTTATGGTTCCACCAATCGAGATATCTCTTTTGGCTTTCTTCCCAATTTGTTTTCCAAGTTTTCATAATGTATGATTAAATTATTATTTGTTTTATTTCCATATTCCTTTAAAGTTGGTATCGATATGCAAGATTTCGCTTTGGCTTAAATCCATTTCATCGGTGCATTCCACTTCCTTATTATATACGGATATAGAGGCATTTTCCCTTACATAAACAGGCATTTCCTCAAGAGGAATTTCCAGATTCCTCAACCATTGTCTTCCTTCATAACGTTCGCCGGTGAAGAAGTTTACCCATTTTCCTTCAGGTAAATATACGTCACGGCGGTTTTCGCTATTCATCACCGGAGCAACAAGGAAGTCATCTCCAAAGTAATATTCGTCATCAATATGCCAGCAAAATTTGTCTTCCGGATGATGGAAAATGAGAGCGCGTAATACAGGATAACCTGTTTCCGTAGCTTTCTTGCTTTGTTCTATAATATAAGGTATAAGTTTGTATCGAAGCTTCCACCATTTTTTCACCATTGGAGCAATAGCCGGATAGTGCCAGGGTTCCCGCTTGCTTGTGCCGTGATAACGGATATGTGATGAAAATACGCCGAATTGAGTCCATCGCATATATACATCATCGGCTACAACCGAGTTCATGAAATTAGGCAGGGTGTGGAATCCAGGAACATCATGGCTCCAGAATGCGAATCCGGATAATCCGAAATGAAGTCCGCCTTTAAGCGAACCGGCCATACCGTCCCATGAGCTACATGAGTCGCCTCCCCAATGCAATGGATAACGCTGGCAACCGGCCCAAGCGGCACGTGCCCATACAATGCCGTCGCCCGTGACATCTTTAGTTATTTCATAAGCGGCTTTTTGGTAAAGTAACGCGTACAAGTTGTTCAGCAGTTCCGGTTTCATGCCTTTGTATTTGGCATCCATGTGTATGTTTTCTCCAAAATCGGTCTTGATACATGTAACTCCCATATCAAGCAATTTCTTTAATAATCCTTTATACCATTCGGTTGCTTTGGGATAAGTGAAATCTATAGTACCGGCATAATCGAGAGCAGAGAAATTAGAGCCTTCCGATTCCTGTTTTTTGGTTAATGGTGCAATATAATCGTTTTCGCGTGCTTCATCTATTTGTTCCGCATCTTCTGCTACATAAGGTAGTTGCCATAAAGATACTCGGTAACCTTTATTCTTTAGTCCCTGGATGAAACCTTTCGGATCGGGAAATCGTTCTTCATTGAATTTCCATTCGCAGAGCCAGTCTGTTTTAAACCATCCAGTATCCAAATGAATTACATCGCACGGATAATGCTCGGTGCGCATGCGATCGCATATTTCATTTACTTCGTCCGCACTAAAATAGGTCATGCGGCTCATCCATGTACCGAAACTCCAAAGTGGGGGCATGGAAGGATATCCTGTAAGGTCGCGATAGCCACGGAGAATTTCTTCTACGGAATCACCTGCAATGATAAATACATCCAGCATAGCTTGGTCGCTGAGAAATTCTACAGAACGTGTAGAACAATCTGCTAATGACAGTTTGCTATGAGCGCATGTATGGTAGAATGTGCCGTACATGCGGCTTGACAGGTAGAAGGGAATATTCTTGTAAGTTCGCCGGTTGTTTACTCCTTGTCCGTCTTGATTCTTTAAAAAGAATGTATGTCCGCTTAAATCCATTTTAGCAAAACGCTCTCCGGTTCCGGCAAAACACTCGTCGGCTTTACATTCGAAAGAGATTGTTGCACGTTCTTTCTTTCCGTCTTTCAGACAGTAGGCTAAAGGGAGCGCATCATAACGAGGAGGTGAGAAATGGTCGTAAGCCGACAGACGAATTTCTTTTTGCCCGTCGGGGTATAATGTGATGTCCAATGTTTCCTGTGGGTCGGGAAGTAATTCACTCCAGCGGTCAAGTTGCGGTTCTTTTACATTGATAACAGCTCGGCGAACTCCATCTTCTGTGGAAATAAGCCATTCTCCATCATTCCATTTTACCTGTAAAGGAACTTTCTTTACCGCATCTCCAAATTGCAGCATTTCTGATTTGTCTGTGATTCCCTCTTCACCGAATCCGGCAAACAAACGGATGATTTTGTTATTATATTGTCTGATTAACAAAGTGGATTCTTCACGAGGAACACTTATATCGGCAGCCATATCGTTGGCTAACAATTGTTTTTGGAATGGGACGGTTACAAGGATGTCACCGTCTTTTTCGCAAACGTGGGTTGGTTTACAAGCTTTCCATAACGATTCGTTTTTCGATAAGTTTAAATCAAAATCGAGGAAATCGAATAGATGATAATTAGTTGGTTTCATATATTAATATTAGGGTTTGTACTATTTAATTCTTCCTGCTTTCAGTTTGATAGATTCGCTGACGCTAGGTCCGTTATTTTTCCATACATTCTTAGGACCCGGGCGATTCGAGTCAAAACGAACTTCCGGACACCAATTATTCTCTACTGTATATCCGTCGGTTGCTTCATCGAAATAAATATAGAAAGCACGGTCGTTTGTGGCGTATGGTGCATCAATCAGTGCTTCTATACGATTGTTTGCCATAATGGAATTGGGTTGGTTGGAGAGTGTGTAAAGTCCTCCCGCATCATAAAGTCGGCGGGCGAAATGATGAACATAATTTGCTTCGATACGATTATTCTTCATGCCGCTTTCGAGTAAAGTCCATCCCCATCCTACACAAATCCCAGAATAATTTACATTACATACTTCATTGTGAATAATGGTAATATTCTTTACATATCCCGCACCGATGCCCACACATCCCCAATCTTCATTTGTGACTTCGCTAATCAGATTATTTTTTATTAAGATATCCGAACATAATTCTTGTTCATTGACTGGTTTGAAAGGAACGTGCGTTTCAAAGCCTCCATCCGGAAAGGCTCCGATTTGTATTGCTGTTCCGCCAATATCCGTGAATAAGCAATTTTCTATTTTGGAGTTTGTTACAGCCCATTCATAATCTACTCCCGTAGCTCCCATGTGTTGGAATGTACATCCATCGAAGTTGATATGGTTTCCTCCTTTGACGCGGATCGCAGTTTCAGGACGGGCGATCCAAGCTTGATTCTCTAATTCCGCTTTTTCAGGTAATCCGGGAATCGGTAGTTTGTAAGCATCCAATAATCGGAAACCGCCCTGTAATGTGACATGTCCTTCATAAGACGGACGATTCCAGGATGTATGTTCGAAGTTGATGTTTTTAAATTGCAGATGATGAACCGGACGTTCCAAGGAACCATCGATGCAAACAAGTTCTTCTAAAGTCGGAGCAATAGCTTCTATATTGCTTATCTCCTCTCCTGGCCGTGGGTAATAATAGATTTTGCCGGATGGATATTCTTGAAACCACTCCCCTGGCTCATCTACCAGTTCGAGCGCATTGACCAGGCAAAAAGAAGAGTTACCTTTTGATTCTCCGATGACCGGTTGCGGCCACGGATGAGCAAATTCTAACTGGCTTTCCGGATTATGGAAGCTAACCACTGTTTTCTCTCCTTGTATATCCAGTTTCTTCACCCGAAGAATAGCGATGGCCCAGCGTTGATGTACAATCATTTCTAATTGTTTGGCATGTTCCAATCCTTTTATCTGAGGAGTTGGTATGGTAATGGTTTCCTTTTCCTTGTTAAAGTCAATCATCCGTTCCATAACACCATCTGGAAATTGAGAGGCTCGTTGCGCCTTTTTTCCATTAATCCACAATTGGCGGAACTCCAAATGCCGGTTTCCTAGAATAGGTGCATCTGCTACCCATAAATTGTTTGCTGCTTTAGTCCATCCTTTTATTGATATTCCTCCGCTGATAACAGCTTCAACTCCTTCTGCTGCTTGTATGATAGTTGGTGAGTTTTCCGTTCCACTGTCTTCCGGTCGGAAAAATAGAGTTTTTTCTTGTGGGTATACTCCTTGCTGTAACATAATGCGGATACCTCCGTTCATTTTGGGATCGTGAAGGCGACGCCATTCACGTGCTTGTTTTACAGCTTGTTGTATTGTCCTTAAAGGAGCATCTTTACTTCCTTCTTGTTGGTCGTTTCCTTGTGGTGATACCCAAATATCGCCAGCTATTAAAGAAGTGCTGCTGAATAAGGCAAGTAGAATACTAAGAATTTTTTTCATGTTAACGAGTGTTTTT
>UMKF01003552.1_pt1 | contig 14286 bp, 8 predicted proteins | sample 1966251 | NCBI WGS metagenome assembly UMKF01 (sample SAMEA4836171, study PRJEB28245) | human gut metagenome | biome: gut microbiome; material: fecal sample | place: Denmark | collected 2008
TCTTGTATTCACTTATCAGGGCGACGGCGACCTTGCCTGCATAGGAACTGCTGAAACCATACATGCGCTCAACCGCGGCGAGAACATCACGGTGATATTCATAAACAATGCCATCTACGGCATGACAGGCGGACAGATGGCTCCAACAACTCTTATGGGTATGAAGACCGCAACCTGTCCTTACGGACGAGTTCCCGAGCTTCACGGATTCCCGCTCCACATCACCGACATCGCGGCGACGCTTGAGGGCACATGTTACGTGACACGTCAGGCAGTTGACTCTGTTGCCAACGTGGTACGTGCGAAGAAGGCTATACGCAAGGCATTCGAAAATTCGCTCAACAAGCGTGGTGCGAGTCTTGTAGAGATAGTTTCCACTTGCAGTTCCGGATGGAAGATGACGCCCGAGCAGGCCAACCAGTGGATGCGCGACAACATGTTCCCGTATTATCCGCTCGGCGACCTGAAGGATGCTTCGAAGTGATGCCCGCGGAGGACACTGAGAGAGAAAGCGGTGCAGAGGGGCACCGCAAAGAAGTTTTTGTTGATTCTTTTAAAAACATAGAACTGTGACAGAAGAGATAATCATATCAGGATTCGGTGGACAGGGTGTACTGTCGATGGGCAAGATTCTTGCCTACGCCGGAATAATGGAAGGCCGGCAGGTCAGCTGGATGCCGGCATACGGCCCCGAACAGCGAGGCGGTACGGCCAACGTCACTGTAATCATAAGCGACAGCCAGATATCTTCGCCTATATTGAATCAGTATGACACCGCCATCGTGCTCAACCAGCCGTCGCTCGAGAAGTTCGAACCTATGGTTAAGCCTGGAGGTACGCTCATTTACGACAGTTATGGCATCTATAACCGTCCTGAACGCACAGACATCAACGTTTATCGTATAGATGCCATGGACGCCGCTGCGCGCATGGCCAACAGCAAGGTTTTCAACATGCTTGTGCTCGGAGGACTCATCAAGGTGCGTCCGATTGTCACTGTTGAAGATGTCGTTGAGGCTCTTCACAAGACATTGCCTGAGCGTCACCATAAGCTTATCCCGATGAACGAAGAGGCTATACGCCACGGCATGGATATCATTGAAAAGGTATAAGGTCCGTTCGCGGACGCAAAAAATAAATCAGGGCTGCTTCGTATGTGGAGCAACCCTGATTTTTTATATCTGCATCATCAGTTCTTCTTTTTCAGTCGAAGAATAGTGAATGAATTTGGTTTGAAGTCGTAGGTGAATGATGAAGAGAAAGCGTTGTATTCTTCTTCAACCGGAGATATCTTCAATGGCTCTTCGAAACTGTTCTCTTCTTCAACAGAGTCGCTTCGCAATGTTATTATCCGGCCTTTGCTTTCAACATCACCGCCTTTCAGGTCTATTCTTGTAGTACATGCTTTGTCGGAAGCATTTACGAATTTTATTATGACTTCATCAGACTTCTTGTCAAATCCGGCAATGTAGAATCTGTCGTTTTTCGGTTTGTTTGTATGTGCCAGCATCAGTTTGCCGTTGATGTAATAGTCGGCACCCTTTTCCTTGAGCACAATCTTCACTTTGTTCCATTTTCCTGATTCGATTCTTTCAGCTACTTTTTCTGACAATACCGTGCTGTTGTTGTCTTTTACGGTTTCGATGGCCGTGGAAGTGTTGCCCCAGCCTCCGGCATTGAGCATATAGCCGGACTTGAGGCTGAGCTCGTCCATTCCGAAATATGCAAAGAATCCTTCATAACCTGAAATCTTGTTCACTTCGAATGCTATAGTATCGCCGATTCCAGCTTTGGCTTTGTTCCAAAGCAATGCAGTACGGTTCATGCCGCTTGTCTGTGTGTATGTTCCTGCATCGGCTGTCCATTCACCGCTGACTTTCACCCACTGTGATGCGTCGTTCATGTCGGCCTTGGTTACGATGCCGGTGCTGTCGATAACTGCCAGATTGCGGAATTGCGTCTGTGTTCCCCAAGTGCCGAATCCTACATATCCTTTTTCTTTTATGAGTGCAGGAATTTCTTTCTGAATGGTGTCTGCCTTTATTGATAGGTTGTATGTCGGTTTGTTTTCAGAGAACATCTTCTGAACATAATATGATGAGCGTCCGACAACCTTATCGTTCTTTATCCAGATGAGATTTGTCGGCCAGCATCTGTCATTCTTGTTTTCGAACAACGGAGCGTATGATGCCATAGTGACCAGGTCGCTGTTGCGTTCCATGCCTGTTATGAAAGCAGCTTCGCTGAGCGCCGCCAGCATATTTCCGCCTCCAACACCTTGATTGCAGGCATATTCGCCCACGTATATCTTGTATTTTCCGCGTTCGTGGTTGTCGAATATATTTGCATTGTTGAAGAAGAATTCAGGTGCTACGTACCAGTGCGGGTCGATCATGTCGGTTTTGCGTGCTTGGCCAAGACCTCCTATGCCGTGGTTCGAAATCAGTGTCAGCTGCGGATATTTAGCCTTTATTGCATCATAGAACATGTTGAAGCGCTTGTCGTACAGAGGTCCCCAGTTTTCGTTGCCTATCTCAACGTAGGCGAGCGGATATGGAGCCGGATGTCCCTCTTTGGCTCTTACAGCACCCCAGATCGTTGTTGTGTCGCCGATGGCATATTCTATTGCATCGAGTGCATCCTGAAGGTAGTTCTGTGCCTCCTTGTCCGAGCAGGCCTCTCCTGTGCGGTATTGGCATGCTATGCCGACGTTGCACACATACATGCCTTTGGCACCTACGTCTTCACAGAAGTCGAGGAATTCCTTGTAGCCGAATCCGTAGTTGTTGCGATAACCCCATGTGTCATATTCGCCGCATCTGGATGCCGGATCACCGAGTGTCTTTTTCCATTGAACCCTGTTGTTGAGCGTAATGCCTTCAACGATGCATCCTCCCGGCCATCTGATGAATGCCGGACGCAGACCTTCAATCATTTCTGCCACATCCTTGCGCATACCGTTTTCACGGCCTTTGTAAGTGTCCTTCGGGAATAGCGATACATAGTCGAAGTAGTATGTCCCGTTTTGAGGCATGTCTATTGCCAGCTTTCCGCATGTAGTTGTGTCGGATGCTGATATTTCGGCTTTATATTCCTGCCATGAGCTGCCGTTTTTCAGTGCCAGCGAAGTATGTCCAAGTTCTTTATTGTCTGCACCAAGAAGGCGCACTGTCAGTTTCCCCGCACCTGTTCCGCTTTTTACGAACATCCTCAATCTGTATGTCGCTCCTTTCTGAAGAGCCAGTCCCCAGTAGCCTTCGTTTATCAGCGATACGCCGTTGCCGATATTCTTCACATCGACTTTCATTGAATTCGGTGCCGTCTTGAAGTTCGGCATTTCGTCAGTGACAGCCATCGTTGCCTCGGCCTCCGACCTGATGTCGAGCTTCCATCCAGGATAAGGGTCTTCTCCCCATCTGTAGCGACCGGAAGCAGGTTTGCCTGAAGAATGGTGTATTACCGTAGGCGCAACAAGTTCTTTGTTTTCTATTTTGTAGCCTTCGGGTACAACACGTTCTTCGAAACTTCTGTTCATCAGCATTTCTCCGTAGAGACCGCCATCGCCTGCATGGTTGATTTCCTCAAAGAATATTCCGTACATGGATTCCGGAACTTCCGCCTCATGCGAATTCATGTCGACCTCGAGTACCATTTGCGGTTCCGGTGATTGGCATGAACTGAAACCCATAGCCAATGCTGCCGCAGCATAGAGAATCTGTTTTTTCATAATACTTGGTTTTAGAGTTTAAAATGGTTTTCAATTATATATAAACTTGCTTTTTACGCCGTTTTGTGCGATTTGCGGTTATACGAGAGATGTATGCAGAATGTGTGTCAGATTGGGTAAACGTAGAGGTTTCTGTATTGTGAAGGGGTGTATCCGGTAAACTTCTTGAACTGTACGTTGAAGTTTGCCAGATTGTTGAAGCCCGAATCGTAGGCAATGGCAGATATGGCCATGTCGGTTTCCGTCAATTTCCTTTTTGCGTAGCTGATGCGCATCCTCAGCAGGAATCCGAAGATCGATTCTCCTGTCTTCCTTTTGAAATATCTGCATACGGCACTGGGATTCATTCCTGCATGGTCGGCAATTTCTTCAAGAGTGATAGGATCCTGAAATTTCATACCTATGTATTCGACTATTCTGCAATAGGTCGATTCGTCATCAGATCTCAATTCCGTTTTTGAAAGGAGAGATATTCTGTTTCCTTCATCTACCATTCTGCCCAATTCGTCAAGTATCTTGTAGAGCAGGTGCAGACGTTCAAATCCCTGGCAAGCCGTCAGTTCTCTGATAGATGCCAGAAGACGCGTGTTTTGTGAGATGTCCCATTCAATGCCGTTTTCTCCGGCCTCCACCAAACGGTTTATGTTGATGCATCCGAGCATGTTGCGGTAGTCGCCCGGCAATATCTGGTCTTTGAACTGAACGTAGCAGGAGTGGCACAAGTCCTTGCAGTCGCTTTGGTAGTAGTGGTTGTCGCTCCTGAAGAAATGCGGCAGTCCGCTTCCTATGAAATAAATGTGCTGGGGCTTCATCTCGATAACTCCGTCGCCGGCAAAACAGAGGCCGTAGCCGCTTGTGATGAGTACAAGTTCGTGTTCGGGATGGCAGTGCATAAGTCGGGGAAAATATCGGCAGGTCATTTCCTCAACATTGAAAGAATTGCACTGACTGTTGTGGACAACCTCATATTCTATAGTTTTCATAGCGCTTTTGTCGTTAAATGCTTTAGGTAGTACATTGGTCTATGCAAAGATAAGAAAAACAAATTTGATAGATAAAAAGGGCGCATGTCTATATAATTACGGCAAATGTGCAAAAAACATGATATTATGCAAATAAAAACAAAAAGGATGTGAAAGAAGTTATATATTTTTGTGCATATATTATAAATGGCTAAGTTTCTAGTAGTAATGTTAACCGCTGTGTAGAAATAATTTATGTTAAATATGAATGTCGTTAAAGTTTTAGTGTTGTTTCTGGCCATGTTCGGTCATGAAATGCTGTATTCGCAGATTAAAATCATGTATGGCCCATATCTCCAGAATCTGTATGATTCTGAGGTAACTATAGTTTGGGAGTCTGATAAAAATTCTGTCGGATGGGTTGAACTTGCTCCTGATGACGGAAGTCATTTTTATTCAGAGGAAAGGAGCAAGCATTATGATTCCAAGAATGGTGTCAAGAATGTCTCCACTTTGCATTCTGTAAGGATAAAAGGGCTTTTACCTGGTAAAACTTACATGTATAGAGTGTGTTCTCAGGAAGTGGTTTCGCATAAAGGAACTAAAGTATACTACGGTGATATTGCCGCTACAGATGTTTATTATAGGGAACCGCTTCGTTTTACGACTTTGGATCCAAACAAGAAGGAGGTGTCTTTTCTTATGATAAATGATATTCACGGACGTGACAGTATTGCAGAAGCCTTGCTTCAAATTGCCGATTATAAGAATAAGGACCTCATATTCTTCAACGGAGACATGGTTTCTGAGTTTAAGGATAAGGAAAGTATATTCAATGGTTTTATGTCGCGGAGCATCAAGATGTTTGCATCGGAAAAACCGATGTATTATGCACGCGGAAATCATGAGACAAGAGGTGAATTTGCAACTTCTTTCCAGAATTATTTCTCACCTGAAGAAGAACATCTTTATTATGTTTTCAGACATGGCCCTGTTGCTTTTGTCGTTCTGGACACAGGGGAAGACAAGCCTGATACAGATATAGAATATAGCGGTATTACCGATTATGACGCATATAGAACAGAAGAGAGCGGGTGGCTTCAGCGCTTGAGCGGAATGGAGTGGCCCGACGGGGTGAAATTTGTCGTCGCCGTATTTCACATGCCGCCGTTTGCTGAAGCAAAAGCTTGGCACGGACAAAAAGAAGTGCTCGATAAATTTGTTCCTGCGCTGAATAAGATGAATGTCGACATTATGCTTTGCGGACATACGCATAAGACCGAATATGAAGAAGCTGGCAATCTGGTGAAGAGCCCTATATTGGTAAATTCCAATAACAGTGTCGTTTCTGTTGCTGCGTCAGAAGACCGGATGGACATCGAAATCATTGATTTGGATGGCAAGGTGGTTTTTAAGAAAAGCTTGACGTCAGGAAAGTAGAAGAAATGTGATGCAGGATGACCTGCAGATAAATGATTTTGATATATAAGCCGTTTCAGCAGTTTAAGCTGAAGCGGCTTTTGTTTTTTATGCTTCAAAATAAAATTGCACGGCAAATATAATATAAGACTCTGCTAAAATATGAAAATAGAATTGCGGGCAGGTTTTATAGTTTTGCAGTGTCAGTTGCAACGATAGCTGAATACGCTGGTCATTATGATTTATGGTAGTTTTTTAATGTAAAAGGTTTATAGTTATGATTGATAAGGTCATGCTTCGGATATGTGTACTTGTATTGGAACTGTTTGCCGCTTTTGCAGTGACGGCGGCGACGGCTTCAAATAATGATATTAGAACTTTTTTGTTCGACAAAGGCGAAGTCAGCATTATTTCCGGTCCTTTCAGATATGCTCAGGAAATGGATGCAGTGTATCTCCTTGAACTCGATCCAGACAGGATGTTGAGCGGTTTCAGGTCGGAAGCCGGACTTTCGCCCCGTGCACCCAAATATGGCGGTTGGGAGAGTGAAGGAGTTGCCGGACAGTTTCTCGGACACTACCTGTCGGCCTGTGCATGGTATTACTCTTATACCAAGGACAAGCGTTTCAAGGACAGGATATCGTATATGGTAGACGAATTGTCGGAATGTCAGAAAGCGAACGGCAATGGATATGTGGCCGCAACGCCCGATGGTAAAAGGATATTTGCCGAGATTGCTTCGGGAAAGGTCTATTCGCAGGGATTCGACCTCAACGGCGGCTGGGTTCCGCTTTATGTTATGCACAAGGTTCTTGCAGGTCTGATTGATGTATATGAGAAGATGGGCAATGCCGAGGCGCTCAAGGTTGCTTCAGGTTTGGGACACTTTCTTTATGACACGCTTCATGGGCTTGATGAAGAAAAAATGCAGGCTGTGCTTGCATGCGAATATGGAGGTATGAACGAAGCATTGGCCAATCTGTATGCCGTTACCGGCGAACCTGAATTTCTGGCCGTGGCCGAACGTTTCGATAATCATAAGGTTGTCATGGAGCCTTTGGCAAACTGCATTGACAGTCTTGAGGGACTGCATGCCAATACACAGGTGCCCAAAATGGTAGGTTGTGCACGCATGTATGAGATAACTGGAAGCAAGAGGGATTCGGTGATCGCATCTTTCTTCTGGGAAACAGTTGTCCGAAACCATACTTATGTCAACGGAGGAAACAGTGATGGTGAGCATTTCGGTGCACCTGGAAAACTGAACGACAGGTTGGGCACTTCTACATCCGAGACCTGCAACACGTACAACATGCTGAAACTCACAGAGCACCTTTTTACATGGAATCCGGATGAGCGCTATGTCGATTATTACGAAAAAGCACTCTACAACCATATTCTTGCCACGCAGAATCCTGAAGATGGAATGGGCGTATACTATACGCCGCTGTTCTCAGGAGGAGCACGAAGCTATCTTTCCAAATTCAATTCCTTCGTGTGTTGTTCGGGCAGCGGGGTGGAGAATCATGTGAAATATTCCTCTTTCATCTATGCCGAAGATGCCGACGGCGGTCTTTATGTCAACCTTTTCATCCCTTCGAGGCTCGATTGGAAGGACGCAGGCATGGTTGTCACACAGATGACGGAATTGCCTTCCGACAGCACTGTGTTGTTCCGTATTTCATGCGGACGAAGCGTCCGGCGCACACTGCATCTGCGCCATCCGCGATGGAGCCGTGAGATGCAGATTCTTGTCAACGGCAAGATTGCCACCACGTCTTCCGAGAGTGGCAGATATGTTTCGGTAAACCGGAAGTGGAAGGACGGCGACGTCGTCGAAGTAAAGTTCAATCTCATGCTTCGCACCGAGTCGATGCCCGACAATCCCTCTCGTTTGGGAATATTCTACGGCCCCGTACTTCTTGCCGGAGCCTTGGGCAAGGAAGAGCCCGATCTGGAAACAGGAATACCCGTATTGGTCACCGACGGTCGCCCTGTGGATGAATGGATAACCAAACTGTCCGACTATCCTCTTCGTTTTAAGACGAACAACGTCGGTGAGCCGTCCGATGTCGAACTGCGCCCGTTCTGCCGCCTTCACAATCAGCACTATATGGTCTATTGGGACGTGTTCGGACGCGACGAGTGGAACCGTGCACAAGAAGCCTACAGAGCCGAACTGCGCCGAATTCAGGAGCTGGATAAGATTACCGTCGATTATATCGCACTCGGCGAGATGCAGCCTGAACGCGATCACCGGCTGACGGGAAACAGCATCGGCAACGGCATATTCAACAAGAAGAAGTGGCGCGCCGCGTGGACGGGCGGATGGTTTGCCTTCGACATGAAGGTTCTGCCCGACAAACCGCAGAAACTGATTGTCACCTACTGGGGAGGCGAGACGCCCGCCAAGGAATTCACCATATCTGTCGACGGAAAGGTGCTTGCCGTGCAGAAAATCTATATGGACAGTCCTGGCAATTTCTTCGAAATAAGTTACGACCTGCCCGAGAGCCTTACGGCAGGAAAGAGTTCTGTCAATATACGCTTCGACGGAAAACCTACATGGACCGGTGCGGTGTACAATGCGAGGATCATCAAGAATGATAAATAACTTGGATGCAATTATTATCGGCATTCATCAATAATAACTGAAAAATATATGAATCTTAAATCAGCTTTTGTGCTGTTGGTAAGCCTGCTGACCCTAGGGCTTGCCGAAGCTCAAACAATCGACATAGAGAACATACCTCGTCCTCTGTTTCGTGATCCAGTACATGACGGTGCGGCAGATCCGAACCTGATATGGAACGACGACACCAAAGAATGGTGGCTCTTCTACACCCAGCGCCGTGCAAATGTTGACACGCAGGGGACGGCATGGGTGTACGGTTCCGACATCGGCATCGGCATCTCTTCCGACAACGGCAAGACATGGCGCTATTTCGGCATAGCCGAGGGATTGAATGTTGAACCCGGACATAATACATTCTGGGCACCCTGTGTCCGTAAGTTCGGCAATGTCTACCACATGTTTGTAACATACGTGAGAGGAGTACAGTTCGACTGGCGCGGTGACGGAATTATAGCTCATTATACCAGCAAGAATCTTTGGAAATGGAAATTCGAAGGCTTTGTTCCTGTTGAGAAGAATGTGATAGACCCGACTGTGCACGAATTGCCGGATGGCACGTACGGTTTGTGGTATACTTACAATGGCGATACCTATTTTGCATCAAGCTCCAATCTGAAGAAATGGATTCCTGCGGGCAAACCGGCAGTGACCGGCATAAATCATGAAGCCCCTATAGTTTTCCGAATGGATGGATATTACTGGATGATAACGGACCCTCGGGGCGATTACAACGGATTGGCCGTATATCGTTCTGACGATGCATCGGTGTGGACACGCATGCCCGATCTTATGCTCGGCGGACATGCCGATGTCGCAGTATGCGGCGATAAGGCTTATATTGTTTATTTCAGACATTTTGAGAAGAACGGACATTCGCGTGCCTCGGCCATATATATGTCGGAATTAAAGGTGAGCAATGGTAATCTTGTTGTTTCGCGTTATTGATGCCGTGGCATCGTAATTCAGTTTTAATATAGAATCAATATTGTTAACAACTAAATTTATTTCAACATGAAAAGAAAAATTTTGTCATTTCTGTCATTGATGTATTCTATATGCATCATATCGCAGACTGTAACGCCCGAACCATTTAAATATTACCAGATTGTCAACTCTGAGAATCTGGCATTCGGACGAGTTGATAACGTAGCAAAACAGTGCGTTCCTGATGCAGAGGCCGAAGGCCAGGCGTTCGAGTTTATTCCTGTTCAGGGAGAAGAAGGTGTATATATGATCAGATCGGCTGTCGATAATGCTTATGTGTGCAAGGTGACGGTAGAATGGGATTGGGACTGGTGGAGCATTGTCTTCCAGGAAGAACTGCCTACAGTTATCTCAAAGGCAAAGTATTCTATAGAGCAGATTGCAGGAACTGATTATGTGGGAATCAAAAATCTGCATGCCGGAACTTATTGGGGTGCCGATGATCTTGTAGAAGATGGCGGTATATTCTGCGATAAGCCTTTGAATGAAAAAGCTTATTGGAAACTTGTCGAGTTGCCTACTCCTCCTCTTAAAGTCTATGAGAAGGCTAATGCCCGTCTCGATGCTATGATCGGTACACTGGATGAATATCCAGGTATTCAGTCGGATGTAACAGACTTCCAGATGGAAATGGCAGACAAGGTTTCGGTTGCCGGCGATGATGACGAACATCCTATATATCTTGAAGCTGCTCAGGAAATAGGAGAATTCATATCCAAGGTAGAAACAGGCCTGACGCAGGTGAAGGATATGATCAATCTGTTTGATGAGTGTACTGCCATATTCGAGTCGCAGGAACTTTATCCGGGACTTTCTGATTTGGAAAAAGCGTATGAATATGCAGATGGAATATATTATTCTGAAGACTCCGGAGTCGATGAATTCATTTCTGCATACGATTCTTTGAAGTCATCCATACGTTCATATTACGACAGTCAGATTCCTTTTGCAACAGAAGAGAATCCTGCCGACATGACTTATATGATAAAGTCTCCTAACTTCCGTGTTCCTTATGCATATTCTCCAGATTGTGCTTTGAGTTCGGAAGGATGGGTGTCTGAAAATACAGGGCTTCCAGGTGAAGGCAATTGCTTCTATCCTGTACACAAACCAGCTTCAGAAGTCGGCAAGGATGTTACATGCTATAACAGCTGGACATGGCAGTTCAGTCACATGAATTTGTATCAGGACGTAGAAGGACTTCCTGATGGATGGTATAGAGTGGAATGTCTGGGATGGACAGATGAGGCTTCAATATACAAGCAGCATGCTTATGCTGTTTCGATGTCCGATTCTGTTATGTCAAATATGGCATCGACAGCGATGACCAGTTGGGAAACTTTCCGCACAGCTTCAATTCCTGTATACGACGGCAAATTGCGTATCGGTTTCCAGTCTGAAAGCGGCGGCGGTTCTATAGGTTGGTTCCTTGTAACAGATTTCCGTCTCCGTTATTGCGGAGCCTTGAGCGAGGAAACTTTAAGACCGATACTTGACAAGTCTCTTGCAGACGGACGTGCAATGGCTGATACGATGATGTTTGCGGCAGACAAGAAGATGCTTATGGATTCAATCTCGAAGTATGAGGCTGTCGAAGGTGCTGCAAATCTTAAGCAGGCGATAATGTCAATGAAGGATGCCATGTCTGAAGCTTATAAATCTGTTGATAAGCAAAACTCTGTTATGGCTGGTATCTACAAGGCATTGAAGGATTCTGTTGATATGGAAGTATACTCAGGTGACTACTATGATATGGCGAGCAGATTCTTGAGCTGTATGGAGGATGAAATCAATTCTGCTGATGCTTCTTATGTGGAAATGGACAGTCTTGAAGGTATATTGTATGCTTTCCGTGACAGATATGTTCCTATATTGTATGCGGCAAGAGAACTTACGGTTGAAGATGCTTTTGCAAAAGGTATATTGGACGATAATATCAATCGACAGGTTTCTGACTTTACAACAATCAAGCAGTTGCCTGAAGAAACATTGGTCGACAAATATGTGAATGAACTTGAAAAGGCCATGGCTCAATGCGAAGCTGCTGATCTTATTCTCGCAGGAGGAAAAGACTTCACTGGATTGATTGTTAATCCTGAGATTAATAATTCATCTAACTCTGTAAAACCTAAAGGATGGGACGGTACAGTCGTAAACGGAGATAATCGTTTCACCGGAAACGGACAGCAGGTAGACGGAAACGCTCAGGGTTATTATCTGGATTCATGGAATGCAACTCCTGGAACTTTGCTCTATAATATGCACCAGACAATAGAATCAGTTCCTAACGGTGTTTACAGACTTACTGCAATGACGCGTACAACCAGCGATAAAGGTGTATATCTTTATGCATTTGCCGATAATGATTCTTCTACAGTGACATTGTCTCAGGTAGAGCTTGAGAAAATGAACATTACAGAATTGGGAGGACCATCTGCAGCTGATGGCGGAGATTCCATCGCAACTGTTACTGATACTTACGGATCAATATTTGCAGAGGTTTACAAGAGAACCAATGGTGGTCAAACTGCTACAGATGCAGAGAATGATACTCTCATGGCCAACAACGGTTGGGGAAGCGGATGGCATTACACTTCTTTGGATATAGAGGTCAAGAATCACATACTCACAATCGGATTTACATGTGATTCTACATTTACCCAGAAGTATGGAGGTACAGCTTTTGCCGGAACATGGATTTCTGCAGATAACTTCCGTCTTGTTCAGCTTTCTTCTGGTGATAATGAGGGATGGAATCCTGCTGCCGGAATATCTTCTGTTCCTGATGAAGATTTCTCTGTTGCGGTTGAAGGAGGACGTATAATCGCTCCAGAAGGCAGTCGTGCATATTCAGTTTCCGGTATGCCTGTCAATATAGGAGCTGTTGTTCCTGATGGTGTATATATCGTCAAGTTCGGAAAGAATACAGTTAAGGTTGTTGTTAATAGAAAGTTTTAAAATTGTGAATCAACAGATGAGGCTATCCCAAAATCTATTTTGAGACAGCCTTGCTGTTGTTTTTTGAATTTGACAAACTGATTGACATTGCATATTATGGATAAAAGAAAAATCCTTCTAGTATTATTTTCATTAAGTTTTGTCATTGATTATGGTATAGCTCAGAGCGTAAAGAACGTTGATGTTATAGATGGAGCTGTATCTGTGGAGGACAAGCAGGATTTGCATGTTTTGAACAGTGAACCTTTTGCTGTTGCAGGAACTGTTGATATAAAAAATGAGGATGCCGTCATCTTTTTTGATAATGTCAAGCCGTCAAAGCTTGTGAACGAGTATCTCATGCATATATATGTGAACGGCAAGCCTGCTGAGAACGACAAGAATGTGCGTGTCGGAATTTATGTCAACGGTTCGTGTGTATATCCTCACGGGAACAGCAATTTTACACCCCTTCAGGTTTATACCGGGGAGAATTGGACAGGCGAGAACAGTTCTGATTTTGTTCCAAATCAGTATTATAGGGCTTTGGATGAATTTGACAATAAAATTTCGTCTTTTAAATTGAAAAGAGGATATATGGCAACATTGGCAACTTCATCCGACGGTACTGGTTACAGCAGGTGTTTTATAGCGCAGGATTCAGATTTGGAAGTGCCGAAGCTCGATTGTTTGCTTGATGATAAGGTCTCGTTCATAAGAGTTCTGCCGTGGCAGTATATTGGCAAAAAAGGTAGTTGTGGCGGAAGTGATGCGCAGACAGAGGCTTTGGGATGCTCGTGGTATTACAATTGGAGCGCAAACGGTTACACGCATTCTGATTACGAATTTGTTCCGATTAAGCAAAGTCAATGGTGGCCTTCTTATGAAGAAATAGAAGCTGTAAATGATGTATCTCACCTTTTGGGCAATAATGAACCTGATCATGCAGATGCAAATATTCCTGTTGCAGATATAGCCGACAACTGGTTCAACATGTTGAAGTCCGGATTGCGTGTCGGATCTCCTGCTTCAACAAATCCAAACGGAGTATATGGTTGGCTTGTCCCTTTCTTTAAGATATGCGATGAGAATAATTATCGTGTCGACTATGTTGTCGTACATGAGTATTGGTATGCTACAGGCAAGCAGTTCTATGACCGCATGAACGAGTACTATAACTTGTTTAAGCGTCCGATATGGATAACAGAGTTCAACTATGGCGCCAACTGGACAACTGAATCTTGGCCGGATCCGGACAGAAAAGGTACTCCTGCCAATTACGAACATCAGAAGAAGGGGCTTTCGGATATAGTAACTGCACTCGAGGCAAATCCGTATGTCGAAAGATATGCAATATACAACTGGGTCGAAGATTGCAGAATGTTATATCTTGATTCGGACACTCTTGGTCCTGATGCCGACAGACTGACTCCAGCCGGTAAGTGGTACTCCGAACTGCGCTCAAAAATCGCTTATAATGGAGGAGGGGGATATATTCCTAAGTGGAATCACCGCAAGCCTGAATCTTTTGAGGCTGTTTACTCACCGGACGACAATAAAGTTTCTTTCAGCTGGATTTGCAAGAATGGTGAGCAGACTGATTCGAGTTGGATTGAACGGAA
>UMKF01008757.1_pt1 | contig 14146 bp, 4 predicted proteins | sample 1966251 | NCBI WGS metagenome assembly UMKF01 (sample SAMEA4836171, study PRJEB28245) | human gut metagenome | biome: gut microbiome; material: fecal sample | place: Denmark | collected 2008
TTTATGAAAAAAGTTAAGTATCTCGTGAACAAAATAAAAGCCCTACTTGTTATAGCAGGGCTTTATAGAGTTAACGATACAATGGAATCACCCCTTTATGGGGGATTCTTCAAGAGTACTTTCAGATACAGATTGCCATTCAGAACTAGATAACAATTCATAAAGAGCTTTGTCAGAATAAGTATCATAAGGATATTTAATAGTGATACTTTCATATCCTTCTTCATCAGTAGTTACTATCCTTTCTACCTTATTAGGAAATACTTCTTGAAAATGTTGACACTTCATAAGTGCTTTATCATTATCTCTGTTTTTACGTAGAACTAAATTAAGTTCTTCGATTTTAGCTGATTCTTCTTTACCTATATCAGCAATAGGAAATACAATGTAATCAATCATAACTTTAAATCTTTAAATATTAAACTTAGTGTATATGTTAATACTAGAAATATACCAATTAGTATATAAACTAATTTAAGTATCTTGTGAGGTGTTACTTTCATCTTCTGTATTAGAAATAAATATAGGATGATTAATATCTATTATCTCATCTTTCTCCATTAAGTTCTTTAGGAAGTTAATCTCTAGTAACGAGATAGTTTTGGAATATAGAATTGTTTTATAGATTATTCCTTTCCAATATTTACCAAGTACTAATCCTAGATTATCTCTATTTTCACCTTTTATAATAGGATTACCATTATAACTTTTAGGAGTTAAATAAATAATCTTAGAATCATCTCGTTCTATCTGATTTAATTTACCGTAACTATAAACATAATTCTTACTATTATAACAATAATCTAAAATAAAACCGTTTCCAATACTACTTTCATAGATTTTATTTCCTTTAAACATTACAGTAGAATTATCATTCTTAGCATCTAAATCAACTCTTTTTATAATAGCAGTAAAATCTGTAAATATAGGAATATTCTTATTATCAGTAAAGTCAGATACTCCGTCATAAACTAGACCGTTCTCGTATTCAGGAAGAATTTCGATAGTAATATCACAATCAAAAACTAGTTCACCTTCTATCATAGGAGTTATTGCAAATCCTATCCAAGAATTAGTAGTTAAATCTAATAATGCGTCTGTTGGAACAAACGATTTAGGTAATTTATGAGTACCATTGCCTAAATATACTATTGATTCTTTTGTTGCATTTTCCGTAGCTAAATATTTGTAAATAAGTTTACTATTTTTTTCAAGACCTTTAACAGTAACTCTAAAAGCAGGTATCTCTTTTATATTAGCTAACGCTCCGTCTCTCTTAACATAACTATATAATAAACCATTAGCCGCATGTTTAACATTAGTTATATGAACAATAGTACTATTAATATCATAAATATAATCTATTGCATTAGAAGTTTCCCAAGTCTTATTAGCACCGAACACTACTGGATAACCATTATAACCCGACATACCTTCATAACCAATATTGAAGTTCTCAAGAGGATTAACACTAGTACCAGTATTTTGTAGTGATACTTGTTCGTCAATATAGCCTCTTTTTGCATCAGTGTTCTTTTTACCATAGTTATCCCAATAGTAATTAGGTAACGTAACTTTAGGAGTTATACCAATATAAGTGTTCAACTCTTTAATCTTATCGTCTGTTGAGATTTCATCGAAGAGCATGAAGTCGTAGAGAGACATTTGAGCGAAGAAGTTATCATGGTTTTTATTAGAACCTATGATTGGAGTAATAGTAGCATCTATATTATTATTAGTAGCAACAATATTATGAGTTATACCCTTTAATTGCGTAGCTAAGATATTATTGTTTACCACACCATCAATATAAGTATTACCATTATTCCTTGAAGCATAAGCAACGACTAAGTTATTATTATTATAATTATTTGTAAATATAGCAAAATTATCCTGACCGGGGTTTTGATTATAAAGCATAGTATCTTGCTTTTGCCAATTAACCTTCATCAACACTTGCTTACCACCCTTAGACAAAATAGGAATAGTAACAAAGTCGTTTATCCCATCTAAACAGTATGCTCCTTCGTATTCACCGATTTGTTCAATAACTAATTTAGACCAGTCAACATTGGGAGTTTGAGCAAAAAATCCGTGAATTTCTTTTGTATTAGTTCTTGCAGGTAACTCATTTATTCCATTTATAAGATTTATCCAACTTCCGCCAGTATAACTAAGAACCCCGTCCTTAGGTATTCCAGAAACTCTAACTTTATACGTAGGGGAAGGAGAATTAGTATAGCCTAACCAAAATCCTTTATCATAATCAAAAGATTCATCAAGATATATCTTACTATCAGTTCTTACTATACCTTTATTTCCATAGTCTCGAAAAGTAGTAAAATCAACTAAATAACCATTAGCTCCACTATTAAGTTTATAAGCCGAGTTATAAATAACACCATGATTACCATGACCGGATATATCGGGAATATAACCTAGTATCTTATAACTAGAATTAGGAACACGTAATAATCTAGGAGATAAAACACATTTAGGTTCATTATCATCGAAAATCCAAGTTGCTGTACAAGTAAATATCATTTGTCGTTCAACAACATGTGGAGTACTAGGCAAAGGACTTCCATTAAGTTTAGCATTACTAACAGTATAAATATCTTTAAGAAGATTACAATCATTAAATGAACCTATTCTAGTAATACTAGAACCTAGTTTAATTTTGTCTCCCCAAGATATTTCATTATTATTCTCATCTTTGAATCTTAATAAAACAGGATACGGCTGTACAATATCTTCATATCTAACATATTCTTGAATAGTAATATTTATCTCTTTTGGAAATACTAAAGGTATTTCTAATCTATAATAATTACCACTTGAATCTTTAGTAGGAACATAAGATTTTCCGTCAATAACAACATTAGTTACTTCATCTGAATCTTTATAAGGAGGAACAATATCCAATACTAGATTACCTGTAATAGAAGTAGAATAAAATTGTCCATTTACTAGTTTCAATGTTGTACCGTCAGTTTTCCTAATATTTGCAGTAACTGAATATTTAGATACATTAGCTTTAATATTAGGATTCCATTGAACATAATCACTATCTTGTTCAATAACTAAATTTATCTTTTGAGGAGACTTCTTAATACCATAGAAGATTACATCATAGATAAAATCTGTATTAGACTTTTCAATAGTGATATTATTAAAGGCAGTAGAAGAAACTTTGGATATTTTATAACCGTCAAGAACAGTAATACTAGTTTTAATATTACTTCCTATTGAAATATAATCTCCTACTTTTACTACATTTGAATCTTTATCTAAATAGACTATATTCTTAATATCTATATTACTCTTAATAACAGGTCTAAATTCAACCATGTCTTTATATAGAGTTCCTGCCTTATATTTCTTTAATTGACGTTCGATTAAGAACTTATTCATAGAATAAGGAAAGGACATAAGAAAATAGATAGCTATATTACCGTATTTATCACTATTATCTCTTATAGTACCTAAATATAATTTATCACTATCTTTAGATGTTCCAATAATTAAATCTTTACCATTGTAGTTATACTTAGATTGATAACTTATACCTCTAATAAAATCAGTATTAGCAATATTAATATTGTTTTTATAATAACTCCAAGTATTTATAATATTAGGAGCAGTTAAATATTCAAAAATAAAAGCTCCGTATTTAGTTGCATCTTCTGCACTCTCAGATTTAGAAGCAATAATTCCAATATTGTCAATACTTAGTATTTCTCTATCTACAATGAAAGTATAATCTTTATAAATAGGCATATTGATAACTTTACCAAAATCATTTATTCCGTCAAGGCAGAGAGCACCTTTATTAGAAGGAATAATTTCAATAGTTAATCCTGTCCAATCAAGATTAATATCATCGTATCTAAAGTAAAATCCTAAAGTAAAAGTGCTATCAACAGCTTCGCTTGCAGGAATATCATATATCCCATCTTCTTTAAAAGAAATACTTTGTTCTTTATCTGAAGAAATATAATTATATATTATTTCCGTCTTTATTCCTTTTATTTTTACTTTAAAACCATTTGTAGCTTTAAGTCTACTATGATAAACAATATAATAATTACTTAGCTTTCCTACAACTTTAATAGAGTTACCGTCTTTAATAATTCCCGTTTGGTCTTTATGAACTAACCAATAATCATTCTTAAATTCCTCCGTATATCTTCCAATACCACTCTCTCCTTTCCAGCCAATATTAAATAACTGCAAGTCTCGACCATTACCACTGTAATCAATAAGTTTATCATTAAACTCTGCATGATTCTCGTTAGTAAGACCTTGCTTCTTCACATCGTAGTAAACATCAGGTTTAACATACTTGTCCAAGTTGTAGTAGGCTATTACTTGATTAATCTCGTCAGTGGTCAATAATCTCTTGGCGATGAAAGTCCAGTACCAAGCAACTTGACTTGCTTCGGTTAATTTACTAATTCTTCCTACAACACTGAATTTAGCATCAAATATTGTTTGTAAACTATTAGTTGACTTAACATAATAATCTGCTTTATCTCCTAATATGTTTTTTATATCAGATTTAGTATTATTAATTAATGACGCACTATAACCGTATATCCCAGTTTTACCGTAATTATAAACATCGCTTCTAACGTGTTCTCCGGAATTACTATTTTCTATATAATTAGTAGTTGCTATGGTATATGTAGAATTTAAATCTATCTGATGAATCATACTAACAACAGTAACCTCATCAGTAATACCCATTTCTTGAAGAGTCTTTTGACTAATAATCATGTCGTCTACTCCGTCAGTAACGAAAGCACCTTCGTATTCAGGTAAAATTTCAACACTTACTATATCACTACCATAGTTAGTAAAACCGCAACTAGTACCATCTGAACTACTCTGCACATTATAACAAATAGGTAACTCATAGTTACCATCTTTAGCCATATCAACAGAATGTTGAACACCGTTACTGTCTCTATAATAATAACGAAAATGATAAGTGTTACTTAATCCACTGACTTTTATTTTAAATGAAGGGATATCTTTAGTTAGATACGAATACGGAACTAATAACTTTCCTCTACTATTAAATATAGCATTAGTATTATCTTTAACTACTACATTCTCGCTATATGTATATTCTTGGAAATCATTACTATATCCACCAAATCCACTATTTAATCTATAAGCACTATTTAGAATCTCTAAATCTCCACCTGCATTATGAATCTTATTCTTAATAATATTCCTATCAGCATCAGTATTCTTTTTACCGTAATTATCCCAAACTCCAATAAGTCTAGCTTTAAGCTCTGGTGGAAGATACGGTCTATCTCCACCAAGAGCATTATTCTTAAAAGGAATACCGATACCTATACCTATACTAGTATTAGTACCCATATTGTAATGTATCAGCTTGTGCGTTATTAACCTGTTTAACTAACTCAACATTCCAACCGGAATAAAGAACAGTAGTAATAGGTTCTTCCATACCTGCAAGAACTACTTCAACTGTTATCGGGTCTTCAGTAATGTTCTTTAATAAGAACGGTTCTTTACCGCCCATTTCATTAGGAATAGAAAACTCTGCAACAGCTTCAACTTTACCCATTATAGAAATCTGTAAACTATTAGCTGAATTAGCTCTGTTATAAATACGATTATCCATGATAATTACTTTTAAATGATTATTAATTACTCTTTGCAACCTTCCCCCATAAAGAGGCGTGGTGAAGTTATCACAACTCCTTTATGGGGGATGCTACAAGAAACTAAATTTTGTTTAATTACACAATACTATTATTAACTTTTTAATCTGTCATTCCATTAGCCCAATCAGTAGGAATACTTGCAGAATTACTAATATTAGACTTCTTCATTTTATAAAACACATTAGCTCTATTAGAAGCACTTAAAGTATTAAGCCAATTCCAAAATTCCGGAACACTACCAACAGTAGAAACAGCATTATAGAATAGACCAGTCACATTAGTAAGTCTTTTATGTTTATCAACATTGAATAATGTAGAATTTATTTTTTTAGGACTTCTATCTGACCAATCTCCTACGGTTTGTCCACTAGCAAAAGCATAACTAATATTTCTAAGATTAACATTCTTATTAAATAAGTTTCCGTCTACTTGTTGTCCCATTTCAGATGTTGATTCAAACTGTGCAGCTAAGAACATCGAAGATATGTCTTGTAACTGTATACAGTTTACAAAAGAATCAATAGGTAAGTTAATATGTGCAGGAATAATACAAAAGTAGAACATATTAGATAATGATATTAACTTAGTTAACTTAGAGAACGTATCTGCCGAATAGAACTCTCCGTCTTCTCCATTAGTAACATTCCATTTATATGGGTTTAATAATGGCATACGATAGAATGTATAAGACAAATCAGTAGCGTTACTAATAGGATAGAATAAATGTGGCGGAATACGTCCTCTTAGTCCATAATCAAGATAATTATATCCAACTATTCCATTAACTCTACCACTACCAAAGAACACTCCATTTACTTGCATATTATTGCCATTAGTGCAATAATAGAATAAGTCAGGAGAACATATATAGTTAAGTACTTTCTTATTAGCATTAGCATCAGAAGGTGGAGCAAAAGAACCAGCGTTATCTTTAAATCTATTAGGTATAACAGGAGAACAATTAATACTTCCTGTACTAATTGCACTATAAAGAGCACTGTCTCTAACTATATCTTCTAATCCACTAAGACCATCAACACAATATTCATTCCAAGCAAGTTCATACTTATCGAAATCTTTATTCAAGATAACTCTATGAATATCTCTATTGTAGTTAGGCATAGTATGTTCGTCATCTAACCATTCTCTAGGGTCATAATTTGGATTAAGAATATACTTAACTGGATTATACTTTTCATTAGGGACTATTATATCTCCGTAATTACTAGGAGTAAGATTACCGTAATTCATAGTATAACCTTGTGCTTCTGTACTTTGAAATCTTTCTAAACAATAAGACATATTAACTATTGTCTTTCTAGGAAGAGTTCGTTGTTTACTATAAGTAATCTCTACTGGCATTTCAGCACTTTCAATCCAATTACCGTCACTATCTATACCATAGTTCTCTGTAATATTCTGACTAGCTGCATCTACTTCATTCCAACCTTTATAGCTAACATTAGAAGTTTGTTCCATATAGAATAGTCCATAAGGAATAAAACCTTTCTTAACGAAGCTAGTTTCTATTTCAGAGAAGCATCTATTAACATTAACTAGTTTACAATTAGAGAAGCCTTTACCAGTAAGCGAGTACTTACAATTCTTCATATCATAATATAGATATGATATATTAGTAAGATTATAATTAGTCTTAAATGAATTAAGAGGAAGCTCAATTACACTATTTGCAGGAAGAATTAGTTTAGAGAAAAATCCAGGTATTTCAACAATAGCACTACAATTAGTAAATACATCGTATGGGAATACTTCATCTTCTTCTTTAATAAACTCTTTAGTAAAACCTTGAAAACATCCTAACGTAGACTGATTAATAGCTTGCTGTCCTGTTATATACTTCAATGAGTTCTTCAATCTACTAAACATCGAATTATGAATAGGAAATGTAATAGTAGAATTATCTCCAATAGAGAACGAATTATAGATACCGTATAAAGCAGTAGGAAATCTAAGATTAACCTTATTCTTAACAGTACCACCAAATATATTATATAAAGAACCATTAGATTTAATAAGTTCTTTAAATGAATCTTGTATATATTTTAATTTAGTGTTTTTATAGAATAAGGGACAATACATTACTCCGTCTTCCACATCTTCATCAGTTGTTTGATTAAAGTAAATATTAGACCCATTAAACATATTAGTTATATATTCTAGTTCAGGTAATCGTACAAGTAAATTTCCTGAATTAGCGGCAAATAAATTATTTACAATAGTTTCATCATTAGGAGAACTATTAATATTATTTACAAATTTAATGTTTGAAATAATATTGTTTAATCCAGTTAACTTGGAATCTACATTTCCTTTAAACTTAGCTAAGAAAGTAGAATCAGTATATTTAGTTCCACCAAAATTAAAAGCATTGTCTATAAATTTTAAACTAACAAGAGGACTAAATAAACCATTATGTTCAGTAGAACCATTTTCATAAGTACTGGTAAATATTTTAAAATTCTGAGTAGGTAATCCCCAAAATATAGAATTCATATCAACAACTTTAGTACAGTGATTGAACATAGTTCTACGAGGACTATCTAACAAATCCCACTTAATATTTGTAACACTATCAAAACAACTACTAAGAGTCGTAACGTTATCACATTTATATAAGAAATAATAAACGTCATATATACTACAATTAGTACCTCTAAACATAACGTTACCATCAGTAGTGCCAATACTAAAGTTAGTAGATAAATTAGTATTATTTCTCCAATCAACAGAACCTTGTTCAGTATTAGTATCTGGACCAAACCATTCGCCATTATAATCAGGAGTAATACCTTCTACCTTTTCTTTAGGTTCGTGAATATAGAACTTAGAACATTGATTGAATACACCATTACCATTAAGACTAATATGTCCAAATACTCTCTTTAAGTTAGAACAGCCAACAAAGAACGCAGAACCTACATTGAAAGGATGTTCCTTATTATTATTAAACTTAAAGTAATGTACACCTTTGGCGTTTTGAACACTGAATTGTAAGTCGATTAATTGACTAACATCAAATATCTTATTACCATTATAAATAGGAATTGCAGCATTACCGTATTGTATAGCTTCAACTTGGCTATTAGTTATATTCAATGTCCTAAGTTTAGGAAGTTCAGATGCGGCTTGAATATCGTTAGCTGTATTAGTATTAGACATATCAAGTGTCTTAATATTAGGAGCACCTACAATATAAACAATAAGATTTCTGTTTGTACATGACGATATATTAATTGTTTCGACATTATTACAATTAGATACATTGAATGTAGTTAAGTTACCATTATTTGTACATACAATAGATTTTAAGTTAGGACATGAAGTAATCTTAATAGTATGTAAGTCTCCTAGATTACTAAGATTCAATTCAGTAATCTTATCACAAGAATCAATAGTAACTGTTTTTAATCTCCTACAACCGGAGAAATCTAATGATTCCAAGAACGGTTGATTAACAAGACTAATACCTTCAACTGTTGAATTAGTAATATTCAAAGAAGAAAGAGAAGCATTAGGTAAAGATATAGAAGTTACAATAGAACTAGATATATTCAAATCTTTCAACTTAATATACTTTTCTATATTAACTGTAAATGTACCTTGTCCAGCATTACCGCTCCAAAACTTAGTATTACTTAAATCAATATGTCTAACATCAGAGAAATCTTCGTCATTAACGAATACTGTTTCAAATGGAATAGGAGAATCACTAAGAGTATCGACAGACGATAAATCTAGTTTAGAGAAACTAGGAAGTTTCATACTAGACATGAATCTTTGGAATCTCATTCCACCTAATCCTTCTATATCGTTAATTTGAGGAGTATTATTGATAGTAACTTGTGTATTGAAAGAACTAATAGGAGATAATCTAATTTCAGTAGGTTTACCTTCTTCTAAGAAATATCTAGTATCAGTAGTATTACCAATGTTAACTACAAATATAGCCGGACAATTGGAAGTAACAACCAGCTTAGGATTAGTTGCTTCTGCACCGCCTGCCGAAAACGTTCCTTTATTATTATAAGGTTGAATATTTGCAGCATTACTGTATTTAAACACTCCGTCAAAGAACCAAACGCGTTTCTTTAACCAGTCACGAACATATTCAACACGAGTACCATGTAAGAACTCTATATTAGCATAAGACGCTTCACCACCAGCTTCACCAACGTAAGCTGTAAGATACTTAACATTATAGTCATAATTAAATAGAAGTTCACCACAATTTGCTGTTTGAGCTGCAAAGTAATTATCTACATAATTATTAATATCTTTGCATATATTATCGTTGTTTCTCCATAAATCCCAAAGTCCTTCAAGAGAATTATCATATACACCAGTATTAGCAAATACAGTATCTCTTAATACATCCCACATACGAGAACTATAAGTATCATATCCACCGTCAGCAGCATTCTTAGTAATAACTAATGAATTAACATCATTCTTATCATTGTTACTAAATTTATCCAACCAAGCAGTTTTAGCAACAGATTCAAGAGCAACATTATCAAGTCCATTAGCCGTATCCATATCATAAAATCTAATAAACCATTTCTTACTTCCATTAATATCATAACATACAATAGTCATATTCTTACCAAGAGAATCGACAAGTCCGTATTTTACACATACTAATAAATAAGAAAAAGCATTTCTTATTGAGAACTTAGTATCAAGTTCAGCAGCAAGAGTAGACCAACTAGATTGTGCAGGATATTCACCTTCGGTTTCTTCATATCCTCCTACCGATTCATTCCAAATATACTTCTTAACTGTCGAAGTAGTCATTTGAGCAAAGATACTAAATAGTTCTTGTAGTACTCTCCAAATATTATCATCAGTAACAGGAGCGGTTGGTTCTAACCAGTTACCACCGTTATATTTAAACTCACCTACATGCTTTATAATAGATAAGTCATCTTGCATAAACAAAGCTAACGGTAATGTCTTATCACCGTCTACAATTATATTTGCATTTTCACCGAACTCATAAGAATAAACTTTTCTTTGGTCTATGTTTCCAAACATTTCATCTTGAGCATAAGTATGATAAGAAGTAACAAAAGCAGGTAACTTATTATCTACATATTCTCCGGCCGTGTTCTTTATCTTAGTAGTAAAGTCTTTCATAAACCGGAAACCCATATTATAATAAGCTCCACGACCTAAGTTAAAACTATATATACCAAGCATAGTTTGAGTTTCCTCACCATCAAACTGAATAAGAAGAATAATAGGAAAACCTTCAAGTGTCTGTTTAATAGTTACTTTATCTTTAACAGTTCTATCACGAGTATCTACTGGACGGTGAGCTTCTAACTCTTCCATAGGTGGAGTTTTCTCGAATAAGAAATCCGAGTTATCATTAATCCATTTACCAATAGAAGCATTATTAGCATGAGCACTATCCACAACGTCAGCTTTAAGCGTAAACTGTCTTTCAGGAAACCATGTTTCTTTAGGTTGGAACAACTCATAATCAAGATTACTACCATCATCTGCTTTGAGCATCTTATCGAATCTAATCTCTAAGTTTTTAACAAGGTTATTCATAGTAGAAGTACCCTGTTTAGAAACAGATACGTCAGTAGTATATTCAGAACTAGACTTACCGGAAGTTGGACTAAAGTAGCTCATAGTACAACCGGAATACCAGTTATTATTCTGTCCACCTATTTCCTCAAATACAGCACGAGTAAAACCAGTATTAGCACAATTAATCAACATAATATCTACTGGAAGTACTTTAGTAGTATCAGAAATAAGACTATTAAAGTTAACATTAGCATAAGTCTGATTAATATCATCCCAAAGTGTTGAGTTTGGTTCAGAATCAGAAGTAGAAAAGAAGTTTCTTAACTTCATTCTGTTGTATTCTGTAAAATCTACACTACCGTCAGCTAATAGAGTTGCTCTAGCTTTTGAGTTCATCGCATTGATAACAATCTGTTTATCATTTGCAGGAACACGGAACAACTTAATATCATAGAAGTTAACATCAGCAAAATTCTGAATTTGTCCAGCATTACTAATATCACAGCCTAGATATATCTTTGAACTAGTTCTCCAAGTAAAGTCATTCTTTATTTCACGAGCTGTACTAAGAATACCATTAATAAAGATAGCAACAACCATCTTTCCTGGATTCTTATTAACTATAAAATCAACAGTATTAATAACATCTTGTTGTATCTTACAACTCATAGTCTCTTTAATATTACCGTCAGTATAAGACCAAGTAATATCTTCAAGACCTATTTTAATACCTTCCGAGAATTGCTCATCTGTATTGTAATCCCCTATAAAGAAGACTGTTCTATTTGAGAAAGGATGTCTATCTGACTTGAATGTACACGATATACCAAAGCCTTGTCTTGACCAGTTATTAAGAGTAGTAGTATCATCTTTAAATGGTTGTACGTCAATTACTCCATAAGCCTCTCCTGATATACGTAACATTGATTGTCCGTTCTTTGTTAAGAAACCTGAAAGAACACCATTAGTATTATATACATTTAGTTCAGTTGTAGCACCGCTAGGTTCAATAGCACCAGGAACTGTAAACGAAGGTTCATTACTTGTCCAAACTTTAGTAGTAGACACTTGTGGAAAACTTTCTTGACGAATATGCCAACTAGCGTATCTACTATTATTAGGATTTTGGTCAGCAATAAGTGCTTGAGAACTAGATACAACTTCACAAGCTAAAACAGTATCAGTAATAGGGTCACCTTTTTCAGACCAACAACGAAGAGTTATATTCCAATTACCTAATACTTCTCCTTCAGTTGGAATAGCATAACTAAATACTTGTTGTTTACCACGCTGCACATATTGGTTATTATTATAGTTTCCTTCATCAAAGTAACCTATATCTTTAACAATACCATTATGTTCTATTCTAACAGCATAATAGATAAGACTTATTCCTGCAAGATACGGAGTGAATGCAAATGATATATTACCGCTTTGAGAGAACTTAGTTCTTTCAACTCCTGAATCTACTTCTGCCTTACTAGTAATACCTTCTACAAGTACTACTAGGTTTACACCGTCTTCTACTACTACACGATTTGTTACCTTATCTGATTGAACAGTTTGTTCATTCATTGAAGTAAATGCTTGTGCCTGTATGGTATAAGAACTACCAGCAATAATACTTCCTAAATCCCATAAGTTAACATTAACTTGTCTAGGAGCAGTAGAAGTAGTTTTACCTAATTCAATAGTTTTACTAGCACCATTAGTTACATTAGTGACTACAAGATTAACATCTGAACCAATAATCTTACTAGTAATACTATAAGTAAAGAAGTAATCAATACCAACAGTTGCAGTATTTCCTGATACAGAACTAGCAAGTTTAATACTTGCTTCTACTATATTTAATAGATATGATTCAGCAGAGAATCCGTCTGTATCATTGGCTGTAATTACAACAGAGTGATTACTATTAGAAGAGAATCTGTCTAACTGAGGAATATTAAGAGTTCCAGGAGTATTAGTCCATGCTTCTTTACCTTCGATAATTTTATTACCGTCAAGAGTAACAGTAATAAAATATCTTTTGTTATTCTTACTAGATGTAATAAGATACTCTAATTTAATATTAGTAGTTACAGTAGAATACAGATAATTAATATTACCTTCTTTTACTATACTACCATTAGTAAGAGTAATCTTATCTCCGGTAGCTCCACCGCCACCACCGCTACCACCGCCACCATGTTCGGCAAGCCAAGCGATATATCCACCATGAGTTTTCAGTTCTTTTTCATGACGAACAAGAACATCATTAAGACTTTCCGTAGTCTTACCTTCTTCTGCAAGGTCAGGGTCAATAAGACGAGGGTCATCGACCACAATTCCAGTAGCTTTACCTGAAGACGATATATTCCAAGTTCCAGTATCAGGATTATATCTTTTAATATCATCTGCCATAATTATTCAATATTATAATTTGGAAATTTAATATTTATAATATCATTACCATTATTAGTTTCACCATTACCACCAACAACACTGTAATTAGGATTAAGACCTTCTATGTTAACATTGTATTTACCTGAATTATTAAATACATTAGATAACTTTTTGACAGTAATCGTTGCTTGATAATAATAAGTAGAATCATCAACCTCACCTTTATTAAGGAAATACTTAATATAAAAAGGATAACGTTGACCTGCATTTACTTTAGCTGTAACATCTGTCTTACTATTAATAGTAATACTAGCTGGAAAGAAATACCTTAACCACGGAATATTAGGACTAGGTAATTCTTTATTACTAGTATGTTTATATCCCGTAGCTTGACACATTAAATATATAGGAGCTGTAATTTCCTCAACCAGTTGAAACGTACACAAATGTTTAAGCATATCGAAATTCGCATTATTCTCCCAAGATTTAGG
>UMKF01043156.1_pt1 | contig 13865 bp, 7 predicted proteins | sample 1966251 | NCBI WGS metagenome assembly UMKF01 (sample SAMEA4836171, study PRJEB28245) | human gut metagenome | biome: gut microbiome; material: fecal sample | place: Denmark | collected 2008
AAGGGGGTGTCCAAAAAGTGAAGTGAACCCTAAAAGTTGAATACAAAATTATTAATTTATCTTGAAAGAGTCCGGTATTGCACCGGGCTCTTTCCTTTAAAGCGTGATTTTATCCTTTTATTGTTGTAGTAATCAATATATTCATCTAACGCCTTAATGAAGTCTTCGGATGATTCAAACTTTTCAGCATAAAGGAGTTCTGATTTCATGATGCCGAAAAAGTTTTCAGCCATGGCGTTGTCAAGACAATTCCCTTTACGCGACATGCTCTGAATGACCTTGTGCTCTGCAAGTCTCTGTCTGTATCCGTAATGTTGGTATTGCTACCCCTGATCAGAATGAATGACCAATCCCTCAAGACTATCGAACTTTCCAAACGCTTTATCGATCATATCATATATCTGTTCAAGATTAGGGCTTCGTGATACGTTATAAGAAATTATCTCTCCGTTGAACATATCCACCATAGGAGAAAGATATAGTTTTTCAGATCCGATGTTTATCTGTGTGACATCTGTAGCCCATTTGTGAAGTGCACCCCAAAAGTTAGACAAAAAACTTTTGGAGTGCAGTTCAAAAGTCGGATAGCCCCTTTTTTATTGTCCTTTTCAAAACATGTATCCCTAAACCAAACCTACCCGCCAACCTGTGGAAAAGATTAGCCGAATTGTTAATTAACAGACAAAGATTGGCTTTAAAAATTCACATTTTCTAACACGGAGGTTGCGATAATAATCATGCTTCCTGCACCCAGTCCTCCATAAACAATTCTTGGCAAGGGGTGTCTCAGAAGAATCCAAATACAAACAAATCCCAAAATTTCAAGCTGTATAGGGCTGTTTCCTCTTAAGTCGGTTCAGAACTTCTACTGAATTACGGGAAAAACCGGAAATACAATCTGATTTCAATACTTCAATAACTAACGAACACAAAAGGAAACCTATGGAAAGCCCGTCAAACAAGTAAGAGAAATAGACATATATTTTGTCCTTCAGAAGCCGCTTCAAGAGCATAATGTTGCCAACCAACTGAAAATCAATCTGTTTCTTTCCGACTGAGAAGCTTTAATTTCAGGCCTCCTACCACCCTTTTAAAGTATATCGACAATCTATTAAGAATCAATACTTTATCAAAACCACGAAAAACAGACGGCGGAGAGGATGTGTTAACACCTGTATTCAATAGTTAATCCGGTTGAGATTAATTATCCTAACTTTCTGTTTGCATTGCCCCTACCTATCAAAAGGTATGTTCTCCCTTTAAATGTGGCCATTCTATTTACGTCCCCTCCCCAATGTATGGTTTTGCATAAAACATGTTTCACGAAACACTTTAAGCCGAAGCCAAGCAGCATCTTTCTCACAATTAGAGACCACTTATATCTAAAATCCACCACTTCATTTCATATCACAGAAAACAGTCTTCAATTTTTTGGGATAAAGTCATTGATAAATCTTCCAAATTTAAATATCTTTGCCACATCCTTATAAACCATAGCGTTGGTTCATCAGGATCTATTTATGAATATTAATTTGGTGTTGCTATTTATTCGATAACTTCAGAAACCTAGGAAATTTCAAAAAGTGTCAGAGCGAATAAGTTGTACTCCTGCGTTATAGCGTGGGTGGAACTTATCTTCTGAACACAGGTTTTCCTAGGACCTCTGAAGTATGGATAAGATTCTATCCATGCTTTTTTTTCGAGGTCCGGAATGCCTGTATACGAGAAATGGTTCACCGCAAACTATAACTAAAATGAAAAGAAAAATCATTTGGGGAGTAACCATATTATTGGTTTGCTTCCTTGGAGGTGAACTATTGCTCCGAAATATTTGGGGATTCGGAAAAATGCCTCTCTACTATGCCAGCAACAAGTATGAATACATGCCATGCCCGAATCAAAGCGGTATTCGCTTCGGCAATCATTACCGGTACAATTCATATTCCCAACGAAGCGACGAACCCGATTCCACCAAATTGCATGTGCTAGGATTAGGGGATAGCGTATTATATGGCGGCACACAAACCGACCAGGACAGTCTGGCGACTTCCCTTTTTACCAAAGACACCGGAATCCAAATGCTGAACATTTCAGCCGGAAGCTGGGGACCTGACAATTGTGCCGCTTACCTGAAAGAATATGGACTTTTTAATGCAAAAGCTCTTTTCTTGTTAGTCAGTAGTCACGATGCATACGATAACATGGATTTTCAGCCTATTGTAGGGCACCACCCCAGCTATCCGGACAAACAATACGCATCCGCCTGGCAAGAAATACTATGCCGATACATTTATCCGCAATTTATCAAACCTTATCTCCACTCGTCATCGAATGATCCAGATCCCGACCAGAAAGTTCTGCAAGGCATCCACAAATCAGGAAAAGAATTCAATTCCGGTTTTGAGGAATTAAGAAAGATAGCTCAAGCAGCTAAGATTCCCTTTATCATTTGTTTACATGCGGATAAATTTGAATTGCAATCGAAATGCTACAACGAACAGGGACAAGAAATTATCCAATGGGCGGCAGACCATAATATTCCACTAGTGAAAGATATGGATCATGGAATAACTGACAAAGATTATAGAGACGACATACACATCAATGCCCACGGACAAAAGAAGCTAACAGAGATAATGAAAGAGACTTTGTTAAACGAGGGCAATATAAAACCTTCCTACTATGCAAAAGACAACCAGCCGGATTAAAAGATAATCTGCTAGCCTTTTCTTTATGTAGCATTGAAGATGGGAGTAAAAATATCATCTCCAAAATCGGAATCTTCTCGGTTGAAGCCTCGTCAAGAAAGGCGGGAGATTAAAGCCGACATATCCACTCAAAAGGGGATAGATACTAACTAAAATACCTAAAAAGCCGTTTTTTACCCAATATCTAGTAAAAAACGGCTTTTGTTAGTGACAGTGGAATATATTAACTGAGAATCTAGAATTGGGAGATTAAAAATCTGTTTTGACATCCCCGCAATTATTGGTATTCTGATTTACAAATTACTAAGCCTAACGCCTTCATTTTCTCCCTTATAAAGCCTCGAATCTCATGGGTGCCCCGTTAAATTTTGAGATCTCTATTTTTCCGTTAAAGCACAACAGCAAATGTTGATATACAAGTAGCATGATTTATTACCTCACGAATTTCACAGAGCATATAAACTCAAATCCGTTTATTCAAAACATGCCTGTAATCGGCAGGTTGTTAATAACAAACAATAGCATGTGAATCTTTTAACAGAACAGCTGTGATCAAATCTCATTTATAATTGAATTTATATGGAATAAGAAACAGAATAATTAACCTTTACACCTTCATTTTTTACTCGCTATTATAGCTAATATATAATAATCATAACTGCATGCATTCCACCTAAACCGTCGGTAGATAAATGTATTTTCAGACTCCAATAACAATGAAAGACATCCTTATCATTCAAAGAATTCGAAGAGACAAAAGAAACTTTGGATAAATTTAAGAAAGGACCTTACCATGAATCCAAAGATTTTATCTAAGTTTGCAATAAAAGATTGATACACTATGCAGATACTTATCTCGTGCGCTAAAACAATGACAGCTCGAAGCAGCATTAAAGTTCCGGAAACCTACCAACCGAAATTTTATAAAGAAGCGGGTCAATTGATCTTGCAACTCATGCAATATACGGTTCCCGAACTGGAAAAGATGCTCCGTGTCAATGCTAAAATAGCTACAGAAAACGCTCTCCGTTATCATCATTTCCATGGAGATGCAACACCCTCTCTTGCTGCTATTTTAGCTTATACAGGCATTGTTTTTAAACGTATCAATCCTAAAAGTTTTAATCCGGATGATTTCCTCTATGCACAGAAGCATCTGTTCATCACCTCTTTCCTTTACGGGTTGCTGCGCCCTCTCGACCAAATTAAAAATTATCGGTTAGAAGGCAATGTTTTACTTCCGGAACATCATGGGAAGAATATGTTCGATTATTGGAAGCCTCTTCTCACTCAACAATTGGTAGAACAAACAAAAGCAGATGACGGGGTACTTATCAATTTAGCAAGTGATGAAATGAAAGGATTGTTTGACTGGGAAACCATAGAAAAAGAACTGTTTGTCATCACGCCTGAATTCAAAGTAAAAAAGGATAATCAGCTCAAAACAATTGTTATCTATACAAAAATGTGTAGAGGTGAAATGACACGTTATATACTAAAAAACCGATTGGTTCATCCAGATAAACTAAAAACATTTGAGTGGGAAGGATTCTTCTTTGACGAAACAAAAAGTACGGAACACCAGTTACTGTTCACAATGGAATAACTTTATCTTAAGAATCACTGCTGTCTCGTTAAAAGATTCACATACTATTGTTTGTTATTAACAACCTGCCGATTACAGGCATGTTTTGAATAAACGGATTTGAGTTTATATGCTCTGTGAAATTCGTGAGGTAATAAATCATGCTGCTTGTATATCCACACTCTGCGATTGTACTTCCATGGAAAAATAGAAAATCATCTTCCCCCAGAATCACCCATTGGCAATCTTCCGGTTTTAAGAATAACAATCTGCCCTAAACATAAGCAATTTTCAAGTATAAAGAAAAATAATCTTTAAAACAAACAGATAAAAAGGCAGATTTCTATATAGCCTGTTCTCTAATCCCCTCACAGAATATTATTTTACCCTATGAACAGTTTCTGATTTAATGTAAAAACATAAAAGCTATTTATATAGCGATAGTCAGATAACAAAAGCGTTCCAAAGATTCCCTTCCGGAACAGGAGCCTCCAATTTAATTAATTCTTTGGAAACGGGATGAATAAATTCCACTTTACGTGCATGCAGGCAAATACTCCCATCAGGATTGGAACGTGAAAAACCGTATTTCAAATCTCCTTTTATGGGAGAACCAATTTTAGCTAGTTGGCAACGAATCTGATGATGACGCCCTGTCTTTAAATCCACTTCCAGCAAATAATAATTCTCAGAATGAGCAATCAGTTTATAATGCAAAACCGCTTTCTTAGAGTTCTTCTCTTCATTATCATAAGCATACGACTTATTCTGTTTTTCGTTACGAACCAAATAATGAGTCAATTCGGCTTCTTCTTGCTGCGGACACACTTTTACAATTGCCCAATAAGTCTTCTTTATCTCACTATTCTTAAACATTTCATTCAATCGGGAAAGCGCCTTACTGGTCTTAGCGAAAACGACCAGGCCACTCACCGGACGATCCAAACGATGAGTAACTCCTACAAATACATTGCCCGGCTTATGATATTTTTCTTTCAAATACTGCTTTACCATCTCTGAAAGAGGAACATCGCCGGTTTTATCACCTTGCACAATTTCAGAAGCCGTTTTATTAACAACTATGATATGGTTATCTTCGTATATTATTTCCATTATATATTATTTAATCGTGATATATTTGTATAAATTTTCAATATCAAAGTATGGAATAAGACCGATGTTTTCTGGATCCTGCAAACTCTTGTTTTTTGGAAAAAGTACTACAAAAGTATGGAATATCCTTCCTTACATATCCTGATACATAAAACGCAGATCTACACCATATCGCATGAGTTTAAACCTATTTGCAATAACCTGCGTAAATCTGCGTTTTAATAGATAGCTTAATTTACGTTCACCTCATTACTGTAGTGAATCCATAAATTTATTTGTCGTTCCTTCACTTAAAAAATTACATATTCATACCGCCATCTACCTGAATGACCTGTCCGGATACATACGATGACATGTCCGAAGCCAAGAAAGTAGCTACATCAGCTACATCTTCAGGCGTGCCGCCACGACGAAGAGGTATCTTTTTGCTCCATTCCGCCTTTACTTCATCTGACAATTTTGCCGTCATATCAGTGATGATGAATCCCGGAGCAATAGCATTGGCACGAATTCCACGAGAACCTAACTCTTGAGCAATGGATTTAGCCAAGCCAATCATACCGGCCTTCGAAGCAGAGTAATTACATTGTCCGGCATTACCATGAACACCTACAACGGAAGCCATATTAATAATGCTACCATTTTTTTGACGCATCATAATAGGAGTACAAGCATGGATAAAGTTGAAAGCAGACTTTAGGTTGACAGCAATCACCGCATCCCATTGTGCTTCGCTCATACGCATCATCAATCCGTCTTTGGTAATTCCGGCATTATTTACCAAGATATCAATAGAACCAAAATCTTCTTTAATCTGATTCACTACCTTCTCGGTATCTTCAAAATTCGCAGCGTTAGAAGCATACCCCTTTACTTTTACTCCCAATGCAGCTATTTCTTTTTCTGTATTCTGTCCGTTTTCGTCAATGACCAAATCAGTGAATGCAATATTCGCGCCTTCAGACGCAAACTTCAAAGCGATTGCTTTACCAATGCCACGAGCTGCACCAGTAACAATTGCTGTTTTTCCAGTTAATAAACCCATAATTCTTTTTATTAAATATATTATTAAAAAATCATTTCTTTCCCAACGCTCCGAACACAAGGCGCATGACATATTGCTTGCTTTGCTCTCCGGTTAATCCTTTACCAATTAATCCGCGAATAAACGGAATTTCTATACCTTTAATAGAGTAATGAAGTATTTCAGCCGTCATATTCACATCATCTATAGTAAAAACCCCTTTTTCTTTTCCTTCGGAAAGCACATCTCGGAATAGTTTCATTTCGTTCTTATCGAAATTCTTCCGACAAGCTTCCACGGTCCATATATCACGAAAGAAATCAGCTCTTAAGGTTCCGTTACGATAAACCACCTGTTTTATAGTTTCTAATCGGGCGTAAATCAACTCAATAATCTTCTCATCCGGCGAAATATTCTTTTCCGAAACTTTGTTCATTTCTTTGGAAAGCATTTCAAGTTCCGACTCCACAACTGCCCAATATATTTCCTCTTTACTTTTAAAATAAGTATATAATGTCCGGCGACCTTTTTTTGATGCTAAAGCAATATCATTCATCGTGGTATCCTCTACCCCGTTCTTAGCAAAAAGTTGCCGGGCAACATCAACTAATTTATTTCTCGTTTTTGATATGGCCATATATAATTGGTTGCATATTATAACTATTGACTTGCGAAAGTAGCACAAATCTTCTTATTTTACAAGAAAAAACAAAACGAATATTTAAACATACGTTAAAGTAGAGAAGGATAACTCGTAGATTTACAACATATTGAGGATTATCTCTAGAAAAAGATTGAAAAATATATTGCATATTATTTGCATTGTAAGAAAAAAGCAGTACCTTTGCACTCACAAAACAAAAACAACATCGCGGAGTGGAGCAGTTGGTAGCTCGTTGGGCTCATAACCCAAAGGTCGTTCGTTCGAGTCGAGCCTCCGCAACCAAGAAGAGGATAAACAGTAATAAAACCTGTTTGTCCTCTTTCTCATTATAACCAGCTTATAAAATCCGAACAAGATCCGGATCAACGTAAAAACCTGAGGAATTTTCATTTCATGCATATAACTTAGTTAGTCTGTATAAAAAGAATGCCTTATCTCTGACTCCTCTGAATTGTGAACGGAAACTCTTGATTTTAGCATTGAATGATTCTGCAGCCGCATTGGTGGAACGTTTCTCAAAGAAGTTGATTATATTCAAATAGTGTGTTTGGATAGAACGCGGATCAATGAATAACTAATAATCTTTTAAGGAACAGAAAGTAGACACTTACTATTACGAGAACTCATTACCGATATTTACTTTATTCCGTTTTCCACAATTTCCATATAAACAAAACAGGCTATCTTTGCTCACGCAGAAATAGCCTGTAAATTAACAATTTATTTAAAAAACCCGAGAATTTCTATTATTAATAATTTGGATTCTGATAATACCATCCACCTTCCTGCAAGTTCTCTAAGAAACCTGATGGGAATTCACGAAGCGTATGCTTGGAATCATCAAAGTACTGGCCAACGACCGGATTAGTAGATGTTAAATACTCCTTAGAAAGTTTTTTAGTACGTTTCAGATCATAGAAACGGACATATTCACCACAAAGTTCACGAGCCCGTTCATCCAATACTGTCTGAATCGTTGCCGTTCCACTAAGGGGTTTAGCACCAGCACGCTCTCTCACCTTATTTATATAGCCTATTGCATTTGCTCCGCCATTGACGTAAATATCAGCTTCTGCAGCAATCAAATATACTTCCGGTGTACGCATCATAAAGGTAGCATTCAAATTTCCTACCCTGTCTAACTTGGAAGAATTGGTCCGTACAAACGACTCGCTATAGAATTTAGTTAAGGATGGATAAAAATAAGCCCACGGATTAACGACTGTCGCCCCGTCAGTTTTACGAACATAATTCGCAGACACATATCCATCTTCAGCATACACATCCTTATAATCAACAATCAGCATTTTGGCCTGATCTTTGGTGGCTACCACCTCTTTATAATCCGGTTCATACGGATTTACAAAACGAATAGCCGGCTCATCAAATACAAACTTTGTATATTTTGTAGAAGACTCTCCTGTATCAGGATTGGTATAAAGATACGAAATATTTTCAGAAGAGACATCTTTATCATAAGTCAACGCTGAACTTGCACTCCAAGAGCCTCCATTATCCTTATTACATAACCATGTTGACTGAAAATAAGCTGCATAACGAGGATCTAGGCTCTTGTCATCCTGCACATACAAATCGAGCAAATATTTCGATGGCATAAATTGTCCCTCATACTGAGTACCCCAAAGCTCGTAATCGGTCTTTCCTTCGTAACGATTTCCTTTATGTACATCCTTCTTGTATTGCATCGCCACATTAAACTGTTTAGCCGGACATCCAAACAACTTATTATTTTCATTCAGTATCCACGCATTATTGCTACTACCTCCGTTTACAAAACGATGTTTCCATAAAGCCTCGGTATTAGCATAATTATTCTCCTGAGAAAATACTTCGCCAAGAGTCGGGTACATCATAATTCCATACTGAGCTCCATTTGCCTCACAATCAGCCATCATAATTTTGGCTAAATCTAATGCTTTTTGCGCATATTCCTTATGATCTCCATATTCCATTGTCTGAATATAAGCCCTACACAAAAATCCCATAGCTGATTTCCGTGACGGGCGCGTGGTGCGTTCTTCTATTGGAAGCCATGTAGCCGCAAATTCTAAGTCAGGGATAATACATTTCTCATAAATTTCCATCGGAGAACTCTTAGACGGATGTAAATCTACCTTATCCGTCGGCTCCAACTGCAAAGTTACCCCACCAAATTGCTCCACTAGATTATAATAATATACAGCTCTCATAAAGTAAGCCTCAGCTACTTTTGCATTACGCTCTTCTTCCGTATTATACGGAGCCAGCTTTGCATTTTTAATAGCTACATTGCAACTCCCTACTCCGTCATACGAAACGTTCAGCATATTCAGCATCATGTTATTATTCCAACCACCACCTGCACCATAATTAAAATAATTGGAAACGTATCCTCGTGAAGCTGTCCATAGGTCTGTTCCAGCTTCTGTGAAAATAGTCCATTCACTGTATCCATACAAACGGCGTTCCATGCCAAAGTATATATTATTCAAGATCCCCTCATATCCTGTAATCGTTGAAGATGAGACCGTTTCAAGAGTAGACCCTGAAGGGTTGAACTCATCTAACGAACAAGAAGTATAGCTGATACCAGCTCCTAACATTAATACTGGTAATATATATTTCGTTTTATTCAGTTTCATGATATTTACTATTTTTCAAGATTAAAATGATAAGTTTATACCTATTACATATTCCTTATACAATGGGAATGTATCCGAACCGCCGTTTTCCGGATCCGTATCCTTCAGTTCATCTTTGAACGGAATAATTAAAGAGTTATAAACAGTTCCATATATACGTAATTTCTCAACACCTACTTTTCTCAACCACTTTTTTGGAACTGTATAACCTAAAGTAATATTCTTGATCTTAGCATATGAACCATCTATATATTTTAAAGATTCTATACCAGTTTTAGAAATCCCATTATAAACACCCGGACGTGGGAAATAAGCATTTTCATTCTCCGGTGTCCAATACTTCGTTCCGGCAGGCTGATTGTCGCCTCCCGCATCAAACCATCCTAATGCCTTACTTTCAATCATTTGTCCCCAACGTAATACTGCAAATACGCTCAAATCAAAACCTTTATAAGTAAATGTATTATTAAAACCAAGAATACCATCCGGTGTTTTTGCTCCCAATATCTGTTTATCATAATTAGCACTATAATTGTGTACACCTTCATCATTTACTTCTTTACCACTATCATCCACTGAAATGTGAGGAATAGTTTCTATCTTCACAGCTCCCGGACGGACACCATATTTTGCCGCTTCTTCAGCTTCTGCACTCGACCAAATACCTAAATATTTATAATCATAAAAAACCTTAAGAGGTTGTCCCTCGAATAACTTAGAATCTATTAAATCCCCATCCGGCAAATGAACAATCTTTTCTTTATTTTTAGAAAACGAAATAGAAGAGGTCCAAGTAAAACTTGTTGTTTCAATATTACGTGTTTTCAATTCTACTTCAAAACCGCGGTTATTTGTCTCACCTATATTTTGCCACATATTTAACGGAGAGCCCCAAGCTGTTAAAGCCGAAGTAATAGGTAATTTACGTTGGAAAAGCAAATCTTTCGTATCTGTATTATAATAATCAAACGATACATTAATACGATTATTGAAGAGACTCAAATCAAAACCTAAATCCACAGTATACGACTTTTCCCAACCAATGGAAGGATTAGCATACGGAGACACCATTTGTGAATTAGATACCACTTCACCATCAGCCGATACCTTTTGATAAGTGTTCACACCCGTTTGTGACGAATAAGCTCCCATTCCACCCGAATTACCAGTTACACCATAACTGGCACGTATTTTCAAATTATCTAACCAGCCACGGGTCCTTTCCATAAACGGTTCATCAGATACACGCCAAGCAATAGCTCCGGCAGGGAAAGCTTCCCACTTATGCCCTTCAGCCAAATGAGATGCACCATCCCAACGGGTAGTAAAAGAAAATAAATAACGACCTTTATATGAATAATTGAAACGTAATGCATAAGACATTTTCTGAGTCTGACTATAATATGATTTTATGGCTTGTTTCTCACTTGATGCCATATTATGGAAAAGATATGAGTCTAATGGAAAATTATGGGCACGCATATCGTTCCAATCATTTTGAGATTTTCCCCAAGAAGTAATACCTGTGAATGTTACATTATGATCATTAAAAAAGTTCTTTTCATAGGTCAAAATATTCTCCCAGGTATATCCATAGCCATAATTATTTTTAATATATCCAAATGGTGTATTATACCCTGTTTCCACACCTTGCAAAGAATGGCTACCTACATATTTTCCATTACGGGAGTCGCTTAATGTTGCTGCTATTTGAGAACGAAATGTCAAACCTGCAACAGGCTTAAATTCGGCATACCCATTCGTACTGATATAAGTGGTACGAGTTTCATCCGCATACTGATTCTTCATCTCATCACCTAATATTGTACTACCACCCGGATAAGGCTCTTCGTTAATATTACCAAACTCATCATAAACTACTCCTAAAGGAACAGCAGAAAGAGCTTTCGTAAATATATTTTTGCCCTTGTTATTACGAATGGTGTAAGTTAAAGATGAACTTAAACCAACTTTTATCATTTTGTTTACCTGATAATCGGCATTCAAACGGAGACCATATCGCTTTTGGTTTTCATTAGGCAACAACCCATTTTGCCTATCATAAGTAACAGAAGAATAAATTTTAGTCTTTTCATTACCACCACTAATTGACAAATTTATACGATCTTTAGTCGCATTTCCACCCGTAATTTCATCAATCCAGTCAATCCATTGATTATTATTAATGGCATTCTGTATATCCAAACTAGAAAACAAATCATCCATTGTTTCAGGATATACACCATTAATTGTGCGGTAATATTCTCTCTTATAATTCAGCCACTCATCCCCTGTCATACCGTGAATAAAATTTGCTTCTCCGGCAAATCCATGGTAAGCATTTAAATCAACTTTTACTTTTCCTTCTTTAGCGCGTTTTGTGGTAATGATAATAACACCATTTGCACCGGCCGAACCATAAATTGCTGTAGAAGAAGCATCCTTCAAGACATCCATACTCTCAATGTCATTGGGGTCCAACTGGTCGTAGTCACCTCCTTGTACACCATCAATAATAAATAAAGGTGAATTGCTTCCATAAATAGAACGGGTACCACGTAACAGAATATCTACTCCACTTCCTATGGCTCCCGAAGGTTTCATAATATCTGCGCCGGCAATCTTTCCCTGCAAAGCTTCCATAATATTACTGGTGGGAGTAGCCGTAATATCATCTCCTTTAATTGAAACAACAGAACCTGTTAAATCACGTTTTTTCACAGCACCGTAACCAATAACAACCACTTCATCCAATTCCTGATTATTTGGTTCCATGGTAATAGAAATATCGGTTTTATTTCCAATCGTAATGGTTTGTGTTTTATACCCCACATAAGAAATCTCCAGCTGAGCTTTATCTGGAATGTTTAGCGTAAAAAATCCATCGAAATCCGTTATGGTTCCATTAGGGGTTCCTACTACTTTTACAGTAACTCCAATGAGAGGCTCTCCTTTTTCATCAGAGATCCTACCTTTTACTCTCTTTTGCTGGGTAACAGCCTGAATTTCTAAATTTACCCCCCCCCACGGACTTCTGCAGACACTGGGAAAGAAAAAGGAAATACAATCAAGAAGCTTCCTGCTATCAAAAGCCGTTTATTAAAACGCTTCCATACATCACTCTGGTGATGTCTTTTCATTTGAATGTTTTTCATTTGTAAAATAAATAATTATAAAGATTAATAAATAATAAGGGCAAATATAAAATCTTCTCAAATAGAAAAACGTGTAGATATGGGTATCTTTTGTGTAATTTTGTTTTTTCTCTATCTTTTCTTTGTCGTAAACAGACTTTTTATCTACTTTTGAAACGTTAACCCAAATCCATCACGAGACTACTACAATGAAAAAACTTTGTTTAAACAACTACATCTTATTCCTTATAATATGGGTCATTCCTATTTCAGCAATTTCACATACAAATTATGTAGTAACTCAATACAGCACACAAGACGGATTACCCCAAAAAACAATCAGTGCTATACAACAAGATCATAAAGGATATATGTGGTTCGCTACTTGGAATGGAATCAGTCGTTTCGATGGACATTCATTTATCAATTACCGAGCTCATCCATCCGATTCCATTGATTTAAGCAGTAACAGAATAGACTTTCTTAAAGAAGATATTAATGGATACTTCTGGATTCAAAATTATGATAAATATATTTATCGTTTTAATCCCCGAAACGGAACATTTCAACAAATACCTAACAGTAGTAAGTACAAAGCACAAAAAATTAATATTCTATCAAACGGAGATGTATGGGTCCATATGCAAAACGGAGACTTATATAGAATATACCTTAAAAAAGAAGATTCGCTTAAGGTCCAAAAGGTCACTCATATTTCCTCATCAATTAAAACAATATCCTTGGATAACAAAAAACATGTATGGATATTAACGGACAATGAATTACTTCAATATGAGATTTCTACTAATAAACTTATCCGCCATATTATGGGAGATAGAAACAACCATTTTTATTGCCTACGAAAATATCCTCATAGTTTTCTTATTGGAGGAGAAAACGGATATTTGTATAATTACGACAAAAAGAAAAACCGTTTTACCAAAAAGAAATTGCCTACAAATTCTAATATAAGAAATATAAAAGCTTTTTCACGA
>UMKF01005235.1_pt1 | contig 13699 bp, 13 predicted proteins | sample 1966251 | NCBI WGS metagenome assembly UMKF01 (sample SAMEA4836171, study PRJEB28245) | human gut metagenome | biome: gut microbiome; material: fecal sample | place: Denmark | collected 2008
GCGGTTCGCTGACACGGCTTCCGCCGCCGAATGGCTGCTGACGCCGGGGGCGGACGTCCGGGAATGGCTCTGCGGCCTCGAACCGGCCCGCATTGCGGCCCTCGGCAAACCAGCCATCCTCTACGCAGACGATGTGGTGCTCTCCCGGGACGCCCGGAGTGCTGTCCCTCTCCTGCTGCTCAGCAGCGCCACCGAATTCAGCGGCTTTGTCCGGGACGATCTGCGGCCCGCTTCCAGCGCGGCCCGGGCCTATGCCGTAAAATACGGCTCAGCCCTCTGCCGCTGGAGCAGCACCGAAGCCGTCGCCGAAGCGCTGGGCGGCAGTGCTCCGGTCTGGCTTGGACTCATCGACTACGGCGGGACCGACAGTCAGACGGCTATCCCGGGCCTCGGCTCCTTCCACGGCCTGCCGCTGGCGCTCTTCTCGTCCGAAAGCAGCTATTCTGCCTGTGCTGATTTGTCTTCGGCAGGTGCGCAGGCCCTTTCGGCCCAGCTGAAACAGGCGCTTGCCGGCTTCATGACCAGCGGTTCCCCGGGCTGGGATGCCTGGACGCCGCAAGACCGCGACGCCCTCCACTTCGATGCCGACAGCGAAACAGCCTGCATCACCTTCAACTCCTACCCGGATACCCAGGAAAGTATCCGTGCCGCCATGGCCGCAGACACGTCCCTCTCCGCCGCCGAAAAGGAAACGGTGGAGCACCTCTATTTTTCCGGTTTCTCTTTCTGACGAAGTAAAAACGCACCTCACCGATCGCTTTCATCGGTGAGGTGCGTTCTTGTTTTATTCAGCGGCTGATGCCGCCCACAGCCTTTTTGATCTCGGCTTTGTTCCGGTACATCGCAGCGTCAGCTTCCATGAACAGCTCGTCCGCCGTCATGGTGCGGCCTGCCTGCATGGCATAGCCCACTGCGATGGAGACGGGATACTCTTCCTTCGCATCCCACTCCGCGCACAGCCGCCGGAGCGTTTCGACTGCTGCCTTCACAGCGTCCTCATCCGTCGCAGCCGCAATGACCGCGAACTCATCGCCGCCGATGCGGAAGCAGTCCTCGGCCCGGTAAAAGGCCTCCCGGATGCAGCGGGCCGCACAGCAGAGCAGTTCGTCACCGGCACGGTGGCCGTATTGGTCGTTGGTCTGCTTGAGCCAGTTGATGTCCATGACGATGTAGGTCCAGTCCGTGCGCTCGGGCCAGCGGGACTTCATATATTTGAAGGCCGTATAGTTGAAAAGCCCGGTCAGCGAGTCGACGTAGGCCAGATTTTTGTAGTTTTCCAGCTGGGCCTGTTCGTCGCTGGCCTGCCGGATGCGGTGGAGCACGATGCGGCCCAGCATCACCAGAAATCCCAGCAGACCGGCGCAGTAGCACACGGTGTAAGTCCGGTCCCGGTAGCCGCTGTAGAAGGTCGCCAGCGCAAGCAGAGTACCCGCTGCCAGCGCGCCGAAAGCCAGCAGGATGTTCCTCACCTCGCCGCTGTGGTTTTTTTATAGGAGACCATGAGGGTATGGAATGCTGCCAGAATGCTGGCAATGACGGTGATATGAATGGGCATGAGCAGCCACAACATGGGCTGTCCGGCCAGCAGCCAACCCGCAGCGTCTGCTGCCAGCAGTACCAGCGCAGCCATCTGCGGGAGGCGGATGAGCCAGCCATCATTCTTTACGGTGCAGCGGATGAATTCCAGCACGAAAGGCACTGTGAGGCTGAAGGTGACCAGTGAGACGAACACGACGAGATTCGCCCTGTCCGTCACCAGTGCCAGCAGCTCGGAATCGGTCAGCGCCCAGATGCCGGCGTCCAGCATCAGCCCGATCAACACCCGGGTCTGATGGCGGACCTCCGGCGTGAAGATGCTGTGCATCGTCACCATCAGAACGCCAAGCTCCACGGCGCAGAGGACGCAGAGCAGAAAGAACGCCAGTGCATAAAAGCTGCGCCTGAAGTAATAGCTGCTCAGTTTCGTCTGGGTGGCCAGCACCGGCCCCCTGCTCAGCATCGCGCTGAGGGCCGACGGCTCCGCACAGCGGAGCACCAGCGTCTTTCCGGCCGCGCCCTCCGGCAGAGCAGCAAAGAGCCGCATCTCTGCCGGGCCGCTGCCCGGGTCGTAGGTATAGAACGCCGTCTCCTGACCGTCCGCCGCCCGCAGCCCGAGGCTGAACTTCTGCTTCGTGCTGCGGATGCTCAGCATCAGGCTTTCCCCCATGCTTTCCGGAATGTCATATACGGCCTGCTGGTCTGTTTCCAGCGTCCAGCTGTCGTTCAGTTCCTGCAGACTGCCCTGCACCAGTGTGCGGTGGGGGTCTTCCTGCACACGGCAGGAGTCTGCCACCCCCAGAAGGACCAGCACCGCCACCAGCCAGACCAGGATGCGCAGGCACCATTTCTGTGTTGTCTTTTTCATAAAGTTCGCTCCGCAAAGTATTCCTGCGCGCGCTGGGCTGCGTGGTCGATGCACTCGCGCAGCTCATCCAGCGTGTCGAACTTTTTGCTGGGGCTGAGGTAGGCGTGGAACTCCACCACCGGGTCGGTGCCGTAAAGGTCGCCGGTAAAGCCCGGGATGAAGGTCTCGCAGGTCACCTTGCTCTCGTCGCTGTTGACGGTGGGCCGGGTGCCAAGGCCGGTGGCCGAGGGGTACCACCTGTCCCCTATCTTGGTACGGGTGATATAGATGCCGTACCGGGGCAGCTGGAAGCCCTGCGGGTAGAGCTGATTGATGGTCGGCACCCCCAGCGTCCGGCCAAGGCCCGCCCCGTGATGCACCGTGAAGCGGATGGCGTAGGGCATCCCCAGCATGGCATTGGCCGCCGGGATGTCCCCGCCTTCCAGCGCGGTGCGGATGCGGGTGGAGGAAACGGGCTTCTCCTCAAACTGTGCCATCGGCAGGACGACCACCTCCACGCCCAGCGGCGCGCAGAGCTGACGCAGCAGCTCCGGTGTGCCTGCCGCCCTGGCCCCGAAGGTGAAGTTCTCGCCGCAGAACAGCGCCCGGGCGTTGCAGTCCCGGATGATGCCCAGCACGAACTGCTCCGGCGTCATAGCCTTGATCTCCTCGAAATCAGGGCAGAGATAGTGCTCCACGCCGAGGCTGGCGATGAGGGCGTGCTTGTCCTCAGTGGAGAGCAGGCGCTTGCCCTTCATCTTGTTTTCGGTGGGCAGACGGAAGGTGAACACCGCCGGTGCCGCGCCATGGGCCTTGGCCCACTCCACTGCGCCATTGATGACCGCGCGGTGGCCGATGTGGATGCCGTCAAAAAAGCCCATTGCCACAGCAGAGCCGTGGGCACCGCCCAGCGCAAGCGGCGCAAGCTGTGAATAGATCTGCATGAATGTTCTTTAATTCCTCTCTACAAAGAGTTTTTCGACCTTGAGCACACCGCCGGTGATGTTCGCAAGGCCCAGGAACTGGCCCTCGGCATTGCGGACACGGTAGCGGCCGTCTGCCGCCGGGTAGCGGCTGGTGGGGCAGCCGTTGTACAGGTGTTGCTCCACCCTCAGCTCTGCCACCAGCAGAGGCAGGCTCTCGAACACGCTCTCCACCGGCAGCATCAAAGCCTGCAGTGCCTCGGGGCCTGCGTCCTTTGCCGCCTGTATCTCTTCCAGCGTGTGGGCGTCGGCCTCGGTGTAGACACCCGCCGTCGTGCGGCGCAAAGCGCTCATGGTGCCTTTCTGGCCCATAGCGGCGGCAATGTCCTCCAACAGAGTGCGGATATACGTTCCCTTGGAGCAGCGGACGGTGAGGACGTATTCGTTCTCCACCGGGCTGCCTCCGTACCGGATGTCCAGTATCTCGATGGGACGGGCCTTCCGCTCCACCGTGACGCCCTCGCGGGCCAGCTTATAAAGGGGCTGGCCGTTGATCTTAACAGCCGAGTACATGGGCGGCGTCTGCATCTGGGGGCCGAGGAACCGAGGCAGAACAGCCAGCAGTTCCTTCTCCCCTGCCGTCACCGGGGCCGTTTCCAGCACGGTGCCGGTGATGTCGCCGGTGTCGGTCTGCATCCCCAGCCGCAGCCGGGCGCAGTAGGTCTTGGTGTGGTCGAGCTGAAGGTCCACGGCCTTGCTGGCCCCGCCGCAGAACACCGGCAGAACGCCGGTGGCCATGGGGTCCAGCGTACCGCTGTGCCCCAGCTTGCGGGTGCCGAGGATGCCGCGCAGCTTGGCGATGACGTCAAAGCTGGTCCACTCCATTGGCTTATCTACGATAAGGATGCCCTGCATCAGCTTTCCTCCTGTGTCTCGGGGCGGTCGAGTTCCGCCTCCACTTCGGCCAGAATGGCGCTCTTGGCGTTGTCGAGGTTGCCCAGCAGCTCACAGCCCGCTGCGCGGGTGTGGCCGCCGCCGCCCAGACGCCGTGCGATGGCGCAGGCGTCCACGCCCTTGGCGGCGCGCACGCTGATGCGGTAGCTGCCGCCAGGCTGCTGACGGAGCAGCAGGCCCACTTTGACCCCCTCGATGCTGATGGGCAGGCTGGTCAGCTCTTCCAGGTCAGCCGGGTCCACGCCGCTCTGCTCTATCTCGTCCCGGGTCAGATACATCAGGGCGCAGCGGCCCTCAAGATGATATTCCAGATGGTTGCGGGCGATACGCTCCGCCTCCATCCGCTCCCGGGGTTTGGTGTCGAAGAGCAGGGTGTTCAGCTCCTCCACCTGCGCACCGGCCAGAATGAGCTGTGCAGCCACGAGGTGGGTGTTGGCAGTGGTGGAAGAGAACCGGAAACAGCCGGTGTCAGTAGCGAGGCCGGTGTAGAGGCAGTTGGCGATGAGGGGGGTGATCTCCACGCCCATCTCGCTGATGACCTCATACAAAAGCTCTGCCGCTGCGGCCGCATTGCCGTCCAGCAGGGTGAAATCTGCATAGCCGCTGTTGCCCGTGTGGTGGTCGATGCAGAGATCGACGTGGCGGGTATACTGCGGCACACCGTTGTTTTCACCAAAGAGCTGCACGCTGGCAACGTCCACGGCCACAACGGTCTTGGGCTCAAACTCGCCCCGGAACGGCACCGGTGCAGTAAAGCTGTAGCGGGAAGGCACTGCATCGGAGCAGAGGACAGCTGCCGTCTTGCCCAGCGCCTTGAGCGCGTGGCAGAGGGCGCTGCCGCAGCCGATGGTGTCGCCGTCCGGGTTTTTATGACATAGGACCAGAATGTTGTCCGCAGCACAGAGGCGCTCGGCCATCTGCTGCACATTGAGCTGTTCTGTCATTTGATGGATCCATCCTTTCCGCAGCGCTGGATTTATTCCTCGGTCTCGGCGGGCTGAGAGTCCTCAGCATCGCCGTTCACATTCAGCGTGCGGAGCAGCTCATTGATGTGGGCTGCATAGGCGGCACCGTCGTCCTCCACAAAGATGAAGCGGGGTGCCTTGCGGATGTGCATTTTCTTGCTCACTTCGGTGCGCACATGGCCTGCGGCGCGGTTCAGGGCCTCGATAGCGGGCTTGGGGCCGTCCTCACGGCCCATCACGCTCACATAGACCTTCGCCACGTCCAGGTCGGGCGTCACATCCAGCCGGGTGACGGTCAGCAGACCGCCCTCCAGCCGCGGGTCTTTCAGCCGTCCGATGATGGCGATGAGCTCACGCTTCATGTCCTGCGCCAGACGGCCCATATTTTTCTGAGACATAGTTTCTCCTCTAAAATAAACCTCTCCGTCATTGCTTCGCAATGCCACCTCTCCTATCGAGGAGAGGCCTTGGCATTTCGTAAAGCTTCACCTCTTCGCCAGAGGCTCCCCTCGGTAGGGGCAACAACGACGACCGCCGCCAGTGGCGGAAACAGGGAGTCGCTGTTGGGGCAGCGGCCAGCAAGACGCAAACGAAGTGCTGCGGATGCTGGGTGCCGCAACCCGGCCTTGTCGAGCGAAGGCAGACTGAGAGGTTATTCTCTTAGTCGCGGTATTCTTCCATCTTGAAGGCCTCGTAGACGTCGCCTTCCTTGACGTCGGCAAACTTTGCCAGAGTAACGCCGCATTCGTAGCCCTCGGCCACTTCCTTGACGTCGTCCTTGAAGCGCTTCAGAGATGCGATCTCGTCCTCCGTGATGACGATGCCGTCACGGACGACACGCACCTTGCTGTCGCGGGTGATCTTGCCGCTGGTGACACGGCAGCCTGCGACGGTGCCGACGTTGGAGATCTTGTAGACCTGACGGACCTGCAGCTCGCCCAGAGACACCTCGCGGAACTTGGGAGCCAGCATACCCTTCATAGCGTCGGTGACGTCGTTGATGGCGTCATAGATGACGCGGTACATACGCATCTCGACCTTGGTGGCAGCGGCCTCTTCCTTCGCCACGTTGTCGGGGCGGACGTTGAAGCCGATGATGATGGCGTTGGATGCGTCGGCCAGGTCAACGTCGGACTTGCTGATGGCACCGACACCGGCGTGGATGACGCGGACGCGGACCTCGTCGTTGGAGATCTTCTCGAGGCTCTGCTTGACGGCCTCGGCGGAGCCCTGCACGTCAGCCTTAACGACGATGGCCAGCTCCTTCATATCGTTCTGAGCCATCTGGCTGAACAGGTTATCCAGCGTGACCTTCTGGAAGGAGGAGAACTGCTTCTCCTTGGCGGCAGCGATACGCTGCTCGGCCAGCTCACGGGCCAGACGCTCGTCCTCGACGGCCTCGAACAGGTCGCCGGCCTCAGGCACAGCGGTCAGACCGGTGATCTCCACAGGAGTGGAGGGGCCGGCGTCGTTCAGCAGAATGCCCTTGTCGCTGCGCATGGTACGCACACGGCCCACGGCGGTACCGGCGATGATGACGTCGCCGGAGTGGAGGGTGCCGTTCTGCACCAGAATGGTGGCGATGGGGCCCTGGCCCTTGTCCAGACGAGCCTCGACAACAGCGCCCTTGGCACGGCGGTTGGGGTTAGCCTTCAGCTCCATGACCTCAGCTTCCAGAGCGATGCGCTCCAGCAGGTCGTTGATGCCCATGCCGGTCAGGGCAGACACCGGGATGCAGGCCACATCGCCGCCCCAGTCCTCGGTGATGATGCCGTACTTGGTCAGGCCCTCCATCACGCGCTCAGGGTTGGCGGTGGGCTTATCCATCTTGTTCATGGCCACGATGAGCTTGACGTTGGCGGCCTTGGCGTGGTTGATGGACTCGACCGTCTGGGGCATGATGCCGTCATCGGCGGCGACGACCAGAACTGCAATATCGGTCATGTTGGCACCGCGGGCGCGCATGGAGGTGAATGCCTCGTGGCCCGGGGTATCCAGGAAGGTGATGAGGCTGTCGTTGACCTTGACCTGATATGCACCGATGGCCTGAGTGATGCCGCCAGCCTCGCCTGCGGTGACATTGGTCTTGCGGATAGCGTCCAGGATACTGGTCTTGCCGTGGTCAACGTGGCCCATGACGCAGACGACCGGGGGACGGGTGACGAGATCGTCCTGAGAATCCTCCTCCTGGGTGAACAGGCGCTCCTCGATGGTGACGTGGACTTCCTTCTCGACCTTGGCGTGGAACTCCTCGGCCACCAGAGCGGCGGTATCGAAATCGATGATGTCGTTGATGGCATGCATCTCGCCCATCTGCATGAACTTGGCGATGACCTTGCCGGCCTGCTGCTTCAGGCGGGCAGCCAGTTCACCGACGGTGATCTCATCGGGGATGAGGACCTTCAGCTGCGCATTGCGGGCCTTTTCCAGCTGGATGCGCTGCAGACGCTCGAACTCGGTCTCACGCTTGCCCTTCTGGAACTGCTGGCGCTGGCGCTGGCCGCGCTGGGTGAACTTCTGCTTGTTGCCCTGGGGGGTGGGCTTGCGGCGGTTCTCGGTGTTCTTGGTGGAAGCCAGATCGTCGTAACGGGCGTCGAAGCGGTCCACGTTCATATCGACGGTGCGGGTATCGACGGTGACCTGATTGTCCTCGCGGCGGACAGAGACGGACTGAGCGGAAGCTGCAGTAGCCTTTGCGCCGGTCTCACGGGCCAGCTCGCTCAGAGAAACGGTCTTCTCCTCGCGCTTCTTGTGCTGCTCGTTCTTCTTACTGTCGTGCTTGGCAGCGGGCTTTGCCTCGGCCTTTGCGGGCTCAGCCTTGGGAGCCTCGGGCTTCTTTTCGGCCTTGGGCTCTGCCTTCTTCTCGGCGGGCTTCGGCTCAGCCTTGGGAGCCTTGGCGCTGTTCAGGAACTCGTCCAGGCTCTTGACGCTGTTGTCCTTGCTGAACTTCTCCAGCAGGTAGTTCAGTTCGTTTTCTTCCAGAGTGGAGCTGTTCTTCTTGCCGGTGCTGCCCATGGCGTTCAGCTCGTCGAGGACCTTCTTGGCAGAGATGTTCAGGTCCTTTGCAAAATCGCTCACTTTATATTTTACGATCATTCGCTCATATCCTCCTCAGTTTGAATCGCTCCGCACGCCGTCAGCCGGTCAAAGCAGAGTTTGGCGAGGTTGCGGTCGGTGACGGCATAAATGGCCACCGGTTTGCGGCTGATGTCAGCCAGCTTATCCTGTGTCAGCGGCATGGGGATGACGTCCACCATATCGCCCACAGCGTAGTTGAGCCGCTGCACGGTCTTGGGGCTGGCGTCGGATGCAGTCATCACGAGCCATGCCTTACCCTTGACGACAGCGTCTTCCACCGCGTCAAAGCCCATGGTCAGAGCGCCCGCCTTGCGGCAGAGGCTCACGGCCTGGAACAGGGCCTCATTCGGCTCAAGGGCCGGTTTTGCGGGGGCGTTATGCTTCTTTGCCATCGCGGTCGGCCTCCTTTTCTGCTTCCACACTGGCCAGCTGCTGGGCCAGTGCATCGTATACCTCGGCGGGGACCGGCTGCTCAAAGCAGCGCTCCAGCGCCTTCTTCTTTTTTGCCTTTGCAAGGCAGGCGGCATCCGGGCAGAGGTAAGCACCGCGGCCGGGCTTCTTGCCCACGGGGTCGATGCTGATCTCTCCGCTGGGTGCGCGCACCACACGCACCAGTTCCTTCTTGGGGCGGCTGGTCAGGCAGCCGATGCACTGGCGGGCAGGGATCTTTTTTTGTGCCATCCGGTTTTCCCTCCTTCGGCAGGTGTTCCGCGCTTATTCTGCGGCGGTGTCTTCGGTCTTCTCAGCCTCGGCAGCCTTCGGCTCTTCCTCGCCGTAGTAGCCGCTCTCGGGGCGGATGTCGATATTGTAGCCGGTCAGGCGGGCGCACAGACGGGCGTTCTGGCCCTTGTTGCCGATGGCAAGGCTCAGCTGCTGGTCCGGCACGGTCACGCGGCAGGAGCGGGTCTCGCCGGGCAGCAGCTCGACCTTGACCACCTTTGCGGGGCTGAGAGCTGCGGAGATGAACTCGGAGATGTCCTCACTCCACTTCACGATGTCGATCTTCTCGCCGCCCAGCTTCTCGACGACAGCGGCCACACGGTCGCCGTGGGGGCCGATGCAGGCAGAGACGGGGTTGACGTTAGCGTCCTTGGACCAGACAGCCATCTTGGTGCGGGCGCCGGCCTCGCGGCTGATGGCCTTGACCTCGACGGTGCCGTCGTAAATTTCAGGCACTTCCAGCTCGAACAGGCGCTTGACGAGGCCGGGGTGGGTGCGGCTGATCATGACGCGGGGGCCGCGCTCGCTTGCCACGACATCCACGATGTAGACCTGCAGCATCTGGCCTTCGGTGTAGACCTCGCCGGGGACCTGCTCGTTGCGGGGCAGGATAGCCTCGCCGCCCTTGCCCAGGTCGAGGGCAACGATGCCCTTCTCGGGGTCAACGCGGGTGACGGTAGCCTGCACGATGTCGTGGGCGCGGGACTGGATCTCGCTCAGCTGCTGGCTGCGCTCAGCCTCACGGATGCCCTGACGGATGACGTGCTTTGCGGTCTGGGCTGCGATGCGGCCAAAGTCCTTGGTCTTGAGGGGGGTCACGACGCGGTCGCCCACCTGATAGCTCTTGCGGATGTGCTGAGCCTCGGTGATGCCGATCTCGCTGTGCTCGTCGTACCAGTCCTCATCGGCCACGACGTCCTGAATGAGGGCGACGTTGAACTTGCCGGTGTTGGGGTCGATCTCGACCATGACGTGGTCGTCCTCGACCTCGTAGTTCTTCTTCACGGCGATGACGATAGCAGCCTTGATCTTGTCGATCAGGTACTCCGCGGTAATGCCGCGCTCGTGCTCCAGCATGGAGAGAGCTTCAAAAAATTCGTTGTTCGCTGCTGCCATTTTTCGGGTTCCTCCTAGATTATAATGGTATCTTTTCTCGATTCATCTTTAGCTCTCCCTCTGGGAGAGCTGGCGCGGAACGCGCCTGAGAGGGCTGTTCTTAATCAAACAGATGTTCGTCATCACAGAGATGGACGCCGGATGCAGCGTTCACCTCAAAGCTCACCGGGCCGTTCTCCGTCTCGACCGTGACGGTGCTGCCCTCGCGGCCTTTCAGGATGCCGGCAAACTCGCGCACGCCGTCGGCGGTGGGGCGGATGAGCTTGACGCCGATCTTCTCGCCCTTGAGTGCCTCGTAGTGCTCCGGGCGGGTCAGCTTGCGGCCAAGGCCGGGGCTGCCCACCTCGAGATAATAGCTCTGGTCGATGGGGTCTGCCTCATCGAGGATGGGGTCCAGCGCGTGGGACACTTCGGCACAGGTGTCGGTGTCCATGGTGCCGTCCTTGTCGATGAGCACACGGAGATACCAGTCCGGCCCTTCCTTCTCAAAGACCACATCCCACAGGCGCAGGCCCATGCCCTCCACGACGGGGCGGACAAGCGCTTCGACTCTCTGGGCGGTGTTGCCGCCAGACTGCTTCGCCATAAAAAACCTCCAAACAAACAAGAAAAGCGGACCTTGCGGCCCACTTTCCAATAAAACTATAGCGTACTACTAGAATATAGCATACTCTTGCGGATTATGCAAGCTTTTTGCTAGAAATTTTGCGTTTTTACGCCTGCTGTACCCGCAGCGAAGCGAATTCAGCCGTCGAGCCATGCATCCAGAAAAGCAGACGCAAGCTTAAGGGCAACCTCAGCGACCTCTCCGCCGGAGACTCCATCCCCGTTCACTTGATACAACTTGTCCAGCATCTCATCAAGAACAGGTGTATTATAACCCAGAAGACGACCATACTGTGGATGATAACGGTAGCGGATGCAGCCATCTGAACCCTTTGTATAGTATCCCTCTTCCGTAAACAGGAATCCCTTACTGCCGTCTCCAAAAAACGATTCATCAATCATGCCCAGAACATCCCGGTAAGATACCCCGCTCGCGTAGGACTCGCGTGCTTTCTCGAACTTGCTCATCGGGATCTCCCCTTGTGTATAGCACTTGTATCTGCTGCATCTGGGCAAATACTCTTGAATGATTCGGGCTTTCATTTTCTTTTTATCTTCTGCCATACTTGCACCTTCTCCATTTCTACATTCGACATCGTTCGCAGTTTTCTCCTGCGCACAGATGCGATCTCTTAATAGCTATATTATACTATCAGTCTATATGCAAATCCATCGGCAAAATTCCAGAAAATCCGGTCGATTCTTTTACAGCACCCACACACCATCACGGAACAGGTCAACCGTATGTCCGTCGCGGCACTTGCCGGTGATATGGCTGTCCTCGGCACCCACCATGACGTCCTCGTGGATGGCGGACTGGTTCATGCCCCGGGCCAGCAGCTCGTCCTTGCTCAGGCGGGTGCCATTCTCGGTGGTGCCGGGATAGCTGGCACCAAAGGCGATGTGACAGGCGGCGTTCTCATCGAAGAGGGTGCTGTAGAACAGCGCGCCGCTGCGGTTGATGGGGCTGGACGCCGGCACCAGCGCCACTTCGCCGATGCTCCGTGCGCCCTCGTCGGTGTCCAGCAGCCGGCCCAGAAGCTCCGCGCCCTCGTCTGCACCGTGCTCCACGACGCGGCCATCCTTGAAGGTGACATGGAAGCCCTTGATGAGCTGGCCGTTGAAGACGTAGGGCTTGGTGCCGTAGACGATGCCGTTCACCTTGTCCTTGTGGGGTGCGGTGAAGACCTCTTCGGTGGGGATGTTGGGCAGGAAGACCACGCCCTTTTCACTGACGCTGGCGGCACTCTCCCAGGTGGCCTTGTCGGCGATACCGACGGTCAGATCCGTGCCGTTGCTGCTCTCGAAGTGGACGCTCTCGAGGTCGAGGGCGTTCATCTTGTCCTTCAGGCTGGTCAGGCGGTCGATGTGAGCCTTCCACTCATTGACCGGGTCACCATTGGTCACGCGGCAGACATCGAAGATGAGCCGCCAGAGCTTCTCGATGGCGGCAGCCTCCTCCAGCTCCGGGAACATCTTTTTCGCCCACGGGGCGCTGGGCATGGCGGCGATGGACCACTGGACGCGGTCGTTCATGGTGTACTCGCGCCACGGGGCCATGAACCTGCGCTGCGCGGCGTTCACCCGGCTGATCTTCGCGCCGTCCAGACCGGCGTAGACCTCGGGGTCGTCGGCGTGGATATGCAGCACGCAGACCCCGCCCTCGCTCTCGGCGTAATCGAGATAACGGCGCAACTGGTAAGGCTTGAAATCGCTCAGGGCTTCCTCGCTGCCCAGCTCCATTCGGCTGCGGGAAACGGCGTTGTCGCTCCAATCCACCTGCACATCGCGGGCACCGGCCTCAAAGCCGCTGCGCACGCACAGCCGAGCCAGCGGCGCGGCTTCCAGCGGACAGCGGATAATCAGGGTCTGGCCCGGCTGGGGATTGACACCCACCCGGACGATGAAATCGGCATATTTTTTCAGAAGAATAGTAAAGTTTTCCACGGAATATCCTTTCTGCCGTGCAAACCACGGCGGTGCATTTTCTATCTGACAGTATAACCGTTCCCGGGCGAATTGTCCACCCGATAAAAACAAAACAGACGCCTCTTCCGGTTGAAAAACCACGAAACGTCTGTTATACCATCATTCGAGAGTGCTGTCTACATACGGCAGGCGGTCTACACCTTTCCGGCACTGCGTCGGGAAGGCGAACATTTTTGTTATGCCCCCGACGCTCCACAGCGAAAGGGGTGATGCTTCATGACGCTTTTGGAAACTTTAGCTCTTCTCACGTTGCTTGCAACTGTGGGTTTTGGGATGTTTGATATTGCGTGGAAGATTTTCAACAACAAAAAATGACCGCCCAGTTTAGCCCACTCGTGCGGTCATTCTTTGTTGTAATTGACTTGCCGGAAAGGTGCTGACCGTTTGCCAGACAGCACTTTCTTTATTTGTATTATACCACAGCCCCGCCGAAAATGCAACGGCGGGGCTGTGGTTTCACTCACAAAAGTGAGTTTTTATCAGAACTCGATCTTGCTCTCGATGTAGCTCTTCAGCTCGGAGATAGGCATACGAACCTGCTCCATGGTGTCGCGGTCGCGGACGGTGACGCAGTTGTCGGCCACGATGCCCTTGGCCTCGTCGCCCACGGTGTCGAAGTCCACGGTGATGCAGTACGGAGTACCGATCTCGTCCTCGCGGCGGTAGCGCTTGCCGATAGAACCGGTATCGTCGTAGTCCACCATGAAGTACTTGCTCAGCTCATTGCGGATCTCCATTGCCTTGTCACCCAGCTTCTTGCTCAGGGGCAGGACAGCGCACTTATAGGGAGCCAGAGCCGGGTGCAGATGCAGGACGGTGCGGATATCCTCCTTGCCCTTGCTGTCGGTCAGGTGCTCCTCATCATAAGCCTCGCACAGGAAGGCCAGAGCCACGCGATCACAGCCCAGAGACGGCTCGATGACATAGGGGATGTAGTGCTCGTTGGTCTCGCTGTCGAAGTACTC
>UMKF01036502.1_pt1 | contig 13651 bp, 12 predicted proteins | sample 1966251 | NCBI WGS metagenome assembly UMKF01 (sample SAMEA4836171, study PRJEB28245) | human gut metagenome | biome: gut microbiome; material: fecal sample | place: Denmark | collected 2008
TATATGCATGAAATGAAAATCCCTCAGGTTTTTACATTGATCCATTATAAAGCCCCTGTATGGGAACAAAATGGGAACAATCTTAAATAGAAAAAGGACAAGCCGTTTGGTTATCAACAACTTATCCTTTTACCTTGTACCCAGACCCGCATTTGAAAATATCAAAGTGGGGAAAATGTAGGTAAATAGAAAAACGTAGAAAATCAAAACAAATTAATTATATATCAAGTATTTACAATAATACCACCATTCATTCCAATTTAATAGGATTGCAAAATATTTAGCAGATGTGGGGAAAATGTGGGGAAAATAATCTATATTTGCAGCAGATAAAGAACTAATCATATAAGCCCATGAAAACGACTTTTATACAGAAGAAATCAGCCAAACGCTACGATGTAGAATCTACAGGCACAATCTACCTGCGTTTCAGAGACGGAAGGCGTTTAGACTCTGTTGCTCCAACACAACTATCCATAAATCCCAATCTTTGGGATGATAAAAATGAATGCGTTAAAACAAAAGTTGTTTGCGAGGAAGAAATACGCACATATATCAACGAGGAAATACGCAAGCTAAAGACTTATATAGAAAAAGTTTATCTGCAAGAAAAAGAGCTTATAGATAAAGAATGGCTAAAATTAACCTTAGACAAATACTATCATCCCGAAAAGTATTTTATACCCGAAGAGACTATAATCAAACCGACCATTGCAGAATTATTCGATGAATTTCTAAATAAGCATCCACTATCAGAGGTACGAAAGAAAAATTTCAGAGTGGTAAAGAGAGCTATATTACGATATGAATTATATGTAAGGGAAACTAAAAGAGGGCAGAAAAAATTTATTCTTGATGTCGATACAGTTACGCCCGAAACACTTCGAGATATGTGGGATTTCTTTCAGAACGAATATCAATACTTCGAGTTATATCCAAGTATTTATGAAGCTATTCCCGAAAAGAGAACACCGCAACCAAGAAGCAAAAACACATTAATAGACTGTTTTTCAAGAATACGGACATTCTTTATTTGGTGCTTTGATAATAAGCACACAACAAACAGACCTTTCGATAAATTTCCGATAGAAGAATGTACATACGGCACACCCTACTATATCACACTGGAAGAAAGAGACATAGTATTCAACGCTGACTTATCAGCCACCCCCCAACTAGCTATACAAAGAGATATATTCATATTTCAAACGCTGATAGGCTGCCGAGTAAGCGACTTGTACCGAATGACAAGACTAAACGTAGTCAATGAAGCAATAGAATATATTCCTAAAAAAACAAAAGAGGGAAATCCCCTAACAGTACGTGTTCCGTTGAATGAAAAAGCAAAAGAAATCCTTGAACGCTATAAAGACCACAAAGGAAAACTTCTGCCGTTCATTTCCGAACAGAAATACAATGACGCTATCAAAAAGATATTCAAACTGGCAGGAATAGACAGAATTGTTACTATATTAGACCCATTGACTCATGATGAAGTCAAAAGACCTTTATATGAAGTGGCAAGCAGCCATTTAGCAAGACGGACTTTCATCGGCAACATTTACAAGAAAGTGAAAGACCCGAACCTTGTTTCTGCATTGTCGGGGCATAAAGAGGGCAGCAAGGCCTTCAGACGATACAGAGACATTGACGAGGAAATGAAAAAAGACCTTGTGAAACTATTAGATTAATATACTTTAAATGTTTTAGCATATAAAATCAAAGGACAAACAAAAGAAATTCCTAACTTTGCAAGAAAATAAATTTAAAATTTGTATTATGGATAGATTGTTGCCGATAAAAATAGAAGTATGCCCACTTATAGACGCTTTAATTGAGTTCCGTTTTGAAGCAGCTATTACCAAAAGTGCAGTTTTTGGCATCATATACAATCTCATAAAAGAAGAGTATAGAGGAAATGTCATTAATTTGCCTATTTTACAAATCCCAGAACAAATTAGGGAGGTTGACCCTAACTTAAAATTTAAGCCCCTATACAGAATTGAAAGTGAAAGATTTGTAATTCAAATAGGATATGATGTTTTGAGCATAAGCTCAAAAATGCCATATATAGGTTGGAGCGATTTTTCTAAACATTCATTTTCAATAATCAACAAGATTATTAGTTCTGGAATAATAAAGCGTGTATCAAGAATAGGACATAGATATATTAATTTCTTCAAAGGAGATATTACTAATTGTCTTACGATGTCTTTTTCCATGACAGAAAAATACGCATCCGAGAACTTATTGATACGAACAGATGTCAAAGATGGTAATTTTATGAATACCCTACAATTTGTAAATAATGCAAACTACAAACCATATCCTAATTCTATAGAAGTGGTAGGTTCATTAATTGACATTGATACATCTCGTGAATATTCCGATAACTATTTCACTTCTAATATAGAACAAGAAATAAATATGGCTCATAAATGCGAAAAAAAGTTGTTTTTCTCTTTGTTAAAACCAGACTTCTTAAATAGTCTAAAACCTGTTTTTGAAAATGAATAGCTTAACGACTTACATAAACACCAATATCCTATTAATGTCTGCCTTATCATGTATGACATTAACAGACACGGAGTTGCTTTCTTTATCAAGTAGGCAAACATATAATGATGCTATAATACCGTCTATTAACACTCCTGTTAATCCAATAAATATTTATACAAATTATTCCATTAAGGATATTCCCATCTCAACAGAAACCATTCATGTTAATATTCCCGAATATGAAGATTTTGAGATAATAAATTCTTTTGCGAATAAGATGTTAACGGAAGCGACTCCTATAGACGAAGAAATTCAAAATGTCATTAATGACCACTTTTGGGATATGTTATGATTACAGAAGATGAATTAAAAAAATATCTACCCAAGTATTTGTCAGAAGAAAATTACAATACCCTTTTGGCAGAACTTAAATCTTTCCCTTATAACATAGATGGAAGGATGTACACTTCCATGCTTGATAAGAATGTCATTTTTCAAGGAGATGGCTTAAAAGAAATGCCTATAATTGATTTAGCAAATATCGAAAGAGGTGTAAAAAAGGTGAGCTGTTTGATTTTATCAAACACTTGTGACATGGATTTATCTAATTCTCGTATGTTTCCTGCTTCAATCATGTATGCTCCTATTATAAATCTCACAAAATATATTTCAGTTCTTCAAAAACAAGGTATTAATAGTAGCAAAATTGAAAATCACATTTCAGATCTCAAACAACAAAAGATAACCCAAATAATCTTTCTTCCTGCAAATTCCCAAATGGAAGATTCAATAGTTTTTCTTGATAGAATTCACCACGTTGACAATCGCTTTATCAACCGAGACACATTAGAAAATCAACGTTTATTTTCTTTAAGCGATTATGGTTTCTATATGTTAATATTCAAATTGTCGGTACATTTTTCACGCATACAAGAGAAGGTTAATAGAAGTAGTATTGCTAATTAACTTTTATGGGACAACAAGAATATGACAATTTCAAAAGGCTAATTCGGGAATGGCTCGACAGCCACCCCGATGAATATGCCAAGTTCGTAGAAGAAATGAACGGAAAAAACTATGAGGGCTTTCAAAAGGTCTTAAAGTTAGCCATAAGATTGGTACCACAATACAAAAAAGCCACCCGCAGACGGATAAGCGATGATACAACTTCTACTTTTACGAATTTGGAAAATGTTCTCGTCAAGTCAAACCTTGCGGAAAAAATTGTGACTGAATTTAACAATTCAAGCAAAAAGAACATTCTTCCAGCTACGCTCGCATGGCTATATTACGGACGTTGTTATGAATGTATGGTGGAGCAGGGAAAGGTACTGATGAAAAGAAAAGATATATTCCAAGTGCACAAATGGTTGATTTCTTTCATGCTTAAGGTTATAATCCAAAAGAGTATAGCAATCGGAGCAAGAAGCAAACAAGATTGGGTAAATTTTGAGAGACAGCAGAAAGCTATCGAAGAAAATAGGATTATTGAATGGTCTATAGAAGATGAAGAAAATTATCCCAATAGCGAAGATGAAAGCATAGAAGAGGGAGAAAGTGTTCCTGAAGAAACACATAAGACAGTAGGGCGCAAGGCTGATACACGCACATTACCCGAACTTTTGATAGAGAATCAAGAAGTACTTATCGAGAAAATAGGCACACGGCTAAAAACACAGACCACTGAAACCGACATTGCACGCTTGTACATTGCACTGGTGGAATATCGTTTCATGCGCCAGTGCCCGATGAAGACTTTCAGAAACGCATTGCAAAAGCAGTTCGAGGAACTTAATATTGTACACGAAAGGGGCATTCAAAAAGCATACAAGAACCTTATTTCACCATACGGAAGCAGCAAGAAACTGATGAAAGATATAGGTGAAGACCATGCCGCCATAGAAGAATTAAAGGCTTATCTATCCGATTAAAATTCGTTTAATTCGTTTTTGGATTTTACGAATTTAACGCATTGATTTTCATTGATTTACGATTATTTTTCGTTATATATTTGCGCCACTATCCTAATCGGGGTAGTGGCTTTTCGTTTATAATACTGCCGAAACGGGAAGTCTTACAATTGGCAGTTTTGAAGCCTATGACAGATATATTGGCAATCATTCAAAATGGAAACGGCAACATTAAACTGGAAGTTACGGGAGAAGATTTGCTCATGTTCTCCAATCAGCTAATCAGCCGTGCAAAACATGAACTTTCCACCGCCATCGCGGAAGCAAGGAAAGAAAAGTATCTCACTAAAGAGGAAGTGAAACAGATGTGTGATGTGTGTGACACCACACTTTGGCACTGGTCAAAAAAGAACTACCTCAAGCCTGTAAAGGTTGGCAACAAGGTAAGATACCGCCAGTCGGATATTCAGAAGATTTTAGGTGAACGTAATCCGTTAATTTAAGCCTATGGGAAAAGAAGAATACATTCGAGTGGGGACAACCTTGTACAAGGTCGTAAACCAACCCCGAATCAACGGAGGGCATGTAAAGAAACGTGTCGTGTGGAACAACGAAACGCTACGGCAGGACTATGGAAAGGGTTATATGGCAACCGTACCGAAGTATGACGGCTTCTGTACCGTTCCCAACCATTTAAGCTACCGACAAGTGATTGACGGATTTCTAAACCTCTACGAGCCAATAGGACACAGACCGAAGAAAGGCGATTTTTCACACATCCAGTCTTTGGTATTGCACATCTTCGGTGAGCAGCACGAAATAGGGCTGGACTATCTGCAACTTCTATATTTACAACCGACACAGAAGTTGCCAATACTTCTCCTTGTTTCAGAAGAACGCAACACGGGTAAGAGCACGTTTCTAAACTTTCTGAAAGCTGTATTTGGGGATAACGTGACATTCAACACTAACGAGGATTTCCGAAGTCAGTTCAACTCCGACTGGGCAGGAAAGCTGCTTATCATGGTGGACGAAGTGCTACTCAACCGTAGGGAAGACAGCGAACGACTGAAAAACTTAAGCACCACTTTCTCCTACAAGGTGGAAGCAAAGGGGAAAGACCGTTCGGAGATAGCTTTCTTTGCCAAGTTCGTGTTGTGTTCCAACAACGAGCATTTACCCATACTCATAGATGCAGGAGAGACACGCTATTGGGTACGGAAAATTAAGCCGTTGCAGAACGATGATACCGACTTTTTGCAAAAGCTGAAAGATGAAATTCCTGCTTTCCTATACTTTCTAACACATCGGGAGTTATCCACGAAGCAGGAAAGTCGTATGTGGTTCAGCCCTAAACTGACACATACCGCTGCATTGCAAAAAATTATCCGCAGCAATCGCAACCGCATGGAAATAGAAATGACTGAATTGTTTCTTGACATCATGGCGAACATGAACGTAGAGAGTATTTCTTTCTGTTTGAACGATCTTATACCTCTGCTTCTTTACTCACAAGTAAAAGCAGAGAAATATCAAGTACGGAAAGTGGTACAGGAAGTATGGAAACTGACCCCTGCACCAAACTCACTTTCCTATACCACTTATGAGATAGCCGCCAATCGTGAATGCCACTATACACCGACAAGAAAAATAGGGCGGTTCTATACCATAACAAAGGAACAGTTGACAGCAATCTAATTTATTTGATGAAATGATGAAAATAAACAATAATACTTTGGTTAGCAAGTAAATACATATTCATCAAATACTCATCAGAAATATATTACTGATGAAAAGAGAAAGCAAGTTTAAATGCCATTTCTTTTTTGGCAAGTATTCTGATGAGAAAATGATGAAGTGTTATAGCATTGTTTACCAACCGATTAATACAGTTCTTCATCAAATCATCGTTTTTCATTCACACTTAAACTTATAGAGAATATGACAACAGAAGAAGCAAAAAATATACGAATCGCAGATTATCTGCATAGTTTGGGGTACTCCCCTGTGAAACAACAAGGGGCAAACCTATGGTACAAATCACCGCTTCGGGAAGAGGTCGAAGCGTCATTCAAGGTAAATACCGAGCGCAATCAATGGTTTGACTTCGGCATCGGCAAGGGTGGAAACATCATCGCACTGGCTGCACACCTCTATGCCACGGACAGCGTGCCATACATTTTGAAGCGAATTGAGGAGCAGACACCGCACGTGCGCCCCGTGTCCCTTTCTTTTCATCGGCAATCTTCCACCGAGCCGAGTTTTCAGCAGTTGGAGATTGTACCGCTTTCCTCCCCTGCCCTGCTTGCCTACTTGCAGGAAAGGGGAATAAATACGACACTGGCGAAAAGAGAATGTAGTGAAGCGCATTTCATCAATAACGGTAAGAGATATTTCGCCATTGCTTTTCCGAATGTGTCGGGAGGGCATGAGATACGGAACAAGTATTTCAAGGGCTGCATCGCACCGAAAGAAATATCCCACATCAAGCAGTCGGGAGAGCCAAGAAAAACGTGCTACGTTTTCGAAGGATTCATGGACTACCTTTCTTTCCTCACCCTACGCTTGGAAAATTATCCGACCTGCCCCGATTTTGATAAGCAGGATTATATGGTACTAAACTCCGTAACCAATATTTCTAAAGCTTTATATCCGTTGGGAAGCTATGAGCGTATACATTGTTTCTTTGACAATGACCGTGCAGGAATGGAAGCTGTCCAGCAAATCTGTAAAGAGTACGGCAATAGTATCGGAATCCGTGACGCATCCCATATCTACGACGGATGCAAAGACCTTAATGAGTATTTACAAAAACGGACAGCGGAGAAACACGAAAAGGCAGCATGTCAAAAACAGAATGACACCACAGAGCGCAGAAATGTGAGCATAAGAAATGTCACTCCCACCAAGCGCAACAAAGGTTTCAGAATGTAGCCGACACACGCCCCATAGACTTTCGTGAAAAAGTCATAGCTTATTAGGGGATTTTTCGAGCCGCATTACGAGTAATGCTAAAAATCCCCCAATAAGCCAACGGGGTTCCACCCCTCTGGACACCCCCGATGAACGGCAAAGCCGTTCAAGGAAAGCAGGGAAAACATTGTATAACGAATAAAGAAGAAAGGGTAAATATATGGGATATGCAGTATTGCATCTTGACAAAGCGCACGGAGCGGACACCAAGATGTCCGACCACATCGAAAGAAAGACCATTCCGAAGAATGCAGACCCGACACGGACACACCTTAACCGTGAACTGATAGCTTTCCCCGAAGGAGTGGCAAACCGTAACCAAGCTATCAGCCAACGATTGGAAAATGCAGGACTGACACGTAAGATTGGAATCAACCAAGTATGTGTTATTCGTATCGTGGTTTCGGGAAGTCCCGAAGATATGAAAAAGATAGAACAGGCTGGCAGACTTGACGAATGGTGCAGGGATAATGTGGACTGGTTAAAACATACATACGGAAGTGAGAATATCGTATCGGCTGTATTACACATGGACGAAAAGACACCTCACATTCACGCCACCCTCATCCCCATAGTCAGAAGCGAGCGAAGAAAAAAGAAATCGGAGGAACTGGCGAAAAAGAAATACCGCAAGAAGCCGACCGATGCACCACGGCTTTCAGCCAATGACATCATGACACGGCAGAAGTTAAAGAATTATCAAGACGGGTATGCACTGGCGATGGGCAAGTATGGGCTGAAACGTGGCATTGTCGGTTCGGACGCACGGCACATTTCCACCAGCCAGTATTACCGCGACCTGTTAAACCAGACGGAAGACATACAGGAAGACATCAGTATGTTACTGGAACAAAGGGAAATGGCAGAACAGGAACTATCCAAACTCAAAAGCGAAGCCAAGACCGAAAGGCTGAAGAACACAGCAGCGGACACCATGACTGCAATAGCCAATGGTGTAGGTTCTCTTTTCGGCAGGGGTAAACTGAAAGAACTGGAGCAAACCAATGCCGCCCTGCACAATGAAATAGCTCAACGGGATAAAAGTATCAAATACCTGCATACAAAGATGGAACATTTGCAGGAGCAACACAACCAGCAATTATGGAACGTAAAGGAAACCCATCGGCAGGAACTTGAAGCCAAAGACAAGGAAATATCACATCTTGGTAGCATCATCGCTAAGGCTCTCAAATGGTTTCCGATATTTAGGGAAATGCTACGGATAGAAAAATTTTGTAGGCTTATCGGTTTTACAAAGGAAATGACAGAACAACTTATAAGCAAAAAAGAGCCATTGATATGTAGTGGCAAAATCTATTCGGAAGAACATAAACGGAAGTTCAACATCAAGAATGATACATTCAAAGTGGAGAAAGACCAAATAGATGATACCAAATTGATATTGACTATAAACAAGAAACCTATTTCCGAATGGTTTAGGGAACAATGGGAAAAAATACGTCAGAGTTTGCGTGAACCTATTCAAGAACAAAAGAAAAGTAGGGGATTTAGATTATAATTAATCCATACCGTGCATAATATCAGACTATTTTCATACCTTTGTAATTGGATTGAGGCAACTCTATCCAAAACATATTAGAAAAGAAAGAAGCGTTATGCTTATCTTGTAACTTGGAAACGTAGGAAATTTCAAAAGTATATACAAGGATGGCATAGTGGTTCTCACGCTATAGCGTGGGCTGCTATTACCATATCTGTATATACGGGTTTCCTACGACCTTCAAGTTAGGACGTGGCATTGCAGTTCCACGCTTTATTATTTAAAGGTCCTTGTGGTAGCTGGGGACATAAAGGAGAAATAGAAAATGAAAAAGGCTCTGATTGTACTAATGTTAGGTTTGTCTGTTATCACCCCTTCTATTGGACAAGTAAAAACAGACACGTTATTCTATGACAAAGATTGGAAAGGAGTAGAATCTAAAGTTTTTGCTACTTATTTTCGAATAATACCCCAATCTACCGATAACAATTTTCAAAAGCGATTTAGAGATTATTACATTACAGGAGAATTGCAATCCGAAGGTAATTACATTACAATAGATAAATATGATGATTCAAAATCTATCTTTGATGGAGATTTCATCAATTATTATAAATCGGGAAAGCTCGAACAAAAAGGGCATAGAAAAAATGGAAAGCAAGAAGGTGAATATATAAGGTATAAAGAAGATGGACTAATTTCCCTCCATGCAACCTTTAAAGAAGACAAGCTACATGGTATTTATACAGAATTTTCAGAAGATGGTAATTTGTGTATTCAAATAGAATATGACAATGGACAACCTCTGTATGATTACTATACAGTATCAAACACGGATGGATATTGTAGTAAGATAAGGCTATCGGATAAACAGCCTATATATGATACCCCATCATTAAATGAAAAACAAACAGAATATAAAAACGGAGAAGTTTGGCCTTATTATAACAAGAATGGATTAATGATTGGCATGACTAATAATGAAGTTCGTGATTATGGCAAATATTTTCAAGTACCTATTATTATAGCAAACAACTCTATGTTTCCTGTAGAGTTCAATCCAAACAATATAACCGCTACATTAATTGATAAAAATGCAAAAGAAAGAGTTCTTAAAGTGTATTCAGCGGAAGAATACCTAAAAAAAGTTCGTCGTCAGCAAAATTGGGCTATGGCTCTCAATGCAATAGGTGAAGGGATGACTGCTGCAAGTGCAGGATATTCTACTTCTACAACAACCTCCTCTTATAACGGCTCTTCTTATAGTTATGGCAATGCTTCTGCTTATGGTAGTGGTGGATATGCCCACGGTAATTATTCTGGAACTTCATCATATTTTGGGAGTTCTTCTTCAACAACAACTTCTTACGATGCAGCTGCTGCATATCAAGCCCAAGTTATAGCGAGTAACAGAATTGCGTCATATAGCAATTCACTATTATCTGATAGAGCAATTAAAGAGGAAGGATATTTAAAGCGAACGACAATTTATCCTGGAGAAACCATATCTGGATATATCAATATAGAGCGTAAAAAAGGAGTAAGTATGACCGTTAATATTGGCATTAATGGGGCCATATATACATTCCCTTGGAATATTAGTAAATAACTTTAAAATAAGAACATGGATAAAATGATTATTAAAGCCAAGAGAATTGAATGTATAATTGGAATAATATTGTTATTCCCTCCAATTCTGGGTGTGTTAGCATTTATTTTACAACTATTTGATGCAGATACAGACTTCTCAAGATTGAGTAATCTTGGTTCATATTGGACTGCAAGGTTTGATGCTGGTGGTGGAATGTCTGCCGCCCCGATCTATTTGGGATTAATGGCGATTGCTGGAGGATATTTAATAAAAGATTCTCTTTATAGTTTTTTCGAAGAAACTAATAAGACAGAAGAACCGAACAAATAATCTAATCAGCTGGAGTTTGAATATTCTCCAGCTGATTTTTATATCATCAAATTTTCTATATATTTGTTTTATTTTTAAAATATACAAAGAAAAAGACATGGCTGAAGAAAAAGAAGATGGCAGTATAACTTTACCTCAAATTCCTAAAGACAAGGAATATGAGGATTTTGTTGCAGCAATATTGCAAAGTGGAGGATATTATCTTGAAAGAGGTATTATACATAGAATAAAACAAGATGTGTTTGAATTGGATATTGTATCTACTAAATTTTATAAAGAAAATATAGAACGTACACTTTCAGAAATCAAATCTGGAGGATGGGGATTGTCTGATATATTTAAGGTAAGAGGATGGTTAGATTATTTACAACTAGATAAAGCCTCTTTTATAGTTCAAGAACCTAATCAAACAATGGAGGTTTCAAAGGTCGTAGCTTCAAAAATCAACGTAAATCTTATCAATAATAAGGCTTTAGATTGCACAGAAATCCTTGATTCATATTCTATTACCAAGGAGCAAATAGTAAATGAAGTTGTTGAGTCGTATAGATATGCCTTTGCATTAGAAGCTGAAATGGTACTATATTTACATTCTCGAGTTAAGTCAGATTCAAGCAAAATTGGCTTTCAAGCATTAGAAAAGTATTTGTTTGAGATTAACAGTAACAGCTTTTTTGAAAACAAGCCAGTAGATAGAATCAAGAAACTTTTTAATGCTTATGTAGAACATAAAAATATCACCGCTCGTATTGCTGAAGAAATAGAAAACAAACCATACCCCAGTTATGGTAATGGATTGTCAATCAATAAAAAGCTATTTAGCAAACTATTTTATGAAGTAAAAGATAAATCAGTTCTGTATGTTGCCTTATACGCAGAACTTCTTGCAAGAATTACGATATTGAAATCCTGTATAGAAGATATACTTATCGGTACTCCAGAAGACTTTGTGGAAAGATTAAAACATTTTACTTTACCTACCAATATAAAAGATGGGTTGTTAGAGTTACAAAAAGAGCCATATTCTTATTTATATCCATATTTTTGGCAAGTGTTTATATACTTGTTCGGTGGTTTTATCTTAAACGATAAAAAAGATGAAGAATATAAATTATTATCTTCAATAACAAAAATACCTGTAGTAGAAATACCAAATGCTTTTAACGCTTTTGATAAACTATTTCCATTAGGTACAGGGAAATCATGGATGATACAACAGCCGAACACCCAAATTACTGTTATGCAATTTTTCCCTTTGCCACTAAGTGGTATTGGAGCTAATTATAGAAGAATGATATATAAAGATGGAAGCGATGATTCATACGACAATTTATCAAAACAATTATCCCCAGGGCATTCTATTAGTGATATTATAAAGTGGAATAATCTTGCATACATTTTTTTAAACACCTCAAAAAGGAAGAAGAAGGTGTAAAACATAAAAATCCCCTTTATTAATATTAAATATAACTAAAGAGGATTTTCCATCTTGCTATTATATGTCAAAATAATATATATATATTTTTGAATGGAATAGCAATTTTTATCGTTTTAGTTTATATTTATGGATCTACCTACTATAGATTAAAACATAAAACTGAATCCTTTCTTGCAAGCAGAAGTATATCTTTCTACCTCCAAAACTAATGATTTCTTCAACTGCATCGCCATGAACTCCAAAAACGGCAAGTTGGTTTCTTCCTCTTGGGACTGCCGCAAGGAAAGAATATATTCTTCCCTATCTTCTTTGAATATCTTAGTAGGGAAAAGATTGTAGTAGAATTGGATATAATTCATCAACAGGCGAGCCGTTCTTCCGTTGCCATCCACCCACGGATGAATGGTTGCTAAGTTAAGGTGGGCATTGAAACTCAATTCGTATTGCCCCCGAAATGTTTCTATTGCCTTTTGATTTTCCTGCAAGATAGTACAAAATCCTTCTACCTTGGCAGGCACTTTCTGGTAACTCATGTAGGAACGCCCACCAACACCAGCCGTTACACCGCATAAACGATACTCACCTTTGGAAGAATCAAAAGAACCACCCATTACATTATGCACACTTCCAGTAGTACGCATTAGAGTGGCATTCAACTTCTGCAAGAAAGCAGAAGTAACCACTGCACCTTGCTCACTTTCTTCTTTGGCAAGTTCATAGGCTTTCTTCAAATCCTCATTCATTAGATGATAGACTAACGGTTTTCCTTTGGCAGTCACCCCTTCATCAAAGAGAAGCTGTGTATCCATTTCAGTAAGAGTAGAGCCTTCAATGGCTGTAGAATGAGTAATAAGAGAATAAAGGTAGTACTTGTCATAGTCCACCGACTGACTGATACCAAGTTTCTGAAATTCTTGATACAGTTCTTCTATTCCCTGCCAAATATTCTTTTTCATAATAGGCTATCTTTAAATTGTTATTTTTCCCAAAATTACTTCTGATATAACATTTCACCAAGCGAAACGGCTATTTTCTTACTATGATTTTGCAGATGTGGGGAAAATGTGGGGAAAATTTAGATAAAATAAAAAGCTAAGTAATTGATTACTCAATACTTAGCTTTTATCTTCGTACCCAGACCCGGGGTCGAACCGGGATGGAAGTGAATCCACTGGTGTTTGAGACCAGCGCGTCTACCGATTCCGCCATCTGGGCATTATTTTTTAATGCGGTGCAAAGATAGGGCATTTTTCTTAAACTGCAAACATAATGAACTATATTTTTTCAAAAACTGTGTTCTTATTTTTAATCGTAGTGCAAAACGGCGTAAAGATGATATAAAAATCACTTAATATTTTGAGAAGGTTTGATGTTTATTGATTTTAGCCCTATCTTAGCGAAAACTTAAA
>UMKF01041705.1_pt1 | contig 13276 bp, 9 predicted proteins | sample 1966251 | NCBI WGS metagenome assembly UMKF01 (sample SAMEA4836171, study PRJEB28245) | human gut metagenome | biome: gut microbiome; material: fecal sample | place: Denmark | collected 2008
GGTAAAAAACCAAAGAGAACTGACTTTTTTAGCCAGTTTCTTTTTTATCCCTAATTGAAAAATATTCAGACTTCCTATTTTCACCTATTCTTTCCATCCTAACTCATATTCATGAATGTCCCTAATGTAGGCTGAATCTCTGAAATAGTTTGTATCTTTTTCATATCTTAGTCTTGAGATTTCCTCTATTTTGGCTACCAAACCTTATTTTCGGAGGAATGTCTGAAGATACAAAAAAGCCAACTAACTCGCAGTGTAAAGTATACCCCAAAAGTTTTGTGTTCAACTTTTGGGGTGCACTTCAATGAATTAGTTGGCTAATTTTATAGCATTTTCTGAATGTCCCTAATTAATGATCTATCGATTGATTACAAGCATGTTTTGAATAAACGTTATTTGAACTTATATTCTCTGTAAAATTTGTTAGGTAATAAATCATGCAGCTTGTATATCAACACTTTGTATTGCATGTAACATCTTTTAATGGAACAGATTTAATTAATACAAATAAATAACTCCAAACAAAACGATATTTTCTCTATTCAACAAGTATTAATTTTCTATTTGAATAAAACAATCATCCTTCTATAAATAATAACGAAAGAAAGGTACAAAGAGAAAACGACACTATGTATTTTCATTAACTAATTAAAACTAACAAACAAGGGCTATCTCACATAGCAGGAGACAGCCCTTGAATTATATAGTAAATTATTTCCTATACTTTAGAGGAACCAACGAACATAGCAGAAATCCTGACGGTGAGGAAGATCTACATTTTTCGGGAACATACGATACATAACTTTGAATGTACCCGCATTATCAAGTGAATGAACAGCTTGGAAAGTATACAAATTACCCTCTTTTTTCACTACATGGAATGGTTCTACCGAGTAAATATGATCTTTACCATCTGCATCGGTGTAAATAGCAACAAGTTCAATACCGACAGCATCATCTAAACCTTTCTCATCTACAACATGAGTAATAGTGTATTCTTTACCACTTTCTATATTTCCCTTTTCGATTTCTTCTGATTTTTGAGACGATACAATCTCAATAGCATCCCAACGTTCCGCTACAGTTTCCTTCCAAGCAGCAATTTCCTTTGCCTTAGCATAATCATTAGCTGCCAATACTTTGAAACGAGCTGCTTCTTTACAATAAAATTTATTGTAATAATCGTCAAGCTGACGTTTCATGGTATAATGCGGAGCAATCTGTGCTATAGAATTCTTGATTGTCTTAATCCAACCTTCAGAATATCCCTTTTTATTACGGGCATAATAAAGAGGAAGGATCTCATTTTCAAGCAAGTTATATATTGTGGCCGCATCCAACTGATCCTGCTGGTCTTGATTTTGATATGTACGTTTTTCTGTCAAAGCCCATCCAGCACCTTCACGATAGCCTTCTAACCACCATCCGTCAAGAACCGAGAAGTTAACCACACCATTCATAAGGGCTTTCTCTCCAGATGTTCCTGAAGCCTCCAACGGACGAGTCGGTGTATTCAACCATATATCCACTCCAGAAACAAGACGGCGTGCCAGTCTCATATCATAATTCTCCAAGAATATTATTTTACCTAAGAATTCAGGACGGCGTGAAATTTCGATAATACGTTTAATCAATCCCTGTCCCGCTCCATCATGCGGATGGGCTTTTCCTGTGTATAAGAATTGTACAGGACGTTCCGGATTATTAACAATCTTAGCCAAACGATCCAAATCAGTAAATAACAAATGAGCACGTTTATAAGTAGCAAAACGACGTCCGAAACCAATTAACAACGCATTCGGATTAATCTTTTCCATTAATGACACAATACGTGCCGGATCACCTTGTTGTTTTAACCAATCTTCTCTGAACGATTGACGAATATAATCAATCAATTTTGTTTTCAAAGCTTGACGAGTTGCCCAAATCTCTTCATCCGCTACATTATAAATGGCTTCCCAAATTTTTTCATTAGACTGATCTTTCATAAAAGAAGGATCAAAATACTTATTATACAGATTCTTCCATTCCGTCGCGCTCCAAGTTGGGAAATGCACGCCATTTGTAACATATCCTACATGACTTTCCTCAGGGAAATATCCTTTCCAAATTCCGGCAAACATTTCCTGAGAAACTTTTCCATGCAACCAACTCACACCGTTTACTTCCTGACAAGTGTTACAAGCAAAAGTAGACATACAGAAACGTTCACTCGAATCCCCTGGATTCATACGTCCCATATCCATCAAATCGTTCCAGCTAATCCCTAACATTTGCGGATAACCGCCCATGTATTTACCAAACAAGCCCTCATCAAAATAGTCATGACCTGCCGGAACAGGAGTATGTACAGTATAGATAGAAGAAGCACGAACCAGTTCTATTGCCTGATTAAAGTTCAGACCTTCCTTTACATAATCACATAAACGCTGAAGATTACATAAAGCAGCATGTCCTTCGTTACAATGATATATATCTTTTTTAATACCCAGAGCCTTTAAAGTAAGAATACCCCCGATACCTAATAAAATCTCCTGTTTTAAACGGTTTTCCCAGTCTCCACCATATAATTGATAAGTGATAGGACGGTCAAATTCACTATTCATTTCATTATCCGTATCCATCAAATAAAGAGACACACGACCCACATTCACGCGCCAAATATAAGCATGAACATGATAATTCATATAAGGGACATCAACCACCAATGGTTTTCCTTCAGCATCCAAAACTCTTTCCAAAGGAAGACTACCGAAGTTCTGGGCTTCGTAATTAGCTATCTGTTGTCCATCCATAGAAAGGGTCTGAGTAAAATACCCATACCGATACAAGAAACCAATAGCACACATATCCACATTGCTGTCTGAAGCTTCTTTCAAGTAATCCCCAGCCAATACTCCTAAGCCTCCCGAATAGATTTTCAACACATGATTCAATCCATACTCCATACAGAAATATGCCACTGAAGGCCGAGTTGAATCCGGCTTAACATCCATATATTCTCTGAACTTGGCATAGACCTCGTTCATTTTTTTAATGATAGTTTTATCTTTGACTAATGCTTCCAGTTTATCATAGCTCAAAAGTTCCAATAAACGAACTGGATTCTGGCCGGATTTAGTCCACAAATCCGAATCTATACTTTTAAACAAATCCGTAGCTTCATGATTCCAGGCCCACCAAATATTATGTGCTAATTCCTCTAATTTTTTCAACTCCTCAGGAATTCTCGAACGAACTGTAATTTCCTTCCAATTAGGAGTGTTTACATTACTTACTTTAATTTTCATATTTATCTCTCAAGTTATTATGTTTAAATTTTATTATTTACTCAGCAACCGTTTTCGCGCATTGCGCAAAGCAATATCATACGCTTCGTAATAATAGGTAATAAAATGCTTCCATAAAGCTTTCTCCGCAATAGCTTCTGCCCGTTGCCTAATAATCTTCACTTCCCGAGGAGTACAACCGGATAAATCGGATATAGTATCTTTTATAACATCCGCTACCTCAGAATAGTTATAATCTGAGCGATGAATAACTTTCACGCCATCTTCCAACTGGCTGTAACCGCCCTTCAAAGAATTAACCCATAAACCGAATCCTGCCAAATCCGTAGTGATAGTCGGAACATGAAAGGCAATACTTTCAAGCGGAGTATATCCCCATGGTTCGTAATAGGAAGGATAAATACTCAAGTCATTACCTAACACCAAATCATAATAAGGCATATTTAAGATTCCGTCATACCCATCTAAATAGCATGGAACGAAAATAATTTTCACTTTATCATCTTTTGCATTAGACATCCCTAAATATTTCAGCATATCCAACACTTGATCATGACTCATATTGTGTAACCAATGTGTGATAAAAGGTCCCGGCAATGGAGTATTATAAGCTTTACCACTTTGCAAACGTTCCATTAAATCTTCGCGCGGTTTCCCAACCCATCCAGGTACGTTTACAAAAGCCAATACATTCTTCTTCAGGTTCTTATCACGTCCTAAACGATTGATAGCCTCCAAATAAACATCTATACCTTTATTTTTAAATTCATACCGGCCGCTTGTAGCAAGAATTAAAGTATCATCATCTAATTGAGTCCCCAACAAGGTATTAGCTACATTTAATAATATTTTGCGAGTTTTCTTTCGTTTATTCGTATACGCAATACCTTTCGGTACGAAATCATCTTCAAAACCGTTCATCAATACAACATCAGCTGACTTATCCAACAATTCTTTACATTCATTATTGGTAATTTCACTAACTGTTGTAAAACAGTCTACATGATGTGCTGTTTGTTTTTCTATGGAATGCTTCGACTGCATATTTAATTCTTCAGCCATTTGGTCACCATTATATGCAAACAAATAATCATATAAAGGCTTATTATTTCCAGCAATAGAGCGCCCAATAGATGTAGCATGAGTAGTAAATATAGTTGCTATTTGCGGAACATTTTTTTGAAGATAAAGAGCACCTAACCCTGTCATCCATTCATGTGCCTGATAGATAACTTGTTCTTCGGCTGTAATACAATAGCGATAGAAACTTTCCACAGCCCTTGCCGAAGCATAAGAAAACATAGAAGCTTCATCATAATCGCCATAGGCATGTAACGAATCTACCTGAAAATCAATCCATGCTTGTGTATAGATTTCATTCTTAATGCGATAATAAGGTTGAAAATCAATTAAGAATACAACCGGTTTTCCCGGTATATTCCACCTCCCTATCCTGATGTTTAACTCATCTTTTTCTTTTGCATACTGAAGCCAATTTACATATAGGCTTTTATCTTCAATAAATAAAGGATTCTCTTTCCCTTGCCACACATCAGGACCAATGAATATCAAATGATCCCCGAACTCTTTCTGTAAAGTTTTGGCACGAGTAGAAAGCACAGTGTAGATTCCTCCCACTTTATTACAAACTTCCCAACTCGACTCAAAAACGTAGTCTGGAACTATATTTTCTTTTATCATGTAGAACTCAAAAAATTATGAGTGCAAAAGTACGAAGTTTAAATGAATAATGAAAGTAATTCACACACTTATTCACGAAAAATATTTGATTCACATTTGTTTATGAGATAAAGATATCAGTAAGGAAGAAAAAATAGCAAAATGATTCTAGATTTTTATATTAGCATTTATAAGACAATCTGAGAAATTTATATATCCATTTTCTACACACCCAATACACTAGAATCTTTTCATAACAATCATACCATTCTGCTTTCTTGCAATAAACTTTTCATCCTCTTTTATTATAATTAATCGTTCACATTCTTCGAACCGACGAAAAGTAGCAATTTAAGTATAAATGAGAATGCGGACAAAACAGTGAATATCTTCTTTGTTTTATCCGCATCCGATTCATAACTAAAGTATGGTTCTAATTTCTAAACTTAGCTTGGTCTAGAACCCTTACACCATCAATGCAGCAACTAATGCTAAAATTGCGTAGAATTCAGGTAAAGCAGCATAAATCATGGTATTTGTCTGCACGTCATGCCCTTGAGAAATACCAAGGATACCGTTAGCGCAAACCTGTCCCTGACGGATAGCAGAGAATAAACATACCAATCCTACCCCCAGACCAATACCTAACATTAAAGGTCCGTCGGTTGTAAAATCACGTCCCATAGACATTAAAAAAGCAACAAAACCATAAAGTCCCTGTGTTGCAGGCAAAGCAGAAAGAATCATGTAAGAAGCTGATTTTGATGGTTCTTTTTTTAGAGCACCTTCAGCTGCATTTCCTGCAATAGTAGTTCCATAACAACTACCAATACCTGCCAAGCCTAACATCAATCCCAAACCAAGATAACCTAAAATTTCATTCATAACGTTACAAATTTTTATTATTTCAATTATTTATTTTTAATCATAGAAAAAGGTTTATATGGCTCACCTTTACCATCATAACCCGAATTCTTAAAATACTCCACAAAAGTAAGACGAAGAGGATGTACAAAAGCACTCAAACATGACATTGCTATATTAAGCGAATGTCCGAATATCAATATCAATCCACAAAAGAGCCATCCCGGTATACCACCTGCCGAATCTTGCACCATAAAGGCTAATTGATTGAAAACACCTCCTAACATGGCGCCTGCTAACCCCAATGCATACAAACGAATATAGGAAAGGATATCACCCATCAAACCTGTAGCCATATTATAAGTATCCCATATTCCGGCTCCGATATTCAAGAATATATTCCGTCTTACGTTGTTCAACAAATATATACCTATAGAAGCGACACTGCCTATTATAATAAAAGCCCAAGTAGACACGTCTTCAGATATAAGTTTAAAAAATGAAAGCCCTCCTGTAGCAATAAAGCCGACAACTAGCACTAACCATCCCCATGCACTTAATGATTCTTTGAAACCATAACGGACTGTAGAATTTATGGCTTTCACCGTCATAGCAATACAAATATGTACCACACCTATTAATAACGCAAGCAACATTTGCTTGTCATAGCTCGTATCTCCTACTTTACCGACAATCATAAATTGTTTCAGTTCTGCCGGTATCTCCAAATCAAAAAGTCCCACTCCAAAGAATGTTCCTAATATGGCTCCAAATACAGTTGTAGCTATACCCAAGGTAATAACCAGGTTCATCATGCCTCTTAATGATTTCGATAACTTCTTCTTCAAAAAGAATCCCAATGCAATCAAAGCTAATCCATAACCTGCGTCTCCCATACAAAACGCAAAAAAGAGCGTAAAGAATGGGGCAACAAGCGGCGTAGGGTCAAATTCTCCATAGTCGGGCATACCATACATCTTAGTCAACACCTCATACATACGGGTGAATGCATTGTTTTTCAGCTTTATAGGAGCATTGTCGTCCTTATTTGCCGTTCTCATCTCATAATAGACATTCCGGTTATCAAGCCATTTCACCATATCGGATACATTTTCTTCAGGAATCCATCCTTCCAGTAAAACTACAGCCCCTAGAACCATTTGCTCACTATTCAATTTTACCTTTTTCAAATCAATATCACTCTGTAACCGAAGGTTATAGAGTTCCATTGTTCGATAATATTTTCGACAGAAGAGTTTCAACTCGTTCTCAACCCGCTCTATATCAGCTTTTATTTCCTCTTTAGCACCAATCAATTCCGAAAGGCTCTTCGAGGACATACGTACGGGTTCTATTCCTAAATCTACAGATTGATTCGCAACTACAACGAAGAAAACATGTTTGCTTTTCGTTTGCACAGGAATTATACTATATTCATCCTCCCACTCTTCCTTGTAGTCCTTCTCCGGACACATATAGAATTGAATATTCCAACCTGCGTCTTTTAATCTTTGTACCGATTTCCAATCGAAATCTCCCCAATTTTCCATTTGGGCAATTTCCTTGTCAAGAGCCGGTAGCTGTTGATTCAATTCTTGCCATTCCGACTGAAGCCCTGTATAAGTTTCTAATAAACCCTCTTCGCTCATTTCAGAATGCACATCCTCGTCAGGCTGTTTCTCAGCTTGAGTATACATCTCCCCCAGCATACTCTTATATCGAATACGCTTTTGAACGAACGACTGTAATTCGGAATCCATCTCTCCACGTTGCTTTTCCACAATATGTACGACACCCAACTCTCTGATTCCTTCTAAAAAATCTTCGTACTCTTTATGATAAACAAGGAAAGTCAACTTCTTCATCTTCGTAATCATGCCTCTGCCTCCTTTCTTTTTTCTTGTATGGATTTCAATATCTTCTGAGATGATTTGGAAAGGTTTTCCTCATCCTCCATAAATCGTTTTATCTTACGCAATGCGTCTTGATAACCCGGAATCTGTACCTTCTCAAAAAGATTTACTTTCTGAGTAGTTTTCTTACGCGCATGTTCCAACAAGTTTAACTTAGCTTCGGTAAATTCTCGTTCGATCGCTATTTGAGCTAAACCTTTCAGCAATTCTATACCGTCAAAGTACCACTTCGGACTGTTAAACAGACTAAAGGGGCGAATTTCCAAATCAATATTTTCTAATAAAGGCACCCGCACGCCGGCAATCTTCTTTACCCCCAGATGCACATCACTTACCTTTATCAACGAAGCGTCAAACTCATTCCATAAAGCGAACATGGCCTCATAAGCTTGAATTTGTCTTTCAAGCTTTTCTTCTAACTCCCTTACTTCTGCCCTGCATCTTTTCACTTCCATGCGCAATGCACTCTCCTTATTTTTTATAATAGGAAGAGTCCGCACACGAATTTTCAATTGCTTCTCGAGCTGTTGAAGTGAAGTCTTATTATATTGAAACTTGATAGCCATTCCAATTTAATTGATTATTTTTTCCAAAATTCGTCCACCAATTCTTTCTTTATATTTACTTCTTCCGGACGAAAATATTTACCAAACAATTCCCATGCCACATCTAACATTTCCGTGGTATCTAAATTGACATCAATAGCCAACAACTGATTTGCATAATCCTTTGCAAAGGCCAGTGTACGCTCGTCATAATTGGTTAAATCGAAACCATTCTCCATTTTAGTCTTTGCATTAGCAGCATCGGCATACAACCGCACCGCCGCATTCATTACTTGGGGATGGTCCTTACGGGTTTTCTTTCCGCTTACTAACTGTTTCAAACGGGAAAGCGAACGAAACGGATCAACAATCACCTTACCGATATCACTGTCTCGCCGCAAAAACAACTGTCCTTCCGTAATATATCCCGTGTTATCCGGCACTGCATGCGTAATATCACCTCCAGAAAGAGTAGTCACTGCAATAATGGTTATAGATCCCCCTTCCGGAAACTGTACTGCTTTTTCGTAAATCTTAGCCAAGTCTGAATAAAGAGAACCCGGCATCGAATCCTTTGAAGGAATTTGATCCATACGGTTAGAAACGATTGCCAGTGCATCCGCATAAGAGGTCATATCCGTCAACAATACCAATACCTTTTCATTCTTTTCCACAGCGAAATATTCCGCTGCAGTCAAAGCCATATCCGGAATCAACAAACGTTCAACGGGAGGATCTTCAGTTGTATTCATAAAACTAACTATACGGTCTAAAGCTCCGGCATTAGAAAAAACATTTTTAAAATAAAGGTAATCATCATTAGTCATACCCATACCACCCAATATGATTTTATCCGTTTTCGCACGCAATGCTACATTTGCCATTACCTGGTTAAACGGTTGATCGGGATCGGCAAAGAATGGAATTTTCTGTCCGGAAACCAACGTATTATTCAAGTCAATACCTGCAATACCCGTTGCAATTAACTCGGAAGGCTGTTTTCGGCGGACAGGATTTACCGATGGACCGCCAATTTCCACTTCTACTCCTTCTATTTCCGGTCCTCCGTCAATAGGATCACCGAAAGCATTGAAAAAGCGTCCGGCTAACTGCTCACTCACTTTTATTGTCGGAGCCTTTCCTAAGAAAACAACTTCCGCATTTGTCGGAATGCCTTCCGTACCTTCAAACACTTGCAAAGTCACATCATCTCCGGCAATCTTTACTACCTGAGCCAATTTGCCATTTACCATAGCCAATTCATCATAGCCTACTCCTGTCGCTTTCAACGAACAAGTAGCCTTTGTAATCTGGCTGATTTTCGTATATATCTTTTGAAATGCTTTTACTGCCATATTTCTATCATTACAATTATTCACTACATTTCTTTTCAGCAACCAATTCATCCAATTGCTGTTTATATAACTCGTACTCTTTCGATTTAAAATCTGAATAATTCATCTGTTTGCAGATATTAATCATTTTCTTGAAATAGTCCATCACTTCCAAGAAGTTTTCAAAGTAGAATTCCGTATGGCAAATATCAATTACCATATTCAAGATTTCTTCTTGACGCTCCATAGGAGTCACAGAATCGATAGCATCAAAAGCATCTTGTTGTAAAACAACAAAGTCTATCAATTCCGACTTCCAGAATATAACGTGATATTCCACCGGTACACCGTCATCACCTAAAATATTAATTTGCTCAGCGATCTCTTTTCCACGAAGCAAACGAGTTTTCACCTCATTTACCTTCTCAATCCATTTTCCATTTATACGCTTAGCAATATAATCCTCAAATTCAGGATACTCAAGATATTTAGAATAAGAGTCTATCGGGTTCACTGCCGGATAACGTTTCCTATCCGCCCGTTCCTGCTCTAATGCATAGAAGCAACGCGCCACTTTTTTCGTATTTTCCGTTACCGGCTCTTTCAAGTTACCACCGGCAGGCGAAACCGTACCGATAAATGTAATGGAACCATATTCATTATTATACAATTTCACATATCCTGCCCGGCCATAGAAATTGGAAATAATGGCAGAAATATCCATTGGAAAAGCATCCGGGCCAGGCAATTCCTCCATACGGTTCGACATCTCACGTAAAGCCTGAGCCCAACGTGAAGTAGAATCTGCCATCAACAATACCCTCAATCCCATCGAACGATAAAATTCAGCCATAGTCATTGCAGTATATACAGATGCCTCACGGGCTGCAACGGGCATATTCGAAGTATTGGCAATAATAATGGTACGCTCCATCAATTTCCTACCCGTATGCGGGTCTACCAATTCCGGAAATTCCGTAAATATTTCTACAACTTCATTCGCACGCTCTCCACAAGCAGCAATAATTACTATATCTGCCTCAGCCTGCTTCGAAATAGCATGCTGAAGCACGGTTTTACCAGTACCGAACGGGCCGGGAATAAATCCCGTACCACCTTCTACTATGGGATTAACGGTATCAATTACTCGAACACCTGTTTCTAGCAATTTAAACGGTCTAGGCTTCTCTACGTAATTCGTCATGGCTTTCTTGACCGGCCATTTTTGAATCATGTTCACCTCTATTTCATTATCGTTTTTATCTACTAAAACAGCGATCGTGTCTTCTATCGTATAATCTCCTTCGGTAGCGACCGATTTTACTGTATAAGTTTCTTCTAGCTGAAAAGGCACCATAATCTTCAATGGTTGGAAATTTTCATTCACTTCTCCCAGCCATGCCGAAGCCTTCACCTGATCACCTGCCTTAGCCAAAGGCTTGAAATGCCATTTTACCTCTTTGTCTAAAGGATAAGTATATTCTCCACGCTTCAAAAAAACCCCAGTCATTTTATCAAGGTCATTCTGCAAGCCATCATAATTCTTCGACAACATACCTGGCCCAAGAGTAACTTCAAGCATGTGTCCCGTAAATTCAGCTTCAGCTCCCACTTTCAATCCGCGGGTACTTTCAAAAACCTGAACATAGGCTTGATTACCTATTACTTTAATAACCTCCGCCATCAGTCGATCACCCCCTGTGGAAATATAGCAAATTTCATTCTGAGATACCGGACCATCCACAACGAGAGTTACCATATTGGCAATTACGCCACTAACAGTTCCTTTTGTTATCATATTGTCATTTATTTATTTTCTAAATTCATCTGGAATACTTACATCATTTTTTAATGATTCAATAATCTTACGGAATATTTCACTTCCTTTCTCTCTATCTAATGATATCCATCGTTCAATTATGGAAAGTTTTACAAGAAATACAAACAGTTTTTCTACAGAAAAATAATTGAAGAACGAAGCATCTTCCAACCACTCCCACTTTAAAATATCTATTTTTCTTTCTTTCTCCACTAAATCGGATAGTTCCGAAATTCGATAAATTTGATCATACATATCAAACATACCCATAAGCCCGAAATCACGTGAGTTAGAAGTTCTAATAGCTTCACTCACCCCGTTCGAACCTACTATATAAGAAGATAATTCCAATTTATACTTTCGGGCCGTAATAGCTGTCAGAAGATTATTAAGATTCAAATTAAATTCGAACCATGCTGCTACAAACTTATTTTTACTTTGCATAGCATAATGATAATAATAAGCAGAAAGGGAATCTTCAGGCAATACAGAGACTATTTCTCCTAATTCTTTGTTTTTCAAATACAAAGAAATAAAAGAATAGAAATAAGATGGATATTTTTTATTCTCCACTTCACCATCGGCTACAGAACAAATCAAAGCCGAAAGTTCTTCTACCGAATAATTACCTCGTGAATTTACTACTTCCGCATCTCTATCTTTCAATAATGCCAAAAGACATTCATTATCATATTGAAGATAAAAAAGATCAATTATCTTCTGATCTTCCCCCGAAAGCTGAGGATAAATACTTTCCTTAAAATCTACTACAGAATAACTCAATTTACCATCATCTATAGAAAGATCCGGCAAACCGGTCACTAAACAATAATAATTACTCATAAGTCCTTGTTAAAAAGCATTTCTACCAATTGAGGACGTAAAAATGATTTAAAATAATTCTCAAATTCTTCTTCACCAAAATTCACTTTATAGGCTCCATCAGCAGGAGAAATAGAGAATAAAACTTTTTGTCCGTTCACTTGTTCTATACGCACACCCTTATCCAATAAGTTCTTAGCTTTCGCCAAGAAATAATTCTTAAGAGTTTCGGCATCTGAGGTAGATATAATAATAGGCTCATTTACAGACCATTGATTAGCCAAAGTTATAAGGAAGGCATTCATAACGTCTTTATCTTTAACTAAATCCTGCACTGACGAATGAACTAATTTATCTGTAATCAAATCAGCAATTTCCGATTTTAAAGCATTCATTGCCTGATTAGCAAAAAGTTTCAACTCTGATTTTGTATGTTCTTCCATTTCCTTTGAAGATTTTCTCGCAGCTGCAAGAATTGATTCGGCCTCTGCCTTTGCATTTTCTACTATTTGCAATGCTTCATTTTCTGCATTCTTGACTAATCGACGTGCCTCTTCATTACCCTTCTCTACTCCTTCTCGATAGATTTTATCGGTAAGCTCTTGAATCTTACTTTCCATGACGCTTATAATCAATTAAAGGTTATACATTTTATCGGGAGCCAAAGATACAAATTTGTTTTATCTAAACAATATGTTAGATGTTTTTTTACCTTTTCAAAAGAAAGAAAAGGATAAATTGAACAAAATAAAAGATAAGTCTACAAAAATAAAGAAATTGTCAGATCTATATAAGATAAACAAAAAGAGAGCCTCCTTAAAAACAAAGAAGAAGCATATCTTAAAAACTGTCCTATGGAGCTCCCGGCATAGATTTACACACCTACACCTTCTCTCCATACATACAAACCAAAACGCAAAACCACATCAAAACGCAACAACAATAAGAAGAGGACAATTGTCTGTTAACAGTACTAACACTCACCTGAACACTATATTAACACACTTAC
>UMKF01023269.1_pt1 | contig 13274 bp, 12 predicted proteins | sample 1966251 | NCBI WGS metagenome assembly UMKF01 (sample SAMEA4836171, study PRJEB28245) | human gut metagenome | biome: gut microbiome; material: fecal sample | place: Denmark | collected 2008
ATCTATTTTAATAAATAACTTTATGCTTTCTTCGGAGTATTTCCCAATGTAGCTATAAGGAAATCGTAGAACTTCTCCACCGAAGGAATAAAGACTCTTTCATCGGGTGAGTGAGGTGAACGTAACGTCGGACCAAATGAAATCATATCCAAGCCCGGCATAACGGCGCCGATTATACCGCATTCCAGTCCGGCATGCACCACTTTCACTTTGGGTTCCGTACCGAACTGTTCTTCGTACGATTTCACCATTGCCTTCAGGATAGGAGATTCTACATCTGGATTCCATCCGGAATAACCGCCGCTCATTTCCACTTTCATTCCTGCCATGGAGAAACAGCTTTCGAGAGAAGTAGTCAGATATTCCTTCATCGAATCGGAAGAACTGCGAGCTAGAATCTTAAAATCGGCATTGCCATCGGCTATTGTGATAATAGCCAGATTAGAAGAAGTTTCTACCGTATCGGGAATAGAAGGTATCATACGAGTTACTCCATTCTGGCAAGCAAAAATAGCGTCAACCAAGTTATCTTGTATTTCTTCAGGAACTTCCCCTTTCGGCAAAGCAATCTTTTCGGCAACAAAGCTTATAGGAGTTTCCGTTACATGGAATTCTTCATTATACAAATCTTCGCAGTATTTCACCAAGTCTGTTACCTCCGCCTCGTTTTCTGCGGGTACCGTAATGACGACTTCTGCCTCACGAGGAATTGCATTGCGCATATTACCGCCATGCCAGCTTGCCAGACGAGCCTCATACGATGCTATAGCTTCGCGCACGAAACGCACCATCAACTTATTGGCATTAGCTCTTCCCTCGTTGATTTCCAACCCGGAATGTCCTCCGCGCAATCCTTTCAGCGTTACTTTCAAAGCAATGTCTTCCGGATCCGGTTCAACCTCTTTGTATTGCAAAGTAGCCGTCACGTCCATACCGCCTGCACAACCGATAAACAATTCGCCTTCATCTTCCGAATCAAGGTTCAATAGGATTTCTCCGTTCAATTCGCCGGCTTTCAGACCGAACGCACCGAACATTCCTGTTTCTTCATCGGCAGTAATCAATGCCTCCAACGGACCATGCTTTATATCTTTAGCCTCCATTACAGCCATGATAGCCGCCACGCCCATGCCGTTATCCGCACCTAGGGTAGTGCCTTTTGCTTTTACCCAATCTCCATCAATGTAGGTTTGAATAGGATCTTTTTCAAAGTCATGAACCGTATCATTATTCTTTTGAGGAACCATATCCATATGGGCTTGCAAAATGACTCCTTTACAATTCTCCATCCCCGGAGTAGCGGGTTTACGATAGATGATGTTACCGGCTTCATCCATGACGGTTTCTACACCGACACTCTTCCCGAACTGAAGCAAAAACTCCTGAACAGGTTTTAAATGTCCCGACGGACGGGGAACTTGTGTTAATTCATAAAAATGTTTCCACACATTTTGTGGAGCTAGTGACTGAATTGTACTCATACGCTCTTTTTTTTATTTGTGAACGGCAAAGCCGCTAATCCATATATACCCAACAAAATTATTAATAATGTTTGAATTCCGTGCACAATCAAGGCAAATATTCCTGCATCTTCTTTTCCTACCCCATATAGCATCATCATAGAGATAACGGCAAAATGCCAGGGGCCCGCCCCGTTGGGAGTGGGAACGACCACCGCAATACTACCCACAACAAACATCACCAATCCCGCCATCCATCCAAGATGTGATGTAAAATCGAAGCAATAAAAAGTAAGGTAGAAATGGAGAAAATAACATATCCAGATGGCAAGTGTATAAAACAAAAATAAAGGTATGTTTTTTACACGCCGCAAAGAGAGAATACCCGCCCATACATTTTTCATTAATCCTTTTACACGGCCAAATACAGCCAAACGTTTCACCAATAAATAAAGCAATACCAGAATAGCGGCTACACAAACCAGTACAATATACAAATGTATAGAAGTGAATATTTCCGTAAATGAGTGAAGATCGGTTCCAGTTTCATGGAAGAAAGTACTGAAAACACCCATTTGCAACAAAAGGGTAACGCCGGTTATCAATCCTATACAGAAAGTGTCAATGAGCCTCTCCGTCACTACTGTTCCTAAAGATTTGGAAAAAGAAACACCATCATAACGGGAAAGGACTCCGCAACGGGAAATCTCACCTATACGGGGAATAAGCAAATTAGTAGCGTACGATACAAAGATGGCATAGACGCAATTACTTGTTTTAGGGTTCTCACCTAAAGGTTTCAATGTCTGTTTCCATCGCCATCCGCGAAACACATGACTTAGCACTCCGAAAAACAGCGAAAACAACATCCAGCCGTAATTCATCTCACGCAAAAGTACCTCTCCAACCTTAGTGATATCGAAATCACGGTATGTCCAATAAAGAATAGCCCCTCCTAAAAATAACGGAAATGCAATCTTCAATATACTATTTATGATCTTTTTCAATTGAATACGCTCGTAAAAATGTAGAATTTTAATATTTAATATGTAACTTTGCACGATGCAAAGATAGCAGGATATAAATAATCAGCATAAAAAATTAAAGATAAAAGTAAAGGACATGGGAGCAGTAAAACCAAAAAAGTTTCTCGGACAGCATTTTCTGAAGGATTTAAATGTTGCGAAAGCTATTGCAGACACCGTCGACGCATGTCCGAATCTCCCTATCCTTGAAGTAGGTCCTGGAATGGGCGTACTCACTCAGTTTCTGATACAAAAACAACGACAATTAAAAGTAGTGGAAGTCGATTTTGAATCGGTAGCTTATCTGCGGGAGAACTACCCTTCCTTGGAAGAAAGCATTATTGAAGATGATTTCCTGAAAATGCATCTCGACCGTTTGTTTGGTGGCAAACCGTTTGTACTCACAGGAAACTATCCTTATAATATATCCAGCCAAATATTTTTTAAGATGCTTGAAAACAAAGAATTCATACCATGCTGTACGGGAATGATACAAAAAGAAGTTGCAGAACGGATAGCGGCAGGCCCCGGTAGCAAAACGTATGGAATTCTGAGTGTACTTATTCAGGCTTGGTATAAAGTGGAATACTTGTTTACAGTCAATGAAAATGTTTTCAATCCTCCACCGAAAGTGAAAAGCGCCGTGATTCGGATGACTCGTAATGAGACCACCGAATTGGGATGCGACGAGAAGTTATTCAAACAGGTAGTAAAAACCACCTTTAACCAACGCCGCAAGACATTGCGCAATTCCATTAAACCGATTTTAGGAAAAGATTGTCCGGCTTGCGCCGATGTTATATTTAACAAACGTCCCGAACAATTGTCGGTAAAAGACTTTATAGGATTAACCAATCTTGTAGAAAGAGCGCAGGCCGATAGGACCGCAAATGCAGATTAAAGCTTATGGAAAAAGATTTCATTAACCAAATAGAGGAACTGATTGAGCAAAAAGACTCAGCCAAGCTGAAAGAGCTCCTTACCGATTTGCATCCGGCAGATATAGCTGAGCTTTGCGATGAATTGGAGCCGGAAGAAGCGCGGTTTATCTATCATTTGTTAGATAATGAAACGGCTGCGGACGTCTTGGTGGAAATGGACGAAGACAACCGAAAAAGGTTTTTGGATATTCTTCCTTCGGAAACCATTGCCAAACGCTTTGTCGATTATATGGATTCGGACGATGCGGTAGATATTATCCGCGACATGGACGAAGAGAAGCAGGAAGAGGTCCTTTCTCACATCGAAGACATTGAGCAGGCAGGAGACATTGTAGATTTATTGAAATACGACGAGGACACTGCAGGCGGTTTGATGGGTACGGAGATGGTAATCGTAAACGAAAACTGGAGTATGCCTGAATGTTTACGTGAAATGCGTCTGCAAGCCGAGGATATGGATGAAATCTATTACGTTTATGTAGTAGATGATGACGAAAGGTTGCGTGGTGTATTCCCATTGAAGAAGATGATAACGAGTCCATCGGTATCGAAAGTAAAGCATGTAATGAAGAAAGATCCTGTATCCGTACGTGTGGACACTCCGATTGACGAAGTAGTGCAGATTATCGAAAAATACGACTTGGTAGCCGTACCGGTTGTAGACAGTATAGGGCGCCTGGTAGGGCGCATTACGGTAGACGATGTTATGGACGAAGTACGCGAACAGGCCGAACGTGATTACCAATTGGCATCCGGTTTGTCGCAAGACGTAGAAACGCATGATAATGTAATCCGCCAGACAACAGCCCGCTTACCGTGGCTTCTTATCGGCATGATCGGCGGTATCGGCAATTCCATGATATTGGGTAATTTCGACAGCACTTTCGCAGCTCATCCCGAAATGGCTCTCTACATTCCGCTCATCGGCGGAACAGGAGGAAACGTAGGGACCCAGTCGTCAGCAATTGTAGTACAAGGGTTGGCCAACAGTTCTTTGGATGCCGAAAACACCTTCAAGCAAATTGTTAAAGAATCGGTTGTTGCCTTAATCAATGCCACCATTATTTCCATGTTGGTATATATCTATAACTTTGTCCGGTTCGGTGCAACGGCTACAGTTACTTATTCGGTATCCATCAGTTTGTTTGCAGTAGTGATGTTTGCATCTATTTTCGGCACGCTTGTACCCATGACGCTGGAGAAACTGAAAATCGACCCGGCCATTGCCACAGGTCCTTTTATTTCTATAACAAATGATATCATAGGCATGATGATATATATGGGAATAACTACTTTGTTATCCTAAAAAACAAAATAATCAGCCTTTTTGTATGATATCACATTTTTATTGTTTTAATTTGTAAGCATAATGTAAACTGGGATTTATCCCTTCCAAAAAATAATGAATGATGACGGACTCTCATGACACTAATGCAGCCTTGCAACAAGACGCATTGGAAGAAGACAAAAAACAAGCCGAACTTACCGAAGTTCCTTCTGTAGAAACAAACGAAGTTTCCAACGAAAAAGCTGAGGAAGAGGCGGATCCAGAAAGTAAAAAGACTGCTTATGAACCTAAAAAGACTAAAGCAGAAGTTATCGAACGGTTAAAAGAGCTTGCACAAGATGCTGAAAATGCAGATAAACAAGAGCTTGATGTGCTAAAACAGACATTCTATAAACTGCATAAAGCAGAACAGGAAGCCGCTCGCAAAGCTTTTGTGGAAGCCGGAGGAGAAGAAAGCGCATTTGTTCCTCAGCCCGACAACCTGGAAGAGGAATACAAAACCGTCATGGCAGAAATCAAGAGAAAAAGAAACGCACTATATGCCGAACAGGAACGGTTGAAAGAGGAAAACCTGCAAAAAAAACAGGAAATCATCAATAAGTTAAAAGAACTGGTAGAAAGTCCTGAAGATGCCAACAAATCTTATAACGAATTCAAACAATTGCAACAGCAATGGAATGAAATAAAACAGGTTCCGGCGGCGAAAGTAAACGAACTTTGGAAAAATTACCAACTTTATGTGGAGAAATTCTACGACCTGTTAAAGCTAAATAATGAATTTCGTGAATATGATTTCAAGAAAAATCAGGAAATCAAAATACGATTATGCGAGGCTGCTGAAAAATTAGCTGACGAACCCGATGTTATTTCGGCTTTTCACCAATTACAAAAGTTACATCAGGAATTTCGCGATACGGGTCCGGTATCCAAAGATTTACGGGAAAGCATTTGGGCAAGGTTCAAAGCTGCATCAACGGTAGTAAATCGTCGCCATCAACTTCATTTTGAACAACTCAAAGAGGCAGAGCAACACAATCTCGACCAGAAAACCGTTATCTGTGAAATTGTAGAAGCCACGGAATATGATCAACTGAAAACTTTCAGCGACTGGGAAAATAAAACACAGGAAATCATTGCTCTCCAAGCCAAATGGAAAACAATCGGTTTTGCTCCTCAAAAAATGAATGTAAAGATATTCGAGCGTTTCCGTGCTGCATGCGATGACTTTTTCAAACGAAAAGGAGAATTCTTTAAATCCATGAAAGAAACTTTCAGTGAGAATTTGGAAAAGAAAAGAGCATTGTGCGAAAAAGCCGAATCATTAAAAGATAGTACCGACTGGAAAACAACAGCCGACATTCTCACCAAGCTCCAAAAAGAATGGAAGACTATCGGTCCCGTTCCTAAAAAGTACTCCGATAGTATATGGAAACGCTTTATCGGCGCATGCGATTATTTCTTCGATCAAAAAGGAAAGGCGACCTCTTCACAACGTTCCGTTGAAATGGAAAATTTGAATCAAAAGAAAGAAATCATACGTCGGTTGTCCGATATCGATATCGATACGGCTACGGAAGAGACTCAAAAACAAATTCGCGACATGATTAAAGAGTGGAACGGTATAGGTCATGTTCCGTTCAAAGAAAAAGACAAAATATACAAAGAGTTCCATACGATTGTTGACAAGCTTTTCGATAAATTGAATATATCGACTTCACAAAAGAGATTGAATCATTTCAAATCCAATATTAAAGATATTGCCAATAAAGAAAGTAACAGTCTTTACCGTGAACGGGATAAACTGATCCGTACTTATGAAAATATGAAGAATGAGATTCAAACTTATGAAAACAACTTAGGATTCTTGACAAGTGCTTCCAAAAAAGGAAACAGCTTAGTGAACGAAATGAACCGAAAAGTTGAAAAGCTGAAAGCTGATTTGGAACTTGTTTTGGAAAAAATTCATGTAATAGATGAATCATTAAACAATCAAGAGTAAACAGATAATCTCTGGTTTCAAATGCTTATAAAAATAAAAGGAGGATCAAAAGTCAGAATGAAATAGTACAAACTTATAATTTCTAATATTGTCTAAAACCGTTTTAACCCAAAACAACAAGGTTAAAACGGTTTTTTAATAGTTTATAATCCATATACACAATAAATGGTTCTTCTCTTCCGCTCGCAATATTGCGCCTGTAATAAAAAAAACAGTTGCAGAAGATGCCGAGTAAACACAATTACTAGACCGTCTGCATACCTCCGTCCACTCCATAAACCGCACACGTAACGAAGCTCGCTTCCTCCGATGCAAGGAACACATATACTCCTGCAATCTCATAAGGTTGAGCCGGACGATCCAATAAGCTACCTGTGCCGTGAGTAGGTATATCTTCCTTTTTCAATCCGCCTGAAACTTCCAATGGTGTCCATGTAGAACCTGGACAAACGGTATTAACGCGAATACCCATTTCAATTAATTGTTTGGCTAAAGAGCGGCTCAAACCTACTACTGCATATTTTGAAGCAGCGTATTCGGTAAGCTTCGGAGCAGGTTTATAAAATTCGGATGAAGAGGAGAAAATGATAGACGAACCTACCGGCAAGTCTTTATAAATCTCCTGTATCATCCAAAACGGAGAGAATACATTCAGGCTGAAAGTATTGAGCAACTGCTCGTGAGTAATTTCCTCCAGATCATGCGATGCATTCTGGGTACCCGCGTTGAATACCAAAATATCCAGTTGTCCCAATGCCTTTTCCGCTTCGCGGACGGCTTTTTTAGCTCCTTTTTCAGTACTGATATCGCCCGGTATACGATGAATCTTGATTCCTTCCTCCGCCAACAATTCCACCAACGAATCAACATCTTTATTCTCTTCCGACAGATAACTGATAGCAACATCCGCACCTTCACGGGCATAAGCAATGGTAATAGCGCGTCCAATACCTGAATCACCACCGGTAATGAACGCTTTCCGACCTTTCAGACGTCCGCAGCCTACATATTTATCTTCACCGCTATCGGGTAGAGGATCCATTTCGGTATGAAGACCAGGAGCATTCTGCATTTCTTCTTTAAACTCTTCGGGCAATCCGCGTCTCTGCCGCGGATCACTCAATCCATTTTCATTCTTAATCATAACTCCAATTATTTTACAGTTTACAAATAATCACTACAGACCTCCTACGGATGGTCGTGTGATGACTGTAAAACAATCCGATTCAATTAGATGTTAGCTCTAGAATGATTAATCCTGCTTAATTATCAGAAAGAAATAATAATGCTGGAAACATCATGCCTACCGGAATTATATCGTTAAATACCAACGGGAAACGAAAACAATTGCCATCTGGGTATTTTCTTACATATGATGTTTGCAAACTCTACCAACACACACTTATATAGGGACATTCAGAAAATACTATAAAATTAATAGTCAGAATAATACAAATTGTCATGCAATAAAGTTCTTTATCCCATCAGTGCACCTTTTTAAGTTTTATATAGATGTGAAATATCAAAAACCGAATTAAAAAGCTGTTTATTCATTTGTTCTAAATCATTTCATTATAAACAAAATGATTTACACTGTCATCATATCCTTATAAAGCCTATCATGTAAACAGCCCCAAAAGGTCGCCCTCCCATTATTATATATGAAAACTTTGCATAAATTTATTTTTTTATTCTGCTCTCATAACTACGCTATCAATATTTGTATCGATACTGTTTTTACCACGGCGAATCTTCTTTCCGAAATCTAAGATATAAGTCACTTTTACATATCCATTCAAATGATAAGACTGGCCTGTCATGATGTTTTGGCATATATAGACATTTCTATCCATTATTGTTTTACTTTTATGATTCCAGTTCAAAGAGTTACTTACGCCTCCTCCCATTCGCAAATTCTTATGGATCCATGTTAAGAACGTCCATAATTCCACTGCGTTATCAGATTCAATTCTTCATTTCGGGATATTGCAAAAGCACTGAAGAAAAACTTTCAAGCAAAGAAATACACGATTTTTCACGGAATAACTTTCTAAGAGGCTCTATTTTCCACACAATCCCTTAGATTAATATCCAAAACAAGTAGGGCGAATATTTTAGACAGTATCTTCCGCATCTTAGCACAATTATACTAACTTTGCAAATAAACAAACAAAGAATTATGAAAAAAGTAAAAATTACTGTACTGAAAACCACATTCCACACCGATTTAGCAAAAGAATACGGTGCAGAAGGACTAACAGCTTGTCCGATGATGAAAGAAGGAGATGTTTTTTATGCCGATTATGCCAAGCCTGACGGATTTTGTGACGAGGCCTGGAAAGCCATCTACCAGTATGCCTTTGCTTTGGCACACGGGGCAGGCGCAACGCCGTTTTATTACAAAGACTGGATAAGGAAGCCCGGAGTGGCTATATGTGCATGCAATGACGGCTTGCGTCCTGTCATTTTCAAACTGGAAGCCACCGACGAAAAAGCAGAAATTGACTATGTTCCGGTAAGATAAATCCATAATTGCCTGCTGCCAGTTTCATCATGCTGAAGTAAGGCTAAGCTGCAAAACAATACCACCGAATCGGAACAGGTTCTTTATAGCACAATGTCTGTGAGGAGATGCAGCTAGTAGCTACATTTATTGTAACAACTAAATGAATATCTGCACCAAAATATCGAACTGTACAATTAATACAATCACGGTTACAACAAACGAAAATATCCTGTACTTCATACGCTTTTACCCAGCATATCCATGAAAAGAAAAACCGAAAACATGTCCATTTCTATCGAAGATAAATAAAAACTCCCCTTACTAAATAAGAGGAGTTTTTGTTGGGCTACCTGGATTCGAACCAGGAATGACAGGACCAGAATCTGTAGTGTTACCATTACACCATAGCCCAATATTTCTGAAAAGCGGTGCAAAGATACAACTTTTTCCATACATACAAAGCATTCCAAGTATTTTTTTCTTCCTTTTTCTCTATCAAACAAATTTTCAACAAGTTATTTCTCATCTCCAAAGCATCTTAAGAAACATCTTAGCAGAAATGATATTTTCTAAAAAATATAAAAACCATCCATATTTGAGACCTTCTTTTTCGTTGATACAATAAATAACATTTATCTTTGCCAACTACTATTTCCAATAAGAAATAGAGTAATTATTAAAGTAATTTTAAATTGAGAATGAATCAAACAAACGTTTTAGTAAAGAAAATAACAGAAGGAATTCAGGAAAAAAAAGGTAAACGCATCGTCGTTGCCGATTTAACGTCTATTGACGACACTATTTGCAAATACTTTGTTATCTGTCAAGGGAATTCTCCCAGCCAAATACTTGCTATCGTTGATTCCATAAAAGAACATGTCCGCAAAGAAATCAAAGAAAAACCGGAAGGTGTTGATGGTTTGCGCAATGCACAATGGGTAGCGATGGATTATGCAGATGTGCTGGTACATGTATTTTTGCCGGAAACCAGAGATTTCTATGATCTGGAACATCTTTGGGCCGATGCCAAACTAACATCAATCCCTGACCTTGATTAATATTGCCTTATGGAAGAGAAAAAGAATCAGAAACCAAAAGTAAATATGCCCCGATTCAATTTGAATTGGCTGTATATAATCATTCTTATAGTTTTCTTTGCTTTGTATTTCTTTAAAGGAGATAATGCACTGACTAAGAACATCAATTATACCGAATTCAAAGAATACGTAGATAATGGTTACGTTAATAAGGTGATTGCTTATGACGATAACACCGCCGAGATTTTCATTAAACCCGAATTTGCGCAAGAAGTATTTAAAGGAGATGCGGAAAAGGCTGGATCTAACCCGATGGTGACTATGGAGATCGGTAATATCACTTCTCTTGACAACTATCTTGATGAACGGGAAAAAGAAGGACTTCCAAAAATAGAACGCGATTACGGGAAGAAAAAAGATTATTTGACTGCTCTTTTTTGGAATATTTTCCCATTTATCCTAATTATCGGTATCTGGATGTTTCTCATGCGGCGTATGGGAGGAGGCGGTGGAGCCGGAGCCGGCGTATTCAATGTAGGCAAATCAAAAGCTCAGTTATTTGAAAAAGGGAATGCCAACCGTATCACATTTAAGGATGTGGCAGGACAGGCTGAAGCCAAACAGGAAGTACAGGAAATTGTAGATTTCTTAAAAAAACCTGAAAAATATACAGAACTAGGAGGAAAAATTCCTAAAGGCGCTTTGCTGGTAGGACCTCCGGGAACCGGTAAAACTCTTTTAGCAAAAGCTGTAGCCGGCGAAGCGGATGTACCGTTCTTTTCTCTTTCCGGATCTGATTTTGTGGAAATGTTCGTTGGTGTGGGAGCATCACGGGTACGCGATTTGTTCCGACAAGCTAAGGAAAAATCGCCGTGTATTATCTTCATCGATGAAATTGACGCTGTAGGACGTGCCCGTGGCAAGAATCCGGCTATGGGAGGAAATGACGAAAGGGAAAACACACTAAATCAGTTACTAACCGAAATGGATGGTTTCGGTTCAAACAGTGGTGTCATTATTCTGGCTGCAACTAACCGAGTGGATATTCTCGATAAGGCTCTGCTTCGTGCCGGACGTTTTGATCGTCAGATTCATGTAGATCTGCCCGACCTGAACGAACGAAAAGAGGTATTTGGCGTACATTTGCGTCCTATAAAGATAGACGAAACGGTTGATGTGGATTTACTTGCGCGCCAAACTCCGGGATTTTCTGGAGCGGACATTGCTAATGTTTGTAATGAAGCGGCTCTTATAGCGGCCCGTCATGGGAAGAACTTTGTAGGAAAACAAGATTTCTTAGATGCAGTAGACCGTATTATTGGCGGATTAGAGAAGAAAACAAAAGTCATGACCCAAGAGGAAAAACGTACCATTGCTCTGCATGAAGCCGGACACGCTACTTTATCTTGGTTCCTCGAGCATGCTAATCCGTTAATCAAGGTAACCATCGTTCCGCGGGGACGTGCATTGGGAGCAGCTTGGTATTTACCCGAGGAACGACAAATAACCACTAAAGAGCAAATGCTTGACGAAATGTGTGCAACATTGGGTGGACGAGCTGCCGAAGATTTATTTGTGGGGAAAATATCTACCGGTGCTATGAATGATTTGGAACGTGTAACCAAACAATCATACGGAATGATTGCCTATGCGGGAATGAGTGATAGATTACCCAACTTATGCTATTATAACAACGATGAGTATTCTTTCAACAAACCTTATAGTGAAAGTACGGCACAAGTTATCGACGAAGAAGTCAAACTGATGATTAAAGAGCAGTACGAAAGAGCTAAACTGATTTTATCAGAACACAAAGAGGGGCATAACAAATTAGCGAACCTTTTGATGGAACGCGAAGTGATCTTTGCTGAAGATGTGGAACATATCTTTGGCAAACGTCCGTGGGCTTCCCGATCGGAAGAAATACTCTCTGACAACAACCTTACAGAATCGGAAAAAAAGAAAAAAGAAGAAGAGGTTATAGTAGAGGGAGAAGCGGAAGAAATGAAAGGATAAACTATAAAGATTCTATATACTGTGAAAAATTTTATTCAAAGAGCTATTACAGGAATCCTATTCGTTGCTGTAATTATAGGATGTATTTTATACAATCCCTTATTGTTCGGCATTCTGTTTGCCGGTATCACAGCGCTAACGATTAGAGAGTTTGCCGGATTGGTTAATCAAAAAGAAAATGTCGGGGTAAACCGGACGCTAACCATGGTAGGAGGAAGTTATTTGTTTTTAGCTATCATGGGATATTGTTGGAATATCTATGACTCAAAAATATTTATCCCTTATCTAGTGATACTGATATACATCATGATAAGAGAACTTTATCTGAAACAGAACAATCCTATTCATAATTGGGCTTACTCTATGATGAGCCAGCTTTACATAGCATTACCTTTTGCTCTACTTAATGTATTGGCTTTTCATACGGATATCACCCAAAGCAGCGTGCAATATAATCCTATTATTCCGTTATCGGTATTCATATTTATCTGGATAAATGATACAGGAGCTTATTGTGTAGGAAGCACTTGCGGAAAGCATCGTTTATTTGAACGTATCTCTCCGAAGAAATCGTGGGAAGGTTCTATAGGAGGTGGAGTTCTCGCTATCCTGATTTCGTTAGTTATGGCTCACTTTTATCCCTTCATGTCTGTTTTCGCATGGATCGGCTTTGCTTTGACAGTTGTGGTATTCGGTACATGGGGAGACTTGGTGGAATCTCTTTTCAAACGTCAGTTAGGTATAAAAGATTCCGGCAGTATACTTCCCGGACACGGAGGATGGCTCGACCGTTTCGATAGTGCATTACTAGCTATTCCCGCCGCGGTGATTTATTTATATTCTATCAGCTTGTTCTGAATCCGGTTCAAACAGAATTAACGTAAATTACTTTATATTGCATGATAAATTATTCATATTCTGGATTCATTTCTCTAAAAATATTTTTGCGTAATCAAAACTAGGGATATTCAGTAAATGTCTTAAAAAATAAGATGGCATATG
>UMKF01037759.1_pt1 | contig 13197 bp, 15 predicted proteins | sample 1966251 | NCBI WGS metagenome assembly UMKF01 (sample SAMEA4836171, study PRJEB28245) | human gut metagenome | biome: gut microbiome; material: fecal sample | place: Denmark | collected 2008
AGAGTGAAAGCGTTTTAACAGAATAGAACGCCTTCACCTCTTAAGCCCGGGGAATTGGTTCTTGTTTAAGGTTAGATACCTTCGATTCCTCCGCCGGACCCACCTCCGGGCTCGTTGCCGCCAGACTCGCTTCCGGACGACTCGTTACCACCGCTTTCTCCTCCGGGAGTGGGGACTCCGCCGTTGAAATCAATCTTTACCAGTTCCGTCTTTTCCGGTAGAAGGGCGTAGCGGAAGGAGCCGTTGAGGACACTGTACTCGGGAATGAACGATGGGCGTACGCTCTTGATGAGTTTGGTGGTCACGTCCTCTGCTTTGGCCACGGTACCGGTGGTGACCAGTTCGTTGCAGAAGGTCCCCATTCCGTCGAGCTTCACCTTGTAGCCCAGTGCTATATGGGTCTGACAGAAATAGGAGAGCCGTTCGATGACTCCGATAACATCGGCTTGGGTTAGTGCCGATTCCTGCGCAATCTGCGTGGCCACCTGCTTGGTGGTGATGGTTCCGTAATAATACGCCTGGACACCGTAAACGGTTTCGCCCTTGCGTGTACCGATACGGAGATCGGTTTTTCGTGCGTAATAAGGCTGTGCCATAATGCTTGAAATTTTAGAAGGTTAAACAATTATATTGATTTTTCATTCACATCGGCAAAGATAGGTTCTGGGGAACCGTTACTTTGTGCCTCGTTGTGCGGCGTTGTGTTTCGTTGTGCCACGGGCTGAAGATCCATCTGGTTTATTTATATAGGGCTATTCGTTTCACCGTTTTGCGCAAGTTTGTCCCGTAGGCCTGCGGGAGTGTGTTGCATAGGCTTATGGGATACCCTTTGCGTACGCCTGCGGGATACTCCTTGCGCACGCCTGCGGAAGCGGATTGTGTAGGCCTACGGTTCTCCGAGATGGCAGACAATGATACGTACCAGTTTCGGGGTGAATAAGCGTTGGCAGGGTCGGTATCCTGCTTCCCGTAGTTCTTGCATCAGAGGTGCGTTACGGAGCATGAGGTTGCGGAAGTTGGTGACGGCGGTGGCGCTTCGGGCTCTGCCGGGGAAATAAAAACCGGCCAGTTCCCTTTTGGAGTAAGGACGGATGCGGAAGGTAAACTCATTCATAATTATATAATAAAAGTTAATAACTTAATAAACGGAAAAGAGAAATGAAAGGCGGCGTAGCTTGTTTTAATGCCTGTAAGTAATTGTATGCCATAGCTTTATGAGTGCAACTTGTGCGGATGGTTAGCCCGAAAGTTGCAAAGTTGCAAAAGTTGCAAGGGATTTTCCTCTCACACACGCGCACGTACGAAACAGTAACATCCTCTTTTTGTACGGCGTATTATCCCTTCCTGGGTGAGGCGTTTGAGATGCGACTTGAGGGTGTTGGCACAGATGCCCATAGCATTCGCCGCATCGAGTGCTTCCATGCTGGTAAATTCCATTCCCAACTGTGCCGTCAGGACATCGACTGACTTCATTTTATGTTGCACTGTCTCCACTTCCGGCAGCAGTGAAAGAATGTAGGCGGAATGCTGATAAAGTGGCCGTATCAGGGCAAGTACAGCTTGGAAGTCCCTTTCCTCAATGTGGTAAGTAAAGCGGGTAGCAGTGCCGTCGGCAATGTTTTCTGCAGGAATGTCTTCCGCCGGAAGGAATTTTCGCTCTTCCTCCATGTTGCGCAGGAATGCTACGATGGACATCAGCCGGAGGATATTGACCGCCAGCCGGGTAACAGAACTTTTCATCGTTCCGTTCATTGTCAGGCATGCCGTGTCGAATAGGGAAATGAAAGCGTCGTTGAAATGTTGCTGCTGTGTGCCGGTCAGGCAGAAGGTGAATACACTGACGCAGGGGGCAAGTTCTTCCAAGCATTGTTTCCATTGGTTCCCCCAAGTTTCAAACCGGTGGTCGAGGTCATTATGTTCCTCTGCGCAGCCAAATTGGTTGACCCATTCGGTGGTGGCGGGCATGGTATAGAATATTTGGCGGCTAAACAGTCCGTTTTCCGCCGAGGGAATAAGTGGCTGCACCTGTGCCGGTGTGCCGGAGAGCAGAACGCTGAGGAATGTTTGTGAAATTTCCCGATATTCGTGGTTGGTACGGCGATTGAAAGAGAGTCGGTCGTGGTCGAAAGCTTTGCGGAGCGTGTCGCTCCAATGCCCATAGTCGGTTCCGATGGCTGTACTGACGGTATCGGCCTCGCTTTCGCACATCAGTCCTACGCCTCCGGCTTCCATGAGGTTCTCCAACACTCCGGTGGCGGAATTATTACCGGCAATAAGGAACATTTTCATGGGTGGCTGTTCGGGCATTTTTATCTCTGTTTTGGCGCGTCCTGCCTGTTCGAAGGCCAATTTGTCGCGTTTGTAGGCATCTGCGGCGAGGCGATATTCGTCCATCATCCGATTGTGGATAGGCTCCACCAGTTTGCGTATCCAAGTAAGTGCTCCCTTTCCGCTGGCGGGCGGGGCGACAACGAAGGTTTGCAGGCAGGGATAGATAAACTTACGGCCGTAGAGAAACCGCACTTGCCGGTTGAGCGATGCTCCGAGGACGGTGAGTGCGCCCAGCAGCAGGATATCCCGTTGCGCGTCGGTTTCGCCGCACTCCACGATTTGTTGGAGAAAACGCGGCCATTTATGAGGAGGTAAAAGCGGTGGTTGTGGCAAGGTCATTTGTTCTTCGTCTTCTCGTGTGCGTGTGTGTGGGAGAAAAAGCGTTTGCAACTTTCGCAACTTTGCAACTTTGTCCTGTTTCAGGGATTCTGAAAGAAATTTGAGGTGTCTCATAAATACCATGTTCGGCTGTATGTGCGTAACAGGAGCGGACGATGCGGCGTATTTCCGCTTCGCCCAGATCGTAGGAGAGTGCCCAGCGCTCCGCTTCGTACGAAGCGATACCCAGTTTGTTCATCATCATCAGGCACTTCATGAGATATTGGTTACGGTTGCCCTTTGTGTAACAGTCACCGTGTTTCTCCACGATTCCCACAGCATAGTCGGTAAGGGAAAGAACGGCGGTGGAAACGCCTGCTTTTTGATGAAAGCCTTGCATGATACGGGAAACTGTTTTTTGCGGAATCATATCCGTTACCTTTCGTGCGGGAATGGATTCTTCCGCAAGTACGAACGGCAAGGCCTGCCCGTTGAAAAAAGCGGACGGATCGTGGCACAGTGCAGAGAGGCGGTTTATGTTGGCACACTTCTCGTCGAAATCGCACCCGATGAGGTCGGCATAGTAGCAGTTGCCCGTGAGGAATGCCTGTCCGTAGAAGAGTCCCTCTATATTTGGAAGCCCTTCTTTATCGGTAACTCGTTGCTGAAGAGTGGATACTTTTTCGCAAGCATTCCTTGGTTCGTAACGGAAAAAGATACGCAGTCCTTCGCCCGATACGGTGACGTAGCTGAGAAACGTGTGAGGGTCGGCATTCACCAACGCCCTGATTTCCTCCATTCGGGAGGGTGGGAGATGGTCGAAGTCCGCCATGGACACGTGAGTCGGTCCGATAAAGTCGGCCGCCTCTTTGCCGGTACCGTTCAGTTGGCAGGCAGGTGTGAGGCTGGGCAAGGCGGACTTATAGCGCCATTCACGGGTGGTGCGGTAATGTTCGGTGAGCTCCCGCAGTGCGCCACAGGTAAGTAAATTGTAAATTGCAGTCCAGTCTGTAGCAACGGATTGTTTGGTAAAAAATCCTTTAAAAAGGCTAGGTGAAAAGGTTTTTTCTGTTCCCATAATCATTTGGTTTTAAAACGTTTGGATTCTTGGACAAAACTACAGAAATACAAGTGTTTGGAAAATAGCGGTAAACCGTGGGTCAATGAGCGGTCAATGCGATGCATTAGAATAATACAAGATAGGTAAAAACGAATTGTTTCACATGTCAGAATGTAAGATTTATCAGTATGGCGGCACGCTGCAAAATGTGCCGGACGCCAAGGTGGCCATCCAGTATGTGTTTGGCTTGGGAGGCGAAAACAACGAGTCGACACCCCTCGATCCTTACGTGCACGACAAGATCGAGCGTATGAATTATATCCAGCGTATCGGGCAATGTCCCGATGTAGTGACGCTCTGCAAGACCGTTCTTGTGGATCTCTACAACGATGAATTGGCCGACTTTTCCGATTCCCGGACGTTGGTTAAGAGTGATGATTTCATACAAGCTTTGATACTTCTGCTTACGTTCGATGAGGGCAGGACGGTGAAGAACATCCGGCGTTCCATCCGTAAGTATGTGTTGGGTGAGGACGTAAAGTAAGCGGGATATGAAGAAATCAGTAAAAGGAGCGAATCGTACGCAGGCATGTTATAGGTATGTTTTTGTGCTCTATATACTGGCCGTTGTCATCCAGACCTGCCTGATGATGATTTGTCAGCTCTGCTTCGTTAGTCATTCTTATGAAGGCATGGAGGAGAGTCCTTTTTGGATACCAATGATATCTGTCCTTTACACCCGGGTAGAGCTTATGCTGGCAAGTCGCATGTTATCCACTCCCTTAGTTTGTGAAGATTTAATGCGCCTAGTGGATGACTTACAAGGACGGATCGATACGTTGAAAAATGACAATGAGAAGCTGCGCCGCCAATTGTCTCAAATCCTCCACGCTCTCTCGTCAGAGCGCCCCAAGGTGAACTATATAAACATCTATGGCGGTCAGAACCAAATACTTCCAGACGCTCGTTGGGCTGAACAGACGGGTGACGGGATGGGATAAGAAGAGGGGACAGATGCAGGAGCTTTCGTGAATATAATGGGAGTAGGTGGACAGGGCAAAGGAGTTATCCCGTTTCTTTTATGGCAGAAAAATTGAATTTATTTCATTGCCGCCGTATGGAATGAATATTTGTTTGAATAACGTATGTGACAAACCTTATTATAAAGTTAGTAGGAGATAATTGTTTGAATAATTTATGTATTGTAAGAATTGGTACAATTATGGCATTTGCTATAAAAGGTTGTCTTTCATACTCATAACGCGGATAGACCCTTTAGAGAGATGATATAACTGTTTTGAGAAATATATGTGATTTTTTATATAAATATATAGAAATGGCTGTAAATCAATTAATTATTCTGCGGGGGGGGGTAAGATACTTCAACCGTTGTTTTGAAAAATTTATAAATGTTATCCAAAAACCATTTATATATGCTTCTATTTTTCTTAGAGGTATTCATATTGGTCGCGGTTGTAAGTTTTATGGAATGCCTTATTGGGATATAAATAGGGGTGGAAGTATAAGTATAGGAGATGGCTGTGTTTTTCGTTCTCGTAAGTACTCTAATCATATGGGGTTGAATCATCGTTGTATGATTTCCGCTACCATTTCAAAAAAAGGCCAGAAAGCAAACGTAGTTATTGGTAATAAATGTGGATTTAGTGGTGTGTCTATTTGGTGTTTTAATGAAATAATACTAGGTAATAATGTGCGGGTTGGCGCTAATTCTTTGATTATGGATGGAGATGCCCATGATGATGATCCAAGAACAACTCCACCACGGCCTATTCATATTGAGGATAATGTGTTTATTGGTGCAAATTGTGTAATAAAAAAAGGAGTCACTATTGGTAAGAATTCTGTTATTGGAATGAATTCGGTGGTAACTCATGATATTCCTGCAAATTCGATAGCAGTTGGTGTTCCGGCTAAGGTAATTCGTATAATTCAAACAGATAAATCATAGATTGTTATGACATTAGAAGGTTTAAGATTGCGTTTTCGTAATCAAATTTATTTGCCATTGACGCGAAATGCACGAAAGAAAAAATTGGACAGTGAACAATTCACCATTATTTCCAATAATTGTTGGGGAGGGGTAGTTTATGAAAGCTATGGGTTACTTAAACAATCTCCTACTATCGGTATGTTTATTATGCCTAAAGACTTTGTGAAAATGTGTAGTAGCCTAAAGTATTATTTATCATTGCCTTTGGAATTTATACCTTGTGAAGAGTCTAAATGGAAGCATATTTTATGCACATATAATCGTTGGGGAGATTATCCTGTAGCTCGTTTAGGAGATATAGAACTGCAAATGCTTCATGCTCATGGAACATCTGAAGAGATTAGAGAGAAATGGGCACGTCGCGTAGAACGTATTCATTGGGACAAAATCCTTTATAAATTTAATGATCAAAATGGCTGTGAAAAAGCCGATATAGAAGATTTCTTTCGATTACCGTTAAAGAATAAGCTCTTTCTGGGTGCTAAAGATTATCAGATAGATTCAAGTTTGACAGGTGGAAATTATTATGTGATTAATCAGCCAAAAAGTGCGAAATCCATATTGGCTTCTTATGAGCCTTATGGCAATAATAAGTATTTTAATTTGAATGAAATAATAAATAGATTGTAGTTATATCCCTAAAATAGGGAATATATGTTTTAGTTTATATGCGGTGTGTAGGATATTAATAAATGGACAAGATGTTTAAGTATGTATTTGTTATAATGAATAATAATGGTGCCTTACATTATGAAAATTTCAATGATCTTTCTATGAAAATAAAACATGGGGGGGGGTAAACCATTGCTTTCTAAATGATTATGTAAAATATAAAATTTATTTCAAGGATGTTGCTTAAACTATTACATAAGTTGGGTGATATCTTTGTAAGATTATTCCCGTTAGAAAAGCAAGCTAAATTAGCAGGCGTAAGGTTGGGAAAAACTTCATTTATTTCTTCTCATTTTTGGAGTAGTGAACCTTATTTGATTTCCATTGGCGATAATTGTCAAATAACAAATGGAGTGAAGATTTATACTCATGGTGGTGGACATGTAGCAAGGTATAAATATCCGGAATTTGATTGTTTTGGAAAAGTAGTAATAGGTGATTATGTATACCTTGGTAATGATTGCAAAATAATGCCGGGAGTAACAATTGATAGTCATGTATTGGTTGCTGCAGGTAGCATTGTAACAAAATCCGTTCCTAGTGGTGTGGTTGTTGCGGGAAATCCGGCACGAATTATCTGTTCTATAGATGAGTATATAGATAAAAATCTTCCTTATAATCTTTCTTCAAAGGGCTTTTCTATTAAGAAAAAAAAGAGGTTACTTTTATCATTACCCGATAGTAAATTTATAAAAAAATGAAAAAAGATAATGGCTTTTATAATTTATATGTTATCTCGTCTACATGTAATTTTCCTAAAATTTCTTTAGCTAGTAATAATAAAATTTCATTGATAGCCAGAGGATTAGATAATAGGAAGTTTCGTGTAACCGTGTGTGATTCTATAAATGGATATAAAGGTGATTTTAAATTGGAAAGGTTTGATAATTTTGAGGTTATCAAGTTTAGAAAGGAAATATTTTGTAGCTATTTAATTAATTCTTTTCGCTTTATAAAGTATATTATAAAAGATTCTAACTCCTTTTTAGTATCGTCTTTAGCTACCTATTCTTATAAAGATTTACTGTTGATTTTTGTGTTAAAATATTTTTTAGGTATTAAGTTTATATTTATATTTCATGAATTGCACGAATCTTTTGCGCATAATTATGTTGCCCGTATAAAACATCATTGCCTAGATATACTTGCTTGTAAAATGGCCTCTCTTGTATTACCTATATCTCATTATTTAACAGACTTTGCAAAGAAATATAATGAAAATATAGCGTCTTTGCCTATAATGTATGATTATGAACGCCAATATCCATTTTCTCAAAATTGTAAGAAAGGGTTATTTTCATATTGCGGAACTGTAACTTATATACGGATTATAAGAAGAATCATAGATGTTATAAAATGTGTTCGTATTGAATATCCACAGGTGGAAGTGAATTTAATTGTTTCGGGAAATCCAACTCAAATACAAAAATTAATCAAAGAATATGAAGAGGATGATTTTATTCATTTTTATACTGGGGTAAGTAATCAAAAACTTTTTAAACTGTATAGTGAATCCTATGGACTTTTGATACCATTAGATGAGAAGAACCTACAAGATAAAGCAAGATTTAGTCAAAAAATTGCCGAATATATCTCTACTAAACGTCCTATTATAACTAATTCTGTTGGAGAAATTCCTTACTATTTTAGAGATGGGGAAAACGCTTTCATTATGGAGTCAATAGAAAAGGAGTTTTTTGTTTCTAAAATTAAAGATATTATGAAAATGGATGCACAAAAAATCTCTTTAATTGGGAAGAAGGGTTATGAAATAGGGGCGACTAATTTTGATTACAAGATGGTAATGGGTAAGATTGGAGATGTTATATGTAAGTTATAATTATTTTATTATTAATTATTTGCAATAAATTGAAAACTTTTATTTCATTGACAAAATCAAAGAAACAGGTTATACTACTATATGGTAGCACTGTAATCGGAGTATTTTTAGGTGTATTGGTTTCAATACTTAATACGCGCAATTTATGTCCGAGTGATTATGGAGATGTCAGATATATTAATAATATAATAGGATTATTATCAGGTTTATTTCTGTTTGGTTATTTTGTTTCAGGATGCAGACTATTGGCTGTTGCTAAATCCCGTGAAGAAGCTATGCAAATTAAAGGAGTAATGCTTGTGATTTTACTTGGAACGGTATTTCTTATGATGTTGTCTATGGCATTGTGTGGATGTTATTATCATTTTGTATTACAAAAACCTTATGCTTATCTTTTTTTTATAGCTATACCGTTTTGTGGTTCTACCATATTACTTAATTATATCAATACTTCTTCTCAAGGCGATAATAGTATAGGCTTAATTGCAAAAGCAAGATTATTGCCTGGATTATTATATGTATTATGTGGCTATTTGGTATATCATTATTGGGGAGCAACGAGTTCGAGAATGATATTATTGCAAAATGGAGTATATTTTATTATTTTGCTGATACTTATTATCTTAAATAGGCCATCGTTTAAAAACTTGAAAAATTCATGGCGTAAACTCCATGTAGAAAATAAATCATACGGTTTACAGGTTTATTATGGATCGTTAGGGAATGTTTCTGTACAATACATAGCAGGAATTGTGTTGGGTTTAGTAGCATTAGATAATACGAATGTTGGTTTTTATACGCTTGCTTTAACTGTAACAATGCCTTTAACCATGTTACCTAATGTAATTGGAACAACCAAATTTAAAGATTTTGCTTCACAAAATAAGATAAATGTGAAGTTGATAAAATATACCATACTTCTAACAGGGGGGACATTCTTTTGTTTCATTATGTTAATATATCCCGTAGTTGACTTCTTATATGATGAATCTTATAGAAAAGTGGCTCTTTATGCTTGTTTTTTGGCATTAGGAAGCTCTTTTCATGGATTAGGTGATATGTTTAATAGGTTTTTGGGTGCTCATTCCCAAGGTAAATCTTTAAGAAATGGAGCTTGGATATCTGGTATTGTTTCTATTTTAGGATTTACTATTGGGATTTATTTTTTTGGTATAGTAGCGGCAATAGTGACACGTATTTTGGGTTCCTTAGCTTATTTTGTCCTTATGGTTTATTATTATGTGAGTTTCACAAGGATGAATGCGAAACAGTGATAATAACTTTATTTATTAAAGAATACTATGACAAATTTTAATTCAAGAGATGATAGGCACATCTTATTTGTAAGTTCTTCACTCGATGGGGGTGGAGCTGAAAGAGCACTGTCGGTTTTGGCTAATGAATTTTATAGAATGGGATATAATGTGGAATTCATTGTGTTGCATAGCAAGATAGTAAAATATAAATTAGAAGCTGGTATTCATTTGAAATTTATTGAATATACAGGAGGCAATCGTATATGTAAAATGATATCGAAATTATGCCTATTGCGTAAAGAAATGAAGAAATCAAAGAGTGATACGGTTATTGCTTTCATGTATGAAACAAACTTGTATGCTCTTTTAGCTGCTGTTGGATTGAAGAAGAAAGTATTAGTGTCAGAAAGGAATGATCCTTATCAGGAACCTAATAGTAAAATAATCAGATTGGTGCGTGATTTGAGTTATCAATTGGCGGATTGGTTGGTTTGCCAAACAAATGATGCTAAGGCATATTTTAATAAAAGACTGCAAAAAAAATCATCTGTTATTTTGAATCCTTTAAATTTGACCATAAATCCTTATATAGGACAACGGGCAAAGCATATTGTAACTTGGTGCAGACTGTCTGAGCAAAAAAATATACCATTATTATTAAATGCATTCCATGATTTTGTTCAAATACACAACGATTATGATTTAAATATTTATGGAGAGGGGCATTTGTTGAATACATTAGTTGAAATGTGTGGAATTCTTGGTATTGGTGATAAAGTTTCATTTAAAGGCTTCTCTAATGATATACATAATTTAGTGAAGGATGCGGCCATGTTTGTATTGCCTTCAAATTATGAGGGACTATCGAACTCTATGTTAGAGGCAATGGCTTTGGGTATTCCTACGATATGTACGGACTGTCCGATAGGTGGAGCTAAAATGATGATAGAAGATGGATACAATGGTATGTTAGTTCCCTTGAATGACAAAGAAGCATTGGTAAAGTCTATGCGTAGAATTGCGGAAGACAGTGAATTTGCAAACACTTTATCAAAGAATGCTGTAAAAATCAGAGCAAAGTTGGATGTTGGGATAATAGCTAAACAATGGGAAGATTTAGCCAATAAGTTGAAGGTATGAATGTTCTTTATTTTGATAGAAAACAGTGGGTGTTTCTTTCCTCTGTTTTATCTTCTTTTATATATGTATATTTGGGGTATAAAAATGCTCATTGGAGTGATTCTGGCTTAGCTTCAATGGATATGGTCAATACATTAGTCTCTAATCTTTTTTTTGGATATTCTTTTTTTACTATTTTGTCCCTTAGTTTTATGGAACATAAAACAATGCCAAGATGGTTTATATTCGCCTGTTTTCTCTCTACTGTAATTGCTTTGTTTTGGTTAGTTGACTCTTGGTTCTATGGGAAATTTTCATTGTGGATTTTTAAGGAAAATCTTTCTCCTGTTTTTTTCTTATACTTTTATATGATCGTATTAGGATATAAAGAAAAATATTGGATAGTTTTAGTTAGAATATTGCCATTTCTGATTCCCATTTCTTATTTACTATCTTATAATCATTTGGAGACTTTATTTGCTACTTCCTCTTGGTTGAGAAGACCTGTTAATTCGGGATTTTTAACATTTTACTTGATAGGTTTCTATGGATTAATGGTTTATTCGGTCAGTTGTGTGAAAAACAAGAAAAATTTAGCATATATAATCATTTTACTTTTGGCTAGTTTATACCTTGCTTTTAATACTTGGTCTCGGAGTTGGATTATTCATGTAATATTGTTGGCATTAATTGTAATGTTGAGATGGATTGGCTTCCAAAAACTAAAATTGAAATCTATAATTTATGTAATATTTTCTTTGGCTTTTATTGGTTGGATTGGTTTGAATGCAACTAATAATGTTGATGTGATATCTGAAGTATTAGAACGTGTGGGGGAACGGAAAAATGAAGATACTCGTACTTGGCAGTATGTAAATTTCTTCACGGAAGTAAATACCATAGATTTAGTTCTTGGACAGGGTGTAGATGCAAGTTATAAATCTACTAATTTTGGTAGTAATTATAAATATATTGATAATGTTTTTTTACTTTGCATGTTCCGATATGGATTATTCCCCTTGTTGCTATTAATATATATACTTTTTAAACCCTGTAAATTTATTCTTGTAAACAATGAAGATGTCAAGTTTTCTTGTTTTATCGTATGCCAATGGTTCCTTATTTTTCTAGGTCTGAGTACTTATACAACACTAAATTTTGATTTGGCTACAATTATTATGATGATGAGTATTGGTCATTGTTATTCTTTAAAAGACTCATTAAGAAATCTATAATACTAAAAAATACTAAGAATGAAAAAAATATTGCAAGTCGTTGGCGCTTTAGGTGTCGGCGGAGATACTACTGCTATTATGAACATGGCTCGTTACATGGATCATTCTGAATTTCAGATGGATTTTTTATCTCATGAAAGTATAATAAATAACTCTTTTGTTGAAAAATATCGGAGTGAAGGTGGGGTCGTTCATTTAGTTGAAGGTGATATGCGTGAGATGGGAGTTCTTAAGTATTATAAGGCGATATATAAAGTATTGAAAGGTGAAAATTATGATATTGTTCATGTTCATACTTCTTTTCAATCGGCTGTTGTGTTATTTGCTGCGAGGATGGCTGGAGTGAAGAGCCGTATTTGCCATTCGCATACAACCATGATTCAACGCCCTTTAAATAAGTTTCTAATGCTTGTGTATTTGCCTGTAAGTAGATGGCTTATAAGAATTTTTTCTACCCAATGTGTTGCTTGTGGTTCTGAGGCTGGTCATTTTTTATTTGGAGGTAAGGATTTTACGATCCTTTATAATGGCATTGATATTCAGAAATATACTCCACAAAAAACAGTAAGGAATGTAGATGTGTTGGCGGAGTATGATTTGAAAGATAAAATTATTATTGGGCAAGTTGGCACTATCAAGCAAATGAAAAATCAAGAGTTTTCAATACGACTATGCTCTGGTTTAAAGCAAAATTATGAAATGTTTTTTGTTGGAACAGGGAGATTAAAGGAACAGCTTGAAAAAGAAACAAAGAGCAATCCACATATTCATTTTCTTGGGAGGCGTACAGACATACCGGATCTGATGAGAAGATTTGATGTATTACTTTTACCTTCATTGCCAGGTGAGGGCTTGCCGGTAACTGCTATCGAAGCGCAAGCTTGTGGTTGCCCTTGTATAATGTCTGAATATATAACTCGTGAAGCAGATTTGGGTATAGGTTTGGTTAAATATGTAAGTCTTAATGATCTCGATATGTGGAGAATGCTTATTCGCAAGAAGGGTAATTCAAATATTGATATTGCTAAAGCCGTTTCGGAGAAAGGATTTAATGAAATGGAATCATCAATTAAGTGGATTAATATTTATAAAAAATAAAGTTTATATATTATGTTAATACGTACTATGAATAAAAAGATGCTGAAGCATTATTTAATGAGATGTTTTGGCTGGATGCCGGATAGTTGGTATTTATCTATTTTATATGCAATTATTCATCATAGAAAATTGAATCTGAAAAATCCTCAACGTTTTAGTGAAAAAATTCAATATTATAAGATTTACTATAAGGAACCTATGATGATTCCACTTACAGATAAATATGAAGTCCGTCAATATGTTATTAAAAAAATAGG
>UMKF01041498.1_pt1 | contig 13120 bp, 10 predicted proteins | sample 1966251 | NCBI WGS metagenome assembly UMKF01 (sample SAMEA4836171, study PRJEB28245) | human gut metagenome | biome: gut microbiome; material: fecal sample | place: Denmark | collected 2008
GACATGGAATATCGCATCCTCACCCTCTTCGTCCGCTACCCGAACACCTTCTTCACAGCCAACGAGCTCTACCAGAAGATATGGGGCAAGGAAAGCCTCGGCGATGTGCGGACGGTGCAGGTACATATCCACAACCTCCGCAGCAAGATAGAGCCCGACCCGGCAAAGCCCGTCTACTTAAAAAATGTCTGGGGCAAGGGCTATGTCTTCCAGCCGGACGGCGGCAAGGTTTAAGAATCGTTTTGATGAGAGCGCCGACTTCTTAAGGAAACTTAAGCGGTCGGCGCTCTTTTTGGACTTGTTAAGCAAATAATTAACGAGAATGTCCAGAATTGAACTAAGAAATGGCTAGGATGTTTAAGGATTCTTAAAAGACAGACCCTTGAATTTGTGTTAAATTATTATCGAACGATGTGGGCGGCAGTGCAAGAAGGTCTGCCGCTGCACGGAGCTATGAGAAAGAATAGAGAAGAAGAAAAAGACACGAAGAAAGGAACCACGCAAAATGAACAAGATCTCCCGCAAAGGTTTTCTGAAGATCGCTGCCGCAGCTGCCATGTCTGGTGTGACTGCCGGTGCTCTGGCTGCCTGCAATGCTGCCAGCTCTTCCACCGCCGCACCTGCTGCTTCCGGTGCAGCTGGTACCTACATCCCCGGCACCTATGAGGGTACTGCTGAGGGCATCTCTTCTACCGTCAAGGTCACCATGACCTTCTCCGACAGCGCTGTGACCGACGTTGTGGTCGATACCTCCGGCGAGACCGCTTCTTACGGCGCTGCTGCTGCCGACCAGCTGCGTGAGCAGCTGATGGCTGCAGGCTCTGCTGAGATCGACGGCGTTTCCGGCTCCACCATCACTTCCGACGCTGTCATGAAGGCTGCCAAGAGCTGTTACGCTCAGGCCAAGGGCGAGGCTACTGTGACCTCCGTCCAGCTGCCCACCGGTGACGAAAACGATTGGCTGGGCAAGGAGCCTGACATCGACGAGGCTGCCATCACCGAGACCGTGGACACCGACATCCTCATCGTGGGTGCAGGCAACGGCGGTATATTCGCTGCCGCCTATGCTGCCGCCAACGGCCTGAACTTCCGCATCATCGAGCAGAACGGCAACGTGCAGGATACCCGTCACTGGTACGGCGCTATCGATTCTGCTGCCGCAAAGGAAGCAGGTGAGAAGCCCGCTGACCGTGCCAAGCTGCTGAGCGAGATCTCCCGCTACGCTTCCGGCAAGTGCGACCAGCGCGTTGTCAAGACCTGGATCAATGAGTCTGCTGCAATGCACGATTTCATGCGCAGCATTCTGGAAGATAAGTACGGCTGGACCTGCGATTTCACTTCCGGCGCGGAGGCAGCATGGCCTGCCGAGAACGCCGAGCACAACACCGATTACCTCTTCCCCGTGCAGGAGCACAACTACATGGCCAGCGAGTCTGCCTCTGGCAAGCCCCGTAACGAGCTGCTGCTGGACTACATCCGTGAGCTGGGCTACGATGTTGACTTCAAGACCTCTCTGGCAAAGCTGGAGAAGGACTCCACTGGCCGCATCACCGGTATCATCGCCCAGAGCACCGAGGATGACCACTTCATCCGCTACAACGCCAACAAGGGCGTTCTGCTGGCCTGCGGCGGCTTCCCCGGCAACCCCTACATGATGGAGCAGCTGGATCCGCTGGGCACCTCTGTCACCACCGCCTGCTCCTACTCTCCGGCCGATAAGGGCTACGGCATCCGTGCCGCTGTCTGGGCCGGTGCAAACCTCGACAAGGAAGCTGCTCCCATGCTGTTTGATCGCGGCATCGTGGCTCCCGGCGTGGACGGCGGTTATGTGGCAAGCGACTCCGCTTTCGGCGGCAAGGCCTTCCCCGGCCCCATCCGCCAGTACAACCCCGGCACCCAGCCTTTCCTGAAGGTCAACCGCAACGGTGAGCGTTTCGCCAACGAGAGCAGCCCCTACAACGATATTGTTTACGCGGCTGCCCATCAGCCGGGCCGCGTCTACGCACAGATCTGCGACGCAAACATTCTGGAGGACGCAAAGCGCTTCCACACCATCGGCTGCTCTGCCCAGACCCGCAATGCCGGCGCAGAGTATATCCAGAAGCAGATGGACAATGCAGAGAAGGAGGGCGTCTTCTTCAAGGCCGACACCATCGACGAGCTGGCCGACAAGCTGGGCTTCACCGGTGAGGCCAAGGATACCTTCCTTGCTACCGTTGAGCGTTACAACGAGCTGTACGACAAGCAGAACGACGAGGACTTCGGCAAGCCCGCTTACCGTCTGAGTGCCATCCGCACCGCTCCATTCTACGGCTGCTGGCTGGGTGCCTCCCTGTTGTGTACCGAGCAGGGCATCGCCATCAACGACAAGGGTCAGGCTCTGGACAATGACAACAAGCCGATGCCCGGCCTGTATGTCACCGGCGATATGTCCGGCTCCTTCTTCGCCAACAACTATCCCTGCCTGATGGCAGGCGTGGCTATGGGCCGCACCCTGACCTACGCCATCAAGGCCATCAAGCAGATGGGCGGTCTGGAATAAGTTATCCCTCAGTGGTACCTGAGCGCATAAGATAAAAAGACACCGCAGAAGTGTGAAAGCTTCTGCGGTGTCTTTCTTTGTCGAAAACCCTCTATACACAAAACCACAAATGGCGGAAAAGTCTTAAAAACAGGCTCAGCACACGGCCCGATGGACGGGCAGCGGCTCCACGATGTCGGGATGGATGCCCTCACGGTAGTCGAGGTCGCCCTGGTCGAGGCCGCGCAGCAGCACCTCGGCGGTGGCGATGTTGGTGGAGATCGGCACGCTGTGCATATCGCACAGCCGCAGCAGGTTCTGCTCGCTGCTGCCGTTCTCGGCCTTGAGCGGGTCGCGGAAGAAGAGCACGAGGTCTACTTCGTCGCAGGCCACCCGGGCCGAGATCTGCTGGATGCCGCCCAGCTTCCCGGAGAGGTAGCAGTGTACGGGCAGGCCGGTGGCCTGCGCCAGCATCCGACCGGTGGTGCCGGTGGCAATGACTGTGTTGCGGGATAGGATGCCGCTGTAAGCTGTGCAGAACTGCAGCGCCAGCTCTTTGCGGGAATCATGTGCAAGAATAGCAATCGTCATAACGCTCTCTCCTTCATTCCAAGTATAGTGTTGTGAGTGGGCGGATATGCTCGGAAGAGTGTTCTCCGCAGTAAAACGGTCTGAAAAGTTGAAGTCTTACGGAGAACAATTCTCGATAAACAGACTAAACCAGTGCGATTGTGTCAAATCACACCCTCATTTTAAATTTAACCCGCAGAAGGCCCGTATGTCAAGAGGTTTGTTGTGATTTTTGCAAGATAAAATGGCAAAAGTATGACTATGGCTTTGTGGAGAATGGAGAAAATTTGGATACAAGGAATTATTCTCGGATGTATTTGCAAAACTTTTTCAACCAAAAGTGTGCTTGAGAGAAAAACGGTCCATCTCGATGAAACAAAAATACAGGCTGAGGCATTCAGCCTCGGCCTGTAGAGGAAATTGAAGAAAATTTTTGCCACGGCGGTGCGCTATCCCGGAAAAATCCGAAAATTATCGGGTCTGGCCGTTGCCGTGGATGATGTACTTGTAGCTGCACAGCTCGCCGAGGCCCATGGGTCCCCGGGCGTGGAGCTTCTGGGTGGAGATGCCCATCTCACAGCCAAGGCCGAACTCTCCGCCATCGGTGAAGCGGGTGGAGCAGTTGACGTAGACGGCGGCACTGTCCACTGCCGCCGTGAAGAGGGCAGCGTGGGCGTCAGTCCGGGTCAGGATGGCTTCGCTGTGGCCGGTGGAGTGAGCCGCGATGTGGGCGATGGCTTCCTCCACGCTGTCCACGACTTTCACCGCAAGGATGTAGTCGAGGAACTCCGTGTCGAAATCCTTCGGCCCGGCGGGGGTGCCGGGGATGAGGGCGGCAGCGCGCTCGTCCAGCCGCAGTTCCACCGAGTGCAGACCCTTGGCGGTGCGGTCGGGGCCGAGGCGCTGGGCCAGCTTCGGCAGGAATTCGCTCGCAATGGCGCTGTGGACGAGGCAGACTTCCTCGGCGTTGCAGACGCTGGGGCGGCTGGCCTTGGCGTTCTCGATGATGTCCAGCGCCTTGGTCTGGTCGGCGGTGTCGTCCACGAAGATGTGGCAGATGCCGGTGCCGGTCTGGATGCAGGGGACTTTCGCGTTCTCGACACAGGCACGGATGAGTCCGGCCCCGCCGCGCGGGATGAGCAGGTCCACATAGCCGACGGCGGTCATCAGGGCGTTGGCCGAGGCATGGGTGGTGTCCTCAATGAGGCAGACTGCTGTTTCGGGCAGACCGTTTGCCCGCAGACCCTGCCGCAAGGCCTGAACGATGGCGTTGGCCGAGCGCCACGCCTCTTTGCCGCAGCGGAGGATGCAGGCATTGCCGCTCTTGATGGCGAGGGCGGCAGCGTCGCTGGTGACGTTGGGGCGGCTCTCGTAGATGATGGCGATGACGCCCATCGGCACGGCGGTCTTCTCGATGACGAGGCCATTGGGACGCTCGATGTGGCTCAGCACCCGACCCACCGGGTCAGGCAGGGCGGCAACGTCCCGGATGCCCTTGGCCATGGCCTCGATGCGCTGAGGCGTCAGGGCAAGGCGGTCCAGCATGACGTCGCTGATGTGCCCCTTAGCGGCGGCCATGTCCTCGGCGTTGGCGGCGAGGATGGCGTCCATGGACTCAGGTGCGCAGAGGGCATCAGCCATCCCGAGAAGGGCAGAATCACGGGTGCCGCTGTCCGAAAGGGCAACGGCAGTCTTGGCCCCGCGGGCGGCTTTCAGAATTTCCTGTGTGGTCATGTTATGCCTCCTGTCTGTGGGCCGCAAAGCGGGTGCCTGCGGCACGGCCCTCGGCGATGTCATAGAGCAGTTCGGGGTGGGCGCCGTTCGCGATGACCATGTCAGCTCCGCTGGAGGTCACCATCCGGGCGGCCCGGAGTTTGGTGGACATTCCGCCGGTACCCAGCGCCGAGCCGGCTCCGTCGGCCAGCGCCATCACCTCGGGCGTGATGTCCTCCACCAGCGGGATGAGCTTTGCGTCCGGGTGGGTGTGGGGGTTGGCAGTGTAGAGGCCGTCGATGTCGCTCAGCAGCACCAGCAGATCGGCTTTGATGCAGCAGGTGACGATGGCGGCGAGGGTGTCATTGTCGCCGATGGAGGTGATCTCGTCGGTGGCGACGGTGTCGTTCTCGTTGATGATGGGCAGTGCGCCCAGCTCCAGCAGACGGGTGAGGGTGTTCTGGATGTTCTCACGGCGGCTGGCGTGCTCGATGTCCACGCCGGTGAGCAAAATCTGCGCCACCGTGTGGTCGTAGGCGCTGAACAGCCGATCGTAGGTGTACATCAGCTCACACTGACCCACGGCGGCACAAGCCTGCTTGGAGGACATATCGGTAGGGCGGGCGGAAAGCGACAGCTTGCCCACACCCATGCCGATAGCACCCGACGACACGAGGATGACCTCATGCCCGGCGTTCTTCAAATCGCTGAGCACTTTCACCAGCTCTTCGGTGTGGCGGATGTTCAGCCGTCCGGTGGAGTGGGCCAGTGTGGAGGTGCCGACTTTGACTACGATGCGCATAGATCAACCCTTCCCCATCTCTTTGGTCTTGTTGTAGGAGGCGATGACGGCGTCCATCACCGCGCCCCGCAGGCCCTTTTCTTCCAGCACCCGCACGCCCTGGATGGTGCTGCCGCCGGGGCTGCACACGGCGTCCTTGAGTGCGCCGGGGTGTTGGCCGCTCTCAAGCACCAGCTTTGCGCTGCCCAGGACCATCTGGGCGGCGTACTCCTGCGCCTTGGCACGGGGCAGGCCGCAGGCCACGCCGCCGTCGGCCAGCGCCTCGATGAACTGGTACACCCAGGCCGGGCCGCAGCCGGACACGCAGCTGGCCGCGTCGATGAGGCTTTCCGGCACAGCATCCAGCCGCCCGGCGGGGGCCATCAATTTCAGGAACTCGGCCTCTTCCTCGGCGGTGACGTTGGAGGTGCAGTACTGGATCATACCGGCCCCCACCGAAGCGGGCGTGTTGGGCATGATGCGGATGACGGGGTAGTCGCCGCCCGCCATCTCCTGAATGCGGGCGATGGACAGGCCCGCCGCCATGCTGCACAGCACGAAGCGGCTGGGCCGTTCGGCCAGCGTAAAGCGGAGCGGTGCCAGCAGCTCCTCCATCATCTGGGGTTTGACGGCTAAGAAGATGAGGTCGCAGCGGCCTGCCACCTCGTCGTTGATGGTGGTGTTGCAGCCCAGCTCAGCGGCCAGAGCCTCTGCCTTGGCGGCGGTGCGGTTGGCGAGCCAGACGTTCTGCGGGTCTGCCGCCTTGCAGACGGCCCGGGCGATGGCTCCGCCCATGTTGCCGCAGCCTAAGAAACCGATGGTATTCAGCATAAGAAAACCCTCTTTCCCAATCAAAAGAACAGGGGAGATGCCCCCTCTGTGTCTCCATTGTAAGCAGGGCCGGGGGAGAAATCAAGAGGAAAGCCGGAAAATGTCAAAGCTTTTCGGAAAGCTCCTGATAGACGCGCTGCGGCGGCGCAGCTTTTTTGCTGTCCAAATCTTAAGAAAACATAAAAAGTTCATGAAAAAGTCGAAAAAGGTGCTTGCACCTGCACGGGCAGATGAGGTATCATAATAGATAGAAGTTGGAAAACTCCGCACAGAACGGGGCAAACGCGAAAGGATGGGCATTCTCGTGGCACAGACGACAAAACGCGCGCTGGAAGCATCGCTCAAAAAGCTGCTGCTCCGCAAGCCGCTGAATAAGATAACGATAAACGACATTACCGAGGACTGCGGCGTGAACCGCATGACCTTTTACTACCATTTCAAGGATATTTACGATTTGGTGGACTGGATCCTGGTGGAGGATGCCACAGAGGCACTGGAAGGCCATCAGGACTTTGAGACGTGGAGCGACGCCTTCCGCGATATGCTGGAAAAGGTGCAGGCCAACCGGGTGCTGGTGCTGAATGTCTACCGCTCCATCAGCCGGGAACAGGTGGAGCAGTATCTCTATAAAATGCTTGACCCTCTGCTGCGGATGTTTGTAGAGCGTGAAAACATCCCGGTGCAGGAAGAGGACAAGCAGTTCATCATTGATTTTTATAAGTATGGCTTTGTGGGCATGGTGCTGGAATGGATACGCCGCGATATGAAGATCGAACCGGCCATCATGGCCGAACGGCTCAACATCATGATGCATGGTGATTTGAAGCGGGCGCTGCTGCGCTTCAGCACCGACGGCAGAGCATCAAAAATCGACGACTGATAAAAATTTGAACAAGCAGAGCAGGATGATAGAAAAACTATCACCCTGCTCTGCTTGTTTATAGAACCTTTGTCGGAAAAATGTTAAAGTATTGTCAAAACAAAGGGCTGGCAAAGACCCACACAAGGAGGCAGACTTTTATGAGTATCGCGTTGGAGCCGTTGAGCCATAAGGTACAGCGTACCGCTGTCGGAACGATGGTGGATGTGGCACTGGCTCATGTCAGAAAAGACCGTCAGAAGGCGTTTGCCGAGATGGTGGACGTCGCCAAGCAGTTCTATGGCGACTCGTTCAGCGAGGAGACGTATGAGCACGCCCGCGCAGTACTGACCGATGCGGACAGCAAGTGGTCGAAGCTCATCAACTGTGTGCTCGACCAGACCGCGCCCAGCGTGGCACGCACCACGGCGCTCAACCTTGGCTATGAGGCGTTCTTCCGGGGGACAAAGACCATCCGCGAGAATCGCACAAAGTACCACTGCAACATTCCGTGGCTGATCCTGTTCGACCCCACTTCGGCTTGCAATATGCACTGCGTGGGATGCTGGGCGGGCGAGTACGGCCACAAAAACAACCTCAGCTTTGAGGATATGGACAAAATCATCACCGAGGGCAAGGAGCTGGGGGTCTATCTCTATATGCTCACCGGCGGCGAGCCTCTGGTGCGGAAGGCGGATATTCTCCGTCTGGCAAAAAAGCACAACGATGTGCAGTTTGCGATTTACACGAACTCTACCCTCATCGATGAGCCGTTCTGCGAAGAGGTCGTAAAACTGGGCAATATCGCCTTCATGCTCTCGATCGAGGGAACTCCCTCTACCAATGATGCCCGGCGGGGCGACGGCCACTATGCCGCTGTCATGAATGCGATGGACTTGCTCAAGGCCCACGGGATCCTTTTTGGCACCTCCATCTGCTATACCAGAGACAATCTCGAAGCCGTCACCAGCGACCACTTTATGCGGATGCTCTGCGACAAGGGTGCGCACTTCGGGTTCTACTTCCACTATATGCCGGTAGGCAACGAGGCTGCGCCGGAGCTGATGCCCACGCCTGCTCAGCGCAAGTACATGATTGAGCGCATCCGGTATCTCCGCTCAGAAAAGAGCGATATTCCGTTCTATCCGATGGACTTCCAGAACGATGGCGAGTTTGTGGGCGGATGCATCGCAGGCGGACGCAACTATTTTCATATCAATTCGGCGGGCGATGCAGAGCCGTGCGTCTTTATCCACTATTCCAACGCCAACATCCACGACAGCAGCATCCTCGATATTCTCCGCAGCCCGCTCTTCATGGCCTACCACAACGGCCAGCCCTTCAATAAAAACCATCTGCGTCCCTGCCCGATGCTGGAAAACCCCGAGCTTCTGCGCCAGATGGTGCACGACACCGGTGCTCACAGCACCGACTTGCAGTCGCCCGAGAGCGTAGACCACCTCTGCGATAAGTGCGGTGCGTATGCTGCCGACTGGCAGCCTGTAGCCGACGAGATCTGGTCGCACGTCACCCTCAGGGAGAGCCGGTACGAGAATTACAAGGACTGGGAACCGGCGCATTCCACTGCTCACGCGAAATGACTTTATCGGTCTTTCAAACATAAAAATGCGCAGAAAAGCCCCCATCTTCACCGGCTGAGGCAGCCGGGAGGATGGGGGCTTTATCTTGTTATTTTATTCTTCGCCGGAATCAATGACGATTTCGGTTTCCGTTCCTTCATCTTCTACAGGCGCGGGAACCGGATCGCCGGGATCGCCGAACTCGTCGTGGTAGACGGTCATCTGGTCGAGCTGGCCGTTGCGGCGCAGGCCGTGGAAGACCAGCTTCTTGATGACGTCATAGATGACGGCGAACAGCGGTACGCCCACGATCATGCCCACGAAGCCCCACAGACCGCCGAACAGCAGGATGGAGAAGAGCACCCAGAAGCTCGAAAGGCCGGTGGTGTTGCCCAGGATCTTCGGGCCGATGACATTGCCGTCCAGCTGCTGGAGCACCAGAACGAAGAGCACGAACCAGATGGCCTTGATAGGGCTCTGGATGAGGATGAGCAGCGTTGCAGGCACGGCACCGATGAAGGGACCGAAGAAGGGGATGACGTTGGTGACGCCGATGATGACCGACACCAGCAGCGCGCTCGGGAACTTGAAGATGATGCAGGCAAAGTAGCAGAGCACGCCAATGATGGCGGAGTCCATGATCTTGCCGTTGATGAAGCCGCCGAACATCTTGTCTGCGTAGAGGACTTCCTCCTGGATGAGCTGCGCCCAGCGGGGCTTGACGACGCTGTAGAGGATCATCTTGGCCTGTTTGGCGAACTTTTTGCGGCTGGCCAGCAGGTAAACAGCGACGATAAGGCCGATGAGCAGGTTCTTGAACCAGGTCACCACATTCATGACGCCGACGCCCACACCGCTCAAGATGCCTTGTATATTCTGCAGCGAGGGGAGCAGGGTGGTGCGCAGAGTGGTCAGATTGTCAGCAATGACATCGTAGGCATTGTTGAAGTAGCCCATCAGTGTCTCATTATCCAAAAAGACTTTCTGTGTGTTCACCCAACGCATGAACCGGGTGATGCTGGTCTGCGCGGTGTAGTAGAGGGAGGTGACGCTTGTGATGAGCTGCGGCACCACCATCATCACGAGGGCGTAGACCACCAGCACACCGAACAGCAGCGTCGCCGCAATGGCAAGCATATTGGCCATGCTGTGGAGCTTTTCGGGGAAGATGCGGTGCAGAAAGCCCTCAATGGTGTTGCACACCGGCTTGAGCAGATAGGCGATGACGGCACCATAGATGAAGGGCATCAGGATGCCGGTCACCTTGGAGACCGCGTCGCCGAACCCGTCGAAGCGGTAGATGAAGAAGAAGAACAGGATGCTTAGACTTATCGCACCAAAGCCCGCGAGCATTCCGTAGATATAGGGCTTGATGTGCGGCTTTTTGTCCATCATGTGTGACTCCATTCCTGCCGCAGACGGCAGGAGCCGGTACGGCGATGTTTAGATTTTGTTGCTGCGGCGCCAAATGTGCATCTTCTCGGCCTCTTTGATAAGCTCCTCGCGGAAGTCGGGGTGTGCCACATTGATGAGGGCTTCGGCCTTCTCCCAGGTGGTCAGACCTTTAAGGTTGACGCAGCCGTATTCAGTGCAGAGGTAATGCAGATTGGCGCGGGTATCGGTGATGATGCTGCCGTTTTCCAGCGTGGGACGGATGCGGCTCTCGAGCTGACCGGTCTTCTTATTAAAGAAGGTAGAGGACAGGCAGATGAAGCTCTTGCCACCCTTGGAAAGGTATGCGCCCAGCACGAAGTCCAGCTGGCCGCCTGCACCGGAAATGTGCTTGACGCCGGCACTCTCCGCATTCACCTGGCCGAACAGATCGATGTCCACCGCATTGTTGATGGAGATGAAGTTGTCCAGTGCGGAGATGCTGCGGATGTCGTTGGTGTAATCGACGGGAGCAGACATGCACTCGGGGTTGTTGTTGAGGTAGTCGTACATCTTCTGGGTGCCGGCACCGAAGGCGTAGACCTGACGGCCCTTGTCCAGCTGCTTGTGTGCGCCGGTGATCTTGCCGGCCTTGGCGATGTCCACGAAAGCGTCAACATACATCTCGGTGTGGACGCCCAGGTCCTTCAAATCGCTCTGGGCGATGAGGCTGCCGATGGCGTTGGGCATACCGCCGATGCCCAGCTGCAGGCAGGCACCGTTGGGGATCTGCGGCACAACGAGGTTTGCAACCTTCAAATCGACCTCGGAAGCGGGGCCGGCAGCGGCCATCTGGCCGATGGGCGGATTGTCGCCCTCCACGATGCCGGTGACCTGGGAGATATGGACACAGTTCTCCATACCACCGAGGCAGCGGGGCATATTGGTGTTGACCTCCACGATGATCTTCCTGGCCTTCTCACAGACGGCACCCAGATGGGAAGCGCTGGGGCCGAAGTTGAAGTAGCCGTGCTCGTCCATCGGAGTCACCTGGAAGACGGCGATGTCCAGCGGGTCGGGACTCTCGCGGTAGTAGCGGGGCAGCTCCGAATAGCGGATGGGGGAGTAGAACGAGAAGCCCTGTGCGATGGCTTTGCGCTCAATGCCGCCCATGTGCCAGCTGTTCCAGGTCATGTGGGCAGCGGGGTCGTCGATCTGGAAGATCTCAGGCACCCACATCAGGATGCCGCCGCGGAAATTGACGTTTTCCAGTTCGGGCAGGCGCTTGGCAAGGGCGGCGTCCACGGCCACGGGGGGGTTGACGCACCAGCCGTAATCCACCCAGTCGCCGCTCTTGACCAGAGAAGCAGCCTGCTCGGCAGTCATCTTTTTCTGGGCATACATTTCCATGAAATCCATTATAAACCATCCTCTCCTTTAAGAACATAAAAGAATTGTAAATTTATTATTTACAATTCTACGGGACAAAATCTTAGCCGGAAATTTACCGTTTTTTCCCAGTCCGGACACTGTCTTATCACACCCCGGCGGTATCCTTGGGGTCGGCAGGGCAGGAGCCTCCGGCAGCGGCACACCTGCACAGCTTAGTTATAACATTAACAAACATTATAATCAAGCCCTCTTCCGCGAAAAAATGTCTCGCAGGACAATTTGACTAAATTTCTTAGGTATTTGTGGCGATTGTTTGGTATAGCAAAAACAATTTTTTTCGAAAAAGTACTTGATAAAATTTTGACGATATGGTTTACTAAGGGTGTACCAAGATGATGCGCCCCAGTGCGACGTTAATTGACTAAAAATTAACGATATTGCGATGGCGATGCGGTCTGGTACTTGAAGCAGGAACTGAAAAGTGCTATCATGGCAACACCAAATGCGCTTTTCCAAAGCGCGCAAATAAAGGAGACCATATCGATGGCAACAGCAGTTTACCCCGGGTCCTTTGACCCGGTCACGAAAGGACATCTCGACATCATCAAGCGAGCTGCAAAGATAAACGACCAGCTCATTGTGGCAGTGCTCATCAACAGCGCAAAGAACCCTCTGTTCACCGTAGAAGAACGGGTGGCGCTGCTGCGGGAATGCTGCAAGGACATCCCGAATGTGACGGTGGAGAGCTTCGACGGCCTGACCGTGGAGTTCGCCAAGAAGCGCCACGCTTCGGTGATGGTGCGGGGCCTGCGGGCGGTGACAGATTTCGAAAACGAGATACAGCTTGCCCAGACGAACCACGCACTGATGCCCGGTATCGAGACGATGTTCCTTGCCACCAGCATCAAGTGGAGCTACCTTTCCTCCACCATCGTCAAGGAGGCTGCCCGCTACGGCAGCAACATCTCCAAGTTCGTGACGCCCAACGTAGAGAATGCCATCCACGCCAAAGTGGAGCAGCTCCGGGCGGAAGGAAAGATGTTCTGATACCCTTTATAATGCAGAAAGGCCTTTGGGCTTTTTGATAAATAGTTTTACGAAACCCCGAAACATATAAATTCAGGAGGCTATTAACATGAAGAAAATCGTTATCGCATCTGCTTGCCGTACCGCTATTGGTAAGTTTGGCGGCACCCTGGCAAACGTCCCTGCTGCAGAGCTGGGCTCCATCGTCATCAAGGAGGCCCTGAACCGTGCTAACGTGAAACCCGAGCAGGTCGATCATGTTTACATGGGCTGCGTCATCCAGGCTGGTCTGGGTCAGAACGTCGCTCGTCAGGCTTCCCTGAAGGCTGGCCTGCCCGTCGAGACTCCTGCTGTCACCGTCAACGTGGTCTGCGGCTCCGGCCTGAACTGCGTCAACATGGCTGCTCAGATGATCGAGGCCGGCGATGCTGACATCGTGGTCGCAGGCGGCATGGAGAACATGGACATGGCTCCCT
>UMKF01003240.1_pt1 | contig 12933 bp, 10 predicted proteins | sample 1966251 | NCBI WGS metagenome assembly UMKF01 (sample SAMEA4836171, study PRJEB28245) | human gut metagenome | biome: gut microbiome; material: fecal sample | place: Denmark | collected 2008
GCTGACGGGGCTTTCCCAGAGCTGGCTGGCCCTCTGCTTCCCGGGTGAGGGCAGCTACGCGCGGCTCTACCCCTATGCGGACGCCGACGGGCAGGCCAGGCTTTACCGGGAGCGGAATACTTCCCGACCCTTTCTGCTGGACGTGGTGCAGGATGTAAGTGGACTGGGCGTGCGGTGCTATGCCGTTCCCCGGCGGTACGCCGCTGCCCCGCTGGCAGAACAGCTCATCGGCTACTTGGACAGCGAGGGCCACGGCGCAGCGGGCCTTGAGGCTGCGCTGGACGATGTTCTTTACACCGGCGAGCGGGATACACTGCACTGTGCGGTCACAGCGCAGGGACGGCTGCAGCGGGGCAGTGAGCCGATTTTAGAAAAAGCAGACTCTGCCCTGCAGGGTGTGCGGCTGACCCTCTCCCGCAGCATCCAGAGGGCCGCAGAAGGAGTGGCGGCGGAGAGTATGGCCACCGGGTGCATCCTTATTATAGATGTAAGCAGCGGCAAGGTGCGGGCCTGTGTCAGCCTGCCGGGTTTTGATGCGGCCAATGTGGGCGAGAGCCTGACGGCTCCGGACAGCCCGCTTCTGAACCGTGCTTTTTCGGCCTATGCGGTGGGCTCGGTGTTCAAACCGGTGCTGGCCGCAGCGGCGCTGGAAGCAGGAGAAGGGGACTTCATCCGGGAGTGTCCCGGCTACGACGCCCTGAACGGTCAGGTCTACCGCTGTGCCGGAAGCGTACCTCACGGCCTCGTGGGGCTGGACGGCGCTCTGGAAAAGAGCTGCAACGGCTACTTTATCGAGCTGGGGCGGGAATTGGGGCCGGAGCGTGTCCGGAAGATGGCGGCAGCGCTGGGCTTCGGGAAGGGACAGGACATTGCAGACGGCCTCCGGTCAGCTTCTGGCGTTCTGCCCGAAGCAGAGACACTCGAAAACGAGGGGCAGTTTGCCAACTTCTGCTTCGGACAGGGGGAGCTTCTGGCGACGCCCTTACAGGTGGCCGGGATGATGAACACCATTGCGGCGGGAGGCGTCTACCACACCCCGCTTTTCGTGGAGTGTACCGTGGACGAGACGACGGGCGAAGAGCTCACGCCGCTGGCACATAGCTCGTCCCGACGGGTGTTCGCGGAGCAGACGGCGGAAAAGCTGCAAAAGCTGCTGGCGGGCGTCGTGGCAGAAGGAACGGGCCAGCAGGCCGCCCCCTCCGAGGGGACTGCCGCCGGAAAGACCGGCACCGCCCAGACCGGCCAGTTCCGGGATGGCGAAGAGCTGAAAAACTACTGGTTCGCCGGTTTTTACCCGGCAGAAAAGCCCCGCTGGACCATCGTGGTGATGCAGGACGCCCAGACAGAGCCGGAAGTGTCCAGCGCAGCCATCTTTGCCCGCCTGTGCGACGCACTGAGCGCCGGGGCGTGAATGGTTTTGCTTTTTTGCTTGCTTTTTCGGCTGAGGTATGTTACTATATACTTGTATTTGTATGTTTGTTATCCAAATTTAACAATAAAAGGAGCGTTTTCATCCATGGCAGTCATTGAAATCGTCGGCGGCGTCATTCTGCTCGTCGTCTCGGTGGTCATCTTTGCCCTCACCCTGATGCAGCACACCCATGGTCAGGGTCTGGCTGGTGTCATCAACGGCAGCGCTTACGGCGCAAACAACGCCCGTCTGACCCCTGCGGACCAGATGCTGGCAAAGGTGACCCGCATCGCCGGTATCATCTTCTTTGTGGTGGCCATCCTGGCCTGCGTGTTCGCAAGCCGTCTGGCCTGAGTATGCGCCCGCAGCCCCGTGATGAAAGCGGGGCTGTTTTTGTGTCTATATGTTGTTATAAAAGAGATAAGAGGGAAGAAGCCGCGCCCCGGTGGAGGGCGGGCTATGGTAGTTAAGGAGAAAGAAAATTTATGTCAATGCGCGATAAAATCGAACATGCCATCCAGAACCAGCCCTGCACCGTCAAAGAGCTGAAGCAGAAGTTCGGCGGCGAGCGCGGCGCAGACCGCAAGGTGATGGAAGCTCTGGACGAACTGGTGCGAGAGGCTGTCGTCTGCCAGCGTCAGGGCGTGTTCTTTACCGTCCGCTCCGGCCGTGCCGACAAGGCTCTGCTGTGCAAGGTGGTCAAGCTGGGCAAGAACTTTGCCTTCGTCATGCTGGAGGACGGCACCAGCGACATCTTCATCCCCGGCCGCTTCACCAAGGGCGCAATGCCCGGCGACGACGTGCTGGTGGAGAAATTCGAGCATCCCCGTGTGGAGGGCAGCGACGAGGGTGCTATCCTCGCCATCCTGACCGAGAAAAACGATCTGGTCGGCACTGTGCGCCGGGTCGAGGGCCGTCTGCGCTTCGTGCCGGACGACTGCCCGGCCATCACCATGCCTCTGGCCCGCGACTGCGAGGGCGGCGCAAAGGACGGCGACAAGGTAGCCGTCGAGATCCTGAACCGCGGCAACCGTCAGGAAGACCACCGCGTGGGCGTCGCCATGCGCTTCGGCAGCTCCGACGAGGCCAAGCGCTGCGCCAAGGCTCTGCTTTACGCAAAGGACATCCGCACCCGCTTCCCGGATAAAGTGCGGGATGAGGCCAAGAAGTTCGAGGGCGCAGAGGTCTCTGAGAAGGACTGCGAGGGCCGCATGGACCTGCGCGCCCTGCCCATCTTCACCATCGACAGTGCCGAGACCAAGGACATCGACGATGCCATCAGCCTGACCCGCACCTCTGACGGCGGCTTTGAGCTGGGCGTCCACATCGCCGACGTCTCCAACTACGTCAAGCCCGGCACCGAGCTGGACAACGAGGCGTTCAGCCGCGCAACCAGCGTCTATTATGCAGATCAGGTCGTTCCGATGCTGCCCAAGGCCCTGTCCAACGGCATCTGCAGCCTGAACGAGAACGAGCTGCGTCTGGCTTTCTCCTGCCTGATGCGTCTGGACAAGGAGGGTAATCTGACGGATTACCGCTTTGTCAAGTCCATCATCCGCAGCCGCGTCAAGGGTGTCTACTCCGAGATCAACGCCCTGCTGGCCGGTACTGCCGACGCCGAGATCAAGGCAAAGTATGCCGACGTCATCGACCAGCTGCCCGCTATGAAGGAGCTGTACGGCCACCGCGCCCGCCTGCGCAAGGAGCGCGGCTGCATGGACATCGAGAGCGGCGAAGTCAAGCTCATCCTCGACGAGAATGGCCGTTGTATCGATGTCAAGAAGCGCACTTCCGGCGAGAGCGAGAGCATGATCGAGGAGTTCATGCTGCTGGCCAACCAGTGCGCTGCCCACTTTGCCCGCGTCAAGCAGATCCCCTTCGTCTACCGCGTCCATGAAGAGCCCAACGCCGAAAAGCTGGAGCGTCTGCACGCTCTGCTGCAAGCCTGCGGCATCAATGACCACTTCGCCAAGGACGTCCCCACTCCCAAGGAGCTGAGCGCCATCCTCGAGGGTGTGCGCGGCACCCCCTATGAGCAGATCATCAACACCGGTATGCTCCGCTGTATGTCCAAGGCTCTCTACGAAGAGAAGCCCAAGGGCCACTACGGTCTGGTGCTGAAGGATTACGCCCACTTCACCAGCCCCATCCGCCGTTACCCCGACCTGGCCATCCATCGCATCATGACCGATATGCTCAAGGGTACCGAGAAGGAGACCATGATCCTCCGCTACACCGATTTCGCAGAGCGCGCCTCCAAGCAGTCCAGCGAGCGTGAGGTCATCGCCATGCAGATCGAGCGGAAGGCCGAGGACTGCTATAAGGCCGAGTATGCCCGCCGCCATCTGGGCGAGTGCTACGAGGGTACGATCTCCGGCGTGACCCAGCGCGGCCTCTTCATCGAGCTGGACAACGGCGTGGAGGGCTTTGTGCCTGCCTCCAGCCTGACTCCCTCCGGCACCAGCCTGACCGAGGGCGTCCGCCTGACCGACCCCGCTTCCGGCAAGACCTGGAGCCTCGGCGACAAGATGATGATCACCATCGTCCGCGCCGACGTCAATCTGGGCAAGATCGACTTTGAAGTGGCTCCCGCCGCCAAAGCCTGAGGAGGGGAGAGTATGAGCATCCGTCATGCACTGCCTTCGGATGTGGACACACTGGCCGAAATCGAAGCTGCGTCCTATCCGTCCGCTGAGGGGGCATCCCGGCAGAGCATCGCCGGGCGTGTGGCCGTCTACCCGGACTGTTTCTGGCTGCTGGACGAGGGCGGCGAGGTGAAAGCTTTTGTCAATGGCTTCGTCACCGATATGCCCGACCTCACCGATGAGATGTACGATGACCCCCATCTCCACACGCCGAAGGGTGGGTGGCAGATGATATTCAGCGTCGTCACCGCCCCGGCCCATCGGCACGAAGGCTGTGCTTCCCGTGTTCTGCGTCAGGTTTGCGCCGACGCGAAAGCCGCCGGGCGCAAGGGCATCGTGCTCACCTGCAAAGAACGGCTCATCGGCTTTTATGCGCAGTTCGGCTTCGTGGATGAGGGCGTTTCCGTCTCCACCCACGGCGATGTCGTCTGGCATCAGATGCGGCTGACATTCTGAGTCATCATAAAACTTTTTATCCGTCTCCGGTACGCCGGGGGCGGATTTTTTTCTATGCAAACCTGCCTGTATGACAAAAATTGCGGCAGTTGGGCGGTTTTGTTTGTTGTAGGGCGGGAAGCGGCGGGGTATACTGATGCCAGAATCAAACAAACCGGGGCCGAACGTGCTGCCGGTACAGAACAAAATGGAGGTCACGTCTATGTATTATTCCAGTGGCAATTACGAAGCCTTTGCGAGGCCCCGCAAGCCTGAAGGCGTGGATCGCAAATCGGCTTATATCATCGGCAGCGGCCTGGCGGCCCTGACGGCAGCCTGCTATCTGGTGAGGGATGGCCAGATGAAGGGGGAGAGGGTACACGTTTTTGAAAAAGCCCCCCTGCCCGGCGGTGCCTGCGACGGCTACAAGTACGACGTCGGCTATGTGATGCGGGGCGGCCGTGAGATGGACAACCACTTCGAGGTCATGTGGGATCTGCTCCGCTCCATCCCTTCGCTGGAAACGGAGGGAGCCAGTGTGCTGGATGAGTATTACTGGCTGAACAAGGCCGACCCCAACTATTCCCTCTGCCGCGCTACCGTGAACCGGGGCGAGGACGCCCACACCGACGGCAAGTTCGGCCTGTCGGATAAGGGCGCGATGGAGATCATGAAGCTCTTCTTCACCCCCGACGAGCAGCTTGAGGACAAAAAGATCACCGACTTTTTTGACGATGAGGTGCTCAACTCCAACTTCTGGCTCTACTGGCGCACCATGTTCGCCTTTGAGAACTGGCACAGCGCTCTCGAGATGAAGCTCTACCTCAAGCGGTATATCCACCACATCGGCGGCCTGCCTGACTTCACGGCCCTCCGCTTCACCCGGTATAACCAGTACGAGTCCATCATCCTGCCCATGGTCACCTACCTGAAAGACCACGGCGTCCAGTTCTACTACGACACAAAGGTCGTGGACGTCCAGTTCAGCCTCGAGCCGGGCAAAAAGCAGGCGGTGGGCATCACGGTAGACCACAAGGGCGCGGTGGAGACCATCGACCTCACCGAGGACGACCTGCTCTTTATCACCAACGGCGGCTGCGTGGAGAGCTGCACCGTCGGCGCACAGAACAAGGCCACGGGCTTCGACCCCACCATCAAGCCGGGCAACGGCTGGGACCTCTGGAAGCGCATCGCCGCGCTGGACGACTCCTTCGGCCACCCGGAAAAGTTCTGCAGCCAGCCGGAGCTGACCAACTGGGAAAGCGCCACCATCACGACGCTGGATGAGAAGATTCCCCAGTATATCCAGAAGATCTGCAAGCGTGACCCCTTCAGCGGCCGCACCGTCACCGGCGGCATCGTCACAGTGAAGGACTCTAAGTGGCTCATGAGCTGGACCCTGAACCGGCAGCAGCAGTTCCGGGCACAGCCCAAAGACCAGCTCTGCGTCTGGGTGTACGGCCTGTTCAGCGATAAGCCCGGCGATTACGTCAAAAAGCCCATGCGGGACTGCACCGGCCGGGAGATCTGCATGGAGTGGCTCTACCATCTGGGCGTGCCGGTGGAGGACATCGCAGAGCTTGCCGAGCACAGCGCCAACACCGTGCCGGTCATGATGCCCTATATCGATGCCTTCTTCATGCCCCGCGCGAAGGGCGACCGCCCCGACATCGTGCCGAAGGATGCCGTGAATTTTGCCTTCCTCGGTCAGTTCGCCGAGACCGGCCGGGACACCATCTTCACCACCGAATACTCCATGCGCACCGGCATGGAGGCCGTGTACCGGCTGCTGAACATTGACCGCGGTGTGCCGGAGGTCTGGGGCAGCACCTATGACGTCCGGGCGCTGGTGGATGCCTCGGTGAAGCTGCGGGACGGCCGGAAGCTCACGGACATGGAACTGCCCCTTATGGGCCGCATCGCCCTGAAGGAGGCGCTGAAGAAGATCGAAGGCACCGACCTCGAGAAGTTCCTGCGCCAGTATAACGCTATCTGATAAGACGATATTTACGACGGAACAATACCGCCCAAAACAAAAGGCCGGGTGCTGTATGCCTGAGGCAGGAAACAGCACCCGGCCTTTTGTGCTGATTTGCGCGAGATTTCATAAAAAGTCGTACCCATAAAGAAAACTATTATGCAGAATGACCATCTTTGTGCTTGCTCTTTCGGCGGTTCTGTGGTAAGCTTAAAACAAAGAATGCGGCACAGCGGAAGAGAGGCTGTGCCGCAAAAACTGGTCTGGAACATAAAGGAGGTCCTTTTCGTGAAACACTTTATTTCTCGCCGCAATTTCCTGAAGGCTGCAGGTGTCACCGCCGCTGCCTCCGCCATGGCTGCTGCCGTTCCGCAGGCTTCGGCCGGTTTCCTGACGGGCAAGGATGCCGCTGTCACCATCCTGTACACCAACGATGTCCACACCTACATCGACAACAAGTCTCCCAAACTGACCTATGCCGCTATCGCTGCCATGAAGCAGGGCTACGTGGATGAGGGCAAGCCCGTCCTGCTGGTGGACGCAGGCGACCACATTCAGGGTACTGCCTACGGCTCCATGGACGACGGCGCTACCATCATCGAGCTGATGAACGAGGCTGGTTACGACATCGCTACTCTGGGCAACCACGAGTTCGACTACGGCATGGCCCGCGCAAAGGCCATCATCAAGGAAGCGGACTTCCCCTATGTCTCCTGCAACTGGGTGGACCTGCGCACCGGCCTGCGTGTCCTGCCCGCTGTCAAGCTGTTCCCCGCAGGCGGCAAGTGGATCGCATTCGTGGGCATCACGACCCCCGAGTCCTTCACAAAGTCCACTCCTGCTTACTTCATGAACGCCAAGCAGACCAAGTACATCTACGACATCCTGGGCGGTGACGACGGAAGAAAACTGTACGACGCCGTGCAGAAGGCCATCGACAAGGCCAAGACCCTGGGCGCAGACATCATCATCGGTCTGGGCCATCTGGGCGTTGACCCGTCCTCCTCTCCCTGGACCAGTGAGGAAGTCATTGCCAACACCACCGGCTTTGACGCCTTCATCGACGGCCACTCTCACACCGTCATGGAGAACAAACAGGTCTACGATGCAGCCGGCAAGGCTGTCACCCTGACCCAGACCGGCTCTTATCTGGCAAACGTCGGTAAGATGACCATCGCCGAGGACGGCGCGATCACCACCAAGCTCATCTCCACCGCTGATGTCTCCGACGCCGCTGTGGCCGCTACCGCAGAAGCCTGGATCAACGACGTGGACGCTATGCTGGGCGAGCAGATCGCGACCACTGACATCAAATTCTACATCAACGACCCCGCTACCGGCAAGCGCCGCATCCGTATGGGCGAGACCAACCTCGGCGACTTCGTGGCCGACGGCATCTATACTTACTTCAATGAGGTCGAGCAGCTGGACTGCGACATCGCTATGATGAACGGCGGCGGCATCCGCACCGATGTGGACGCCGGCAAGTGGACCTTCAAGACCTGCAAGCAGGTCAGCCCCTTTGGCAACGTGGCCTGCCTGATGTCTGTTACCGGCAAGCAGATCCAGGATGCTCTGGAGTTCGGCGCCCGCTTCGTCGGCCCGGAGGGCAAGGAGAACGGCGGTTTCCTGCATGTTGCCGGTGCGACCTACGAGATCCACACCGACATCCCTAACACTGTCCTCACCGACGACAAGAATGTCTGGATGGGCAGCGCCACCGGCACGCCCCGTGTCCAGAACGTGCGCATCTACAACAAGAAGACCGGCGCTTACGAGCCGCTGGATCTGAACCGCACCTATGCGCTGGCCGGCATGAACTACACCCTGCGCAATCTGGGCGATGGCTTCGCCATGTTCGACGGCGCAGAGCTCATCAAGGACTATGTCTCTGAGGACTACCTCGTCATGTCCACCTACGCCATGATCTTCGACGCTGTGAACGATGTGCCTGTCCTGAGCAGCGCCAACAGCCCGCTGGCAAGCTATCCGGGCTACCTGCTGAACTACGAGAATCCCTACGGCGCAGGCCGCATTCAGGTCGTTTGAGTTTTAGAAGAAAATCAGTAAGATAAACAGAAAGCCCCCTCTTCCAGTCGGAAGAGGGGGCTTTCTGATAACTTATGCTTTTGCAAACAGCCCCTTCAGTGCCAGCGGCGTCACGATAGAGGACACGACGATGAGCAGGATGACGGCGGTGAAGTAGACGGGGTCCACCACACCGGCCCCGAGGCCCTTCTGGGCCACAATGAGGGCCACTTCGCCGCGGGTCATCATGCCGACGCCCACTTTGAGAGAGTCGCCCCAGCTGAACCGGCAGAGCTTCGCAGCCAGACCGCAGCCGATGATCTTGGTGAGCAGGGCGACGATCACGAAGCAGGCGCTGAACAGCAGGATGGTGGGCGTCAGGCCGCTGATGTCGGTCTTCAGGCCGATACTGACGAAGAAGACGGGGGAAAACAGCATATAGCCGCTGATGTCCACACGGCGCTCGATGTAGGGCGCATCTTCGATGGAGCAGAGCACGATGCCCGCGATGTAAGCGCCCGTGATGTCGGCGATGCCGAAATACTGCTCAGCGATGTAGGCCATCGCAAAGCAGAAGGCGAGGCTGACGATGGTGATGCGCTGGGTGTGGGGGTTGCGATGGTCCAGCCAGAGCATGGCCTTGTGGATGATGAGGCCGATGACGATGGCTGCGATGAAGAAGAGGACGGTGTCCATCAGCACATCGACGAGGCTGGTGTCTGTGCCGCCGCTGGCACCCAGCACACAGGTGAGCACCACGATGCCGATGACGTCATCAATGACGGCTGCGCTGACGATGGTGGTGCCGAGGAAGCTCTTGAGCTTGCCCAGCTCCTGCAGGGTGGCGACGGTGATGGAGACGCTGGTGGCCGTCATGATGGTGCCGATGAAGAGCGCCCGATAAAACTCCGGGCTGCCCAGCGCCGAAAAGCCGTAGAACAGGCTGTAAAGCAGGGTGCCGCCTGCCAGAGGCACGGCCACGCCTACGCAGGCGATAAGGGTGGCGATGGGGCCGGCCCGCATCAGCTCCTGAAGGTTGGTGCCGAGGCCGGTGGTGAACATCAGCAGCACGACGCCTATCTCAGCAAAAATAGCGATGGAGTCGCTGGGCTGGACGAAGTTCAGCAGACAGGGACCGATGACAAGACCTGCGATGATCTCGCCCACCACCTGCGGCGCCCGGCATTTGCGGGCGAGCAGCGCGAAGAACTTGGCGCTGATGAGGATGAGGGCGAGATTCCGAAAGATGGAATACATATGCGATCCTTCCTTTATCCTGGTGTTTCACTCCCCCGTAAGCCCTGCCATGCGCCGCGCACGAAGACAGAAGGGGAGAAGAACATCTTTTATTATAATCCTCCTTTCGCTGGAATGCAAAGGGAAATCAGCTTGGAAATGGCTAAGGATGCCATATAAAAGAGATATGACGGATATACTGGAAAAGCATAAAAAGAATGATGAGGGAGATTTTGCTGTCATGCGCTCAAAAATACGAAAAAAAACCTGCGGGAGGGCTTGACATTTTTGGCGGGGCTTGCTATAATAAGTTGCTGTCTGAACAGACACGCCGCACAGCCCGCGCGACGCCGCGCTGGCTGTGTACCCTTGGCCTCATATTCTTGAGGCCCTTAAGTCCAAAAGGAGGTGCTACAAAATGGCAAAGTACGAAACCATGCTGATTACCAGCGCTGCTCTCGACGAGGAGGCTTCTTCCGCTCTCATCGGTAAGTTCAAGTCCCTGATCGAGGCTAACGGTACCATCGATTCCATCGATGAGTGGGGCAAGCGCCGTCTGGCCTACCCCATCAACGATGAGGAGGAAGGCGTCTACACCGTGATCAACTTCACTGCTGACCCCAGCTTCCCCGCTGAGCTCGACCGTGTGTACAAGATCACTGAGGGCGTTATGCGCAGCCTGATCGTTGCCCACGAGGAGTAATCTTTTCGTGACGAAAAAGGAGTCCGTATTATGTTGAATGTTGTAGCGATCATGGGCCGTCTCGTGGCGGATCCCGAGCTTCGCACCACCCAGAGCGGCACCAATGTGTGCAGCTTCCGCATTGCGTGTGACCGCAACTTTGCCCGTCAGGGCGAGCAGCGTCAGGCCGATTTCATCGACATCGTCGCATGGCGCCAGCAGGCAGAGTTCGTCTCCAAGTATTTCCAGAAGGGCAGTCTGATCGCCATCGAAGGCAGTCTCCAGACCCGCCAGTATCAGGACAAGAACGGAAACAACCGCACCGCTGTGGAGGTCGTGGCAAACAACGTCAACTTTGCTGGCTCCAAATCGAATGGCAGCAATCAGGGCGGCGGCAGCTATCAGAATGCTGCTCCGTCCTACCAGAACGCAGCTCCTGCCCGTCCGGCTGCTGTGGAGGCAGCTCCCAGCTATTCTGCCGGCAATGCAGATGACTTCGCCGTCATCGACGACAGCGACGACCTGCCGTTCTGATTCCCGAACCGGTGTTTTAACCGTAAAAATCCAACAGGAGGTAATAAGCAATGGCTTTTGAAAGAACCGAAGGCTCTCGCCCCGCACGCCCCATGCGTCGCGGCCGCAAGAAGGTTTGCAGCTTCTGTGTCGATCGCATCGACACCATCGATTACAAGGACGTTCCCCGTCTGCGTAAGTACGTCTCTGAGCGTGCAAAGATCATTCCCCGCCGTGTCACCGGCACCTGCGCTTTCCATCAGCGCGCACTGACCGTGGCTATCAAGCGTGCTCGTCACGTTGCTCTGATGCCCTACGTCAGCGACTAATCTGAGATAATCAACCCAATCAAAATAATCAGCAATCAGCAAAGCGCCCTCACCGATGACAAGGTGAGGGCGCTTTTTGGTTGTCATTCAGGGGCATAGACAAAAGAGCTTCGAGAGATCCCGAAGCTCTTTTGTGCTTGATAGGTTACAGCGTCTTGCAGAACTCTTTCAGGTAGGCGCGGAACGCCTCGCCGATCTCGGGGTGCTGCAGGGCCAGCTCCACCTGTGCCTCAGCGACTTTGAGCTTGTTGCCCATGTCGTAGTGCTTGCCGGTGAACTCCACAGCCGTCATGCCGCCGTAGTTGCGGGCATACTCGGCCATGGCGTCGGTCAGCTGGATCTCGCCGCCGGCACCGGGCTTGGTCCTGGCGAGGATGTCATAGATCTCCGGGGTCAGCAGCACACGGCCCAGAATGGAGTAGTTGCTGAACTCCTGACCCTTCTTGGGCTTCTCGATCATGTCGTCCACAAAGAAGTAGTTGTCGTGGATGGGGGTGGTCTTGAGGCTGCAATAACGGCTCACGTCGGCCCAAGGCACGGCGGACACACCGGCAGCCGGGCGGCCAAACTCTTCGTAGGCACGGATGAGCTGAGCGCAGACCGGGTCTTCGCCCCAGATGACGTCGTCACCATAGATGACCACAAAGGGGTCGTCGCCGGTGAAGGGCTTAGCCATGCTGACAGCGTGGCCGAGGCCGAGGGTCTGCTGCTGGCGGACGAAGAAGATGTTGGCCAGATTGGAGATGCCGAGGCACTCTTCCAGCATCTTCTCCTTGCCGGGAGCAGCAAGTTTTGCTTCCAGCTCGGGGCTGCGGTCAAAGTGATCCTGGATGATGTCCTGATTGCGGCTCACGATGATAAGGATGTCGGTGATGCCGGAACGGACAGCCTCCTCCACCAGATACTGGATGGCGGGTTTGTCCACGAGGGGGAGCATTCCTTTGGGCATCGCCTTGGTGGCGGGCAGCACGCGGGTGCCAAGACCAGCGGCGGGGATGACTGCCTTGGTGACTTTTTTCATGGTTCAAACTCCTTCCCATTTATAGCAATTCAACTTTTTAATGCAACAGCGTTGAATTGCATATCGCAAATATGCTGTTTGGATGTTGCACTAATTTCTTGACTTGCGATAGATTCACGGCTGGGTGTATCAGCCATAGAAAGCGTTGAGGATGGCCTGCAGATCCGGGCCGAGCAGCAGGGTGAACGCGCTGCCGCAGACACTCAGGAGCAGGACACAGAGAAAGACCGCGCCGAAGCTGACGCCGCCCTGGGCGCGGAGCACGGCCTGACGCTGCTGGGCATCGGGGAACTCAGACTGGATGCGGCGGATGTGGTCGGCGGCGCTCTTGCGGTAGAGCCACTTGCCGTACATACCGCGCACCAGCATCAGCACGAAGCTGAGGACAGAGCAGACGCGGGCAAATATCGTCAGAGCTGAAGCGCTCATGGCCGGGGCGAGGGCGCTGCCGGAGAGCTGGAGCATCTCGATAAAGGTGGGCGCTGCCAGCAGAAGTTCAGCGGCCAGAAAGCCAAAGGCCGGCTTCCACGCCTTGCGGTAGAAGAAGTAGAAGGGACCGAACAGCAGAGCCGAAAAGCTCATGGATACTTTGCTCTTCTGGAGCTGCATCCGGCTGTAAGCGGCGAGGTAAGCGGGAGCGGCGGGGCCGATATAG